>Ga0181525_10000704_pt1 | contig 29070 bp, 32 predicted proteins | sample PEATcosm2014_Bin_48_FD_121100 | JGI IMG/M metagenome (GOLD analysis project Ga0181525, IMG submission 121100) | Peatland microbial communities from MTU Mesocosm Facility, Houghton, MI, USA - PEATcosm2014_Bin06_10_metaG | ecosystem: Environmental > Terrestrial > Soil > Wetlands > Peat | place... | reverse complement strand
TCACCGATGAAAAGCATTGGGGCTTCATCGCGCTCACCCTCACCGATAACGATGCGGCCTGCGATTTCCATGTCCCCGAGCGCTTCACGCATCTTCTCGACGGCTGCTCCGTCAGCCGCGTCGCGCTCGCCACGTCCCATCCAGCGTGACGCTGCTAGTGCCGCGCTCTCGGTTACCTTGACAAAATCGAGGGAGTTGACCATGTCCGGGCTCTACAAGGGAACCGAAGCGATTCCTTGTAGGAACCTCGAACCAAGTCCTTAAGAAAGTGGCCGTGTCCGCCAACGCCCACGCATCGCAAACGCCGACGCGCAACGTCCTCGTCGGCGATCTCCTAAGCGCCGGACCGACGCTCTTTGCGGTGGTCGGCCTCGCCGGTTTCACGCTCGGTTTTTTTGCGTGGGTCGGCTACGTCATCCCGCTGCACGACGGCGCTCTGAGCGAACTTGCGCTCCCGCTGTTGTCGCTCGGCGGCGTCGCCGCCGCCCTTGCGGCGTGGCGGTGGTACGCGCACTACTTTTCGCGGCGAAGCGGCGCCACATTTGCGCGGTCGCTGCGCTACGACGCCTTTACCTGGGCTCCGTTCATCCTGCTGTGGCTCGTCTTCTTCTTGCCGCCCGCGCTCACGCATGGCGGCTCGCAACTCTTTGTCGTGGCCGCCGCAATTTTCTGCGTCGCCAAGGTCCTCATCGCGGCACGATTCAATCAGACCGTCCGCGAGGTGTTGCTCGACTTCGTCGCAACGCGTACCGCGGTCATTGTCATCGCCGAGCTCGCCGCCGTCATTATCGGGCAGCGCGCCGGCACGCACGTGCAAGAATCGACGCACCAGATGCTCGCGGTATGGGGACGGTGGGATGCCGTCCATTATCTCGACATTGCGACCCAAGGGTATCAGGGCACCGACATGGCGTTCTTCCCCCTGTTTCCACTGTTGATTCGGATTGTGGGTCGTCTCGTCGGCAACCACCTGATCGCCGGCATCCTCATCTCGAACGCGTCGTTCTTCTTCGGCCTGCTCTTCCTCTATAAGCTGCTCGAGCACGAATACGACCGGCCGGTCGCACGCCGCGCAATCTTCTACATCTCGATCTTTCCATCGGCATTCTTTTTCTCAGCCGTGTACACCGAATCGCTCTTCTTTATGCTGACGGTTGCCTCGTTTTACTACATGCGTGCGCACCGCTGGTGGCTGGCTGGGATCATCGGATTCTTCGCCGCGATGACGCGGGTCGAAGGCGTGCTTCTCGCGGTGCCCTTCCTCATCGAATGGTACGCGCAATACAAGCCGAAGCTCGCGACCGGATTCCGAGCGCTCCTGGCCGGTGCCCTGATTCCCCTCGGCCTCATGGTTTACATGACGTATCTGTGGGTGCTGCGAGCGGATCCGCTCTATTTCTCCCACGTTCAGGTAAACTGGAACCGGCATTTTGCGCCGCCGTGGGTCAGCATCATCAACGCGTTCGAGAAAATCGCGCACGCGACCCAGGGGCAGACCGTTGCAAACCAAGTGTTCGAGATCACATTTACGGCACTTATGCTCGGCGTGCTCGTCGGCGGCTGGCGTCGCCTGCGCCCGTCGTACATCGCGTATATGGCGCTGTCGATTCTCATTCCGATGTCGACCTCCAGCCTCATGAGCATGCCGCGCTTCGCGCTCGTGCTTTTTCCGATGTTCGCGATCCTCGCGCGCTGGGGCGAACGCCCGTGGGTGAACAACCTTATCCTGGCGTTCTCGTTGCCGCTGCTCGGGCTTTTTACCGTCCTCTTTGCAGATTGGTACTGGGTTGCTTGACGGCATCGCCACGATCGCGCAACGGCGCGGCGTTCGACAGTTCGTTAAATTCGGGGTGGTCGGCGCTTCGGGCCTCATCGTCAACTTCATCATCGCCCACTGGCTCGAAAAGACGACGCAGCTTCCCGGATTCACCGACTTTGCGATCGGCTTCATGGCGGGAGGCCTTTCCAACTACGTTCTCAATCGCATCTGGACGTTTCGTTCGAATCGCCAACCGCTCATCGAGGGCTTACAATTCCTAACCGTTTCGCTGCTGGCGCTCGGGCTTGGAAAGCTCATCTTCATGGCGGCGGATAGGCTCGCATTTCATCATTTCACCATGACGTGGTTTGCCGCCACCGTCGCCGGTATTTTCATCAACTTCTTTTTGAATAAATATTGGACGTTCAAGCACGTAAACTAGATCGGCCCTGGCTATGGCCGGCGGCTCTGACGCTCATCGTGGTGTTTGCCGCAGTGTTGCGGCTGCACGGCATCCACAATCCGATTCTCGATCACCCAAACTGGCGGCAAGGCGACACGGCAAGTATCGCCCGTAACTTCGCTACGCTACAAGACAACATACTTTACCCTCAAACGAACTACGACGGTCCGCCGCCGAACTACGTGGAGCTCGAGCTGCAGATCGTGCCGTTTCTGTCCGCCGCACTGTACAAGCTCATCGGCGTTCACGAAATCGTTGGCCGGCTCATCACGTTGGCGTTTTCGTTAGGCACCGTGGCGGTCGTCGGACTGTTTGGCCGGTGGCTCTTCGACAGCCGGCTCGCGGGGTCGACCGCCGCGTTCTTCTTCGCGATCTTTCCGGGCAGCATCTACTACGGCCGTACCTTCACGCCGGACACGGCGATGGTTTTCTTCCTTACGGCGGCGCTTTATGTAACGACGCGGCTCATCGTCGAGGACGAGGTCTTTTCCCAGCGATCCCTCGCACGTGCAACCGCGCTCCTCACCTTTGCGTACCTTGCGAAGCCGGTTGCGGTTGCCGGCATCTTCGCCGTGATTGCGGCGTTGATCGAGCGCATGCGTGCGGGACGAACGATGCGTCCGACCGCGATCGCCGTCCTCCTTGCCGTGCCGCTCATTATTCTGTGGCTCTACGATTCCAAGGTTGGCGAACACGCCGAGTGGCACTGGGCGAGCGGCATAACGACCCTTCACGTGATCCCGTCGCTTAAAGATGCGCTGACGAGCGCGTCGGGATTTACGCTCAAGCTCGCTCAGTTCCGGGACGTGCTTGGGATGTTGCGCACGACCATGCTCGGGACGCTGGCCGCTCTCTTAAGCGTCGCCGGGTTTATTACGCTCGGTTGGACGCAAGCACGCTCGAAACCGATGTTATGGGGATGGCTTGCCGGCGGCCTGCTCTACACGTACGTCGTCGTCACGGTCGAACGTGTCGACTACTACATGTACCTGCTCTTGCCGCTGTGCGCGCTCGCGATCGGCGTTTCCGTCAAGCGCTTCGTGGCGTTCGTGATGGCGGCAGACGCGTCGCCGGCCGCCCGCTATGCGATCCTCGCGCTCATTCCACTAGCTGCAATCGCTTGCACCTTGCAGAGCCGCGCGGCCATCGCTCCCTACTATGCCTACAATGGTGCTGCGTACGCGAACGCCGTCTCGCTGAGTCATGCGCTCGCTCCGGGCGCCCTCGTGGTTCTCGGCCACTATGGTCCCGACGTTCTTTACTACATCGACCGCTACGGGTGGGAAGAGGATCCGGCACTGTGGACGCCGTTCGATGAGGAGAGCGCCATCAAGAAGGGCGCGCGTTATTATATTTCGGTTGAGGACAATCGCCTGCGCAACAACATGGACCTGTGCGCGTACCTGCAACGCTTTCCGCTGTTGCCTTCTGCCGTCGACTGGCCGGTCTATCAGACGGATCCGTCTAAGGAGTTACCCGGCGGCGAGAGCTTCTGGCGCGCATTTCGCAGCGCCGAAGCGCACGGCCGGGGTCGCGCTTTTCTCGACCGTTCGCCCGGCTGCCGGCTCAGCGTCGAGCCGCGTCAATCTCCGAAAACGTCGTAAGGCTTCGCTCGAAAGCCTCGGGGCCGACGCGAATCGTTCCCTGATAGGGAAAATCGAGACTCATCGCTAGATAGATGATGAGCCCGATCAGCAACGCGAGCGCGCCCGTCATGACGAACTGCAGAGTATTCGCCTTGAATCCAAAGAGCAAACTGAATGCAATCGTCACCGCGCCGCCGATATACAGGACCGTCCACATAATGCCGTTGAGCCCGCTTGAATCCTCGCCCAAGCGCTGATCGCGTTCGATCAACGATTGATCGAGCGCGGCCAACATCTGCGCGTGCAGATCGATCTGTCCAGCGGTCTTCGGAGCGAGGTCGACGACATCGCGGGAAACGCGTTCGGCGGCGTCATCGGTGACGTGCGAATCGACGCCACGCTCCATCTGCGGCCACGATTTCGTGATGACGTCCTCGACGTACGCACGCAGATCGGCCCGAATCGCCGCGCCCTTTGGAAACCCGCCGGCGTCCCGGTACACGTCGGTCAATTGGCTCGCTTCGTCGAACGTGCGAACCTCAGCGTCGGTAAACCGCTCCCACACGCCCACGGCGATCAGGCCGAGCAGGACGGCGTAGATGACGCCGATCACGGCAAAAATAAATCCCGCTAGGTCGTTGTGTTCCCGCAGCAGCTCGCGCTGCGTAGCCCGCACCATATATCGCCCGACACCGAGCGTAACCGCGACGAAGCCACCGACGACGACGATCGCTCCAAGCAGCGGAGGAAGGTGTTCGAACCACTCGCCCATGGTTATGGCAGCGGCAAGAGCGACGCGGCGCCGCTTTGCGTGGATTGCGTCGCGGCCTCCGGCACGCCGGAACTGACGACTTGCCGGTAGTTGATGAGCCGGTTGGTGTTGCGCGCGACGTCGAGCTCGAGGTCGTAGCTCTTTTTGATCGCGCTTGTCAGATCGTCCGTGTCGAAGCTGTACGAGAAGCGCTTGAGGGCCCCGAGAATCGCCTTGTCGCTCGCGCTCAGCGCTTCGTAGGAACGCTGAATTTGCACACCCGCTTCCCGATAGGTGGGATAGTTCGAGATGACGATCTCGCGCTTGAGCTTGGCATCGTCGATCGTGGCCTTCAACGCCGCGAGGCGCACGCTCGTCGGATCGTACTTCAGACCTTCGGCAATAGTCTCGAGTGCATCGTCAAACGCGCCCTTCGTAAATTGCTCGAGCGCGAGCGCTGCGGCCGACTGCACGATTCCGGCGCGCGCACGTTCGTCGGTCGGGTCGACGCGCAGCGCGAGGCGATAGGATAGATCCGCATCCTTGGCGTTTCCGCGTTCGAGCGCGACGTCACCCTGATGGACCCGCGTGTCGACGATCCACCGCGTCACGGGGCCGGCGCAACCCGTGCACCCAAGCACGGCCGCCAGCGCGAGCGCGCTTCCGAAAGGCCTATACATGAACGTGGTTCGCAAAGCGTGCAACATACTCAATCACCACGGCAGCCTGGACGAAGACGAGCTGCGAGAGCAGCGCGCCCAGAATGGCCGTCACGCATAGATAGAACACCATCGTGCGAACCTCCTCGACGGTTCGCTGGCCGTGGATGGCTTGGTCCGTAATCATCGACGACGTCGGGTCGACGAAAAGCGTAAAGGCGATGGTGCCGATGCCGTTGATGACGCCGGAAAGGCTCGTCGCCGTACGGGCGACGGATGGATCCAAAACCGACGCATAAAACGCGGCCTGAACGCCGATGGCATAGATGCCGGTCACCACAACGTTGAAAACCAGCAGTCGCTTGGGAACGACTCGCCAGTCGAACGAGCGGATCTCTTTCCACGAAGGAAATCGCTCCGAGCGCAGCACGTCGATAAAGTTGCGCGGCTTGAACAACTGTGCGAACGAATGCGGGACCGAGCCGCGTCGCTCGAAGGATTGCACGCCGCGGCGAAAGAGGTATGCAAACATCGGCATGAACAACGCAAAGACGAACATTCCAAGCGTTCCCGCAAACACGATCAAGCGAAGTTGCCATTCGAACGTGTGTTGCCACAGCGCGAGCAGCGGGAGATTTCCCGATAGCTGAGCGGCGGCGTTGCCCGCCGCGTCCGAGAGCGGCGCGATGAAAAACACGGCGAATAGGTTTGCCGTTCGCCCGAGGGTCCCGAAAAGGTTGAATAGGGAGATAGAAGTGGCTATGCGTTTGGTCTGCACGCCCGCCAGACGTGCGGCGTACGCTCCGATGGTCACGCCCTGAACGACAAACGTGATGAGCATCGCCCCAAGGAGTTTGCCGGACCATAGAACCGGATCGTGCATCAGGCGGCGGTGCTATTCCATTCGATTTTCTTCTCGTCGACGGGACCCAAGATGCACAGCCCGAGGGCGTCGTCGCGGAACACTTCGGTCGCGACCTCGGCGATCTGATCGGCGCTCACCGCGTCGATTCGCTCTTCGAGTTCTTCCGCCGACATTTGCCGCCCCAAGACGAACTCGTTACGCCCCAGGCGAATCATGCGGCTCGACGTCGATTCGAGGGACAAGGTCAAGCTGCCCTTGATGTGCTCCTTGGCCAGCTGGAGTTCGGCCGCCCCGATGCGAACGTCGCGCACGGCGGCAAGTTCGCTCGCGATGACGTCGATGCACGGCTGCACGTTCTCGGGTGAGGTCCCGGCGTACACGCCGAAAAGACCCGATGCGCGATAGGCCGCCTGGAACGAATACACCGTGTACACGAGCCCGCGTTTTTCGCGAATCTCCTGAAACAAACGGCTCGACATGCCCCCTCCGAGCAGCGTATCCAGCACCGAGAGCGCAAAACGACGATCGTCCCGCGCGGAAAGACCTTGCGAACCCACGACGACATACGCCTGCTCGCTATCCTTCTGACGAATAAGCGTCGCGGGTGTTGCCGTAGGGGCATCGGGCTCGAAACGTTCGCTCGATCCGCTAAACGATGCGAAACACTCGGCGACGAGCTCAACGAATCGCTCGTGTTCGACGTTGCCGGCCGCCGCCACGACGATCGAATCCGGCGCGTAGTGGACCTTCATGTGCGCGCGAAGCGCGTCCGGCGTCACCGCCATGACCGTGTCGACAAAGCCGATCGTCGGCTCGCCGAGATGCGATCCGCTCCACATCGTCTGAAGAAACAGATCGTGGATCATCTCGTCGGGCGAGTCCTCGTACATCTTGATCTCTTCGAGTACGACCTTCTGCTCTTTCGCGAGCTCCGCCGGGTCGAAGGTCGAGTGCAGAAACATATCCGATAGGACGTCGAGTGCGAGCGGTACGTGACGGTCGATGACCTTTGCGTAGTAGCAGGTCGCCTCTTTATCGGTGAACGCGTTGAGGTTGCCTCCGACGCCGTCCATCACTTCGGCGATTTCACGCGCCGTGCGGCGGGTCGTGCCCTTGAAGAGCATGTGCTCGACGACGTGCGAGATCCCGCGCTGCTCGCGCCTTTCGAGCGAACTGCCGACGTCGGCCCAAATGCCGATGCTCGCCGAGCGAACGGCGGGCATCGATTCGGTAATAATACGCAGACCGTTGGGAAGCGTCGTCTTTTTTACCACTCAGGGAACCTTTCCGGAGACCTTTTCGAATGCATCGACGGCCCATTCCTCGTCGATGAAGATGTTCGCGCCGGCCGGCGCGCTTCGCTCGGCGGAATAGGTGTAGACGGTACGGGTCGTTGGCTTGGCGAGGTCGCCGCTGACGACGACGCCTTTGCCCACCGAGATGGGAACGGTGGTCCAAACGTCGACTTCCTCGGCCGAGGGAGCGGCGGCAAATGACTGTGCAACCAGCGCGCGGATTTCGTCTTCGAACTGCGCCTTCGTCATGGGACGGTGGAATTTAACGCCCGAGACGTGGAGTCCCAGAACCAAGTGCGAAGCCATCTGATTGGCTTCGATCTGCAGCACCTGCGCGGGCCATTTCGTCGTAAAGATACGCTCGCCCACCGCCATCGCCACGTCGATGCGATTGCCCGCCGCCCGCGAATGCGCGTCGAGATCCGCCACGCTCGGCGAAGCCGCAATCAGCAGAAACGCCAGGGGCGGCAGCAAACGTTTAATAGCTTTGAGCAAAGTATGCCCTCACCGTGGCTGCTTCGCCGCAAGCAACGCATTGCGCCGCGCCGTCAAGCGGTCGCGTGTTACGCGTGGTGGCGCCGGTCTCGGCCTTGACGTGAGCCTCGCAGTCCGCGCGTCCGCACCACGCGATGTCGATCATGCCGGCTCGCGTCTTACATTTTTCGAAGAATTCCGCGCGCTCCGTAACCGCGAAGGTATGGCTTACGAGAAACGCCCGCGCCTGCTCGAAAAGCGAGGCCTGAATCGTATCGAGGAGCTCGCGTAAATGCAGCCCGAGTTCGGCAAGCGGAACGCCGACGATCTTTTGATCCGGATCGCCCTTGGCGCGATCGCGACGAACGAGAACCACCGTCCCGGACTCTACGTCGCGCGGGCCGATCTCAATGCGCACGGGCACGCCCCGCACGTCCCATTCGGCGTATTTCCATCCCGGTTGCTGGTCGCGATCGTCGACCTTCACCCGGAAGCCGGCCTTGCGCAGCTCCTTGGCCGTATCGTGCGAGAGTGCGACGGCGCGATCGTCGCCGCCGCGAACGATCGGCACGAAGACCGCCTCGAGCGGCGCCATCTTCGGCGGTATCCTCAACCCGCGGTCGTCGCCGTGCACCATGATCATAGCGCCGAGCATGCGCCACGACATGCCCCACGACGTCGTATAGGCGTACTTGATCGTCTGGTCGGCGTCGAGAAACTTAATGTCGTATGCTTTCGCAAAATTTTGGCCCAAGTCGTGCGACGTGGCCGATTGCAAGGCCTTACCATCCGGCATGAGCGCCTCGATGGAAAACGTCTCCACGGCGCCCGGAAAACGTTCGTTCGCACTCTTGATTCCCGCGTAGACGGGAACCGCTGCGATCGTCTCCGCAAACTCCTTGTAAACGCCGAGCATGCGCAACGTTTCCTCGCGAGCTTCGTCTGCCGAAGCGTGCGCGGTATGGCCTTCTTGCCACAGGAATTCCATCGTGCGCAAAAACGGCCGCGTCGCCTTCTCCCAACGCACGACGTTGCACCACTGATTGATGAGGATCGGCAGGTCGCGATAGGACTCGACCCACTGCGCGTACATCACGCCGATGATCACTTCCGACGTGGGGCGAATCGCCAAGCGCTCCGTGAGCTTTTCGTTTCCGCCGTGCGTGACCCACGCGACCTCGGGGGCGAAGCCCTCGACGTGGTCGGCTTCCTTTAACAGCAGACTCTCGGGGATTAAAAGCGGAAAATAGGCATTCTCGTGTCCGGTCTCCTTGAACGTAAAATCGAGGTGCTTTTGCAGATTCTCCCAGAGACCGTAGCCGTACGGGCGCAGCACGACGCATCCGCGGACCGGAGAGTACGAGGCGAGCTCGGCCTTGAGGCACACCGCCGTGTACCACGCGGAAAGGTCGGCGTCTTTCGGAGGGATTTCGCGAATGACGGGCTGGGTAACCAGTTCGGACATGACCCGCCTCGGTTCGCGTGTGCCCGGGACTCGGCCTTCAGAGCACGCGCCCAGGGCCATGGATGCTTTCTGGACGGTCCGCTCGGTAGACTTGGTCCATGGCCCGCACGGCAACTTCCGAGCGCCGAGAGCAGCTCTTCGTGGTGAGGATGTGGCGAGAGCCCGACGCGTATGGCCCGCCCCAGTGGCGCGCACACGTGACGCACGTGATTACGCGCGAGCGCCGCTATTTCACCAACTACGGCGAGCTCTGCGAGTTTCTCGACCGATGGCGGGAGCGATAGGCGAGCCGCAAGGTCCGTAGAAGCCCCGGGGGCATGCCCAAGCTGACCCGCATCTACACCCGCACCGGCGACAACGGCACCACCGGCCTGGTCGGCGGACAACGCGTCAAGAAGAACTCGCTACGCATCGAAACGTACGGAACCGTCGACGAGCTGTCGTGCGCGATCGGGTTGGCACGCGCCGGCTTACGCCCCCTTCAATCCACGCACGCACGCGCCGCGAGGCTCGACGCATGGCTCGGATGGAGTCAAGATGTGTTGTTTAACCTCGGCAGCGACCTAGCCACACTCCCGAAGGATCGATGGGAGGGCATGCCGCTCATCGCCGCGGCCGACATCAGCGCACTGGAACGGGCGATCGACGAGGCCCAGAAGGACTTGCCCGCGCTCGACAACTTCATTCACCCCGGCGGATCGTATCCCGGGGCGCACCTGCATCTCGCCCGCACCATCTGCCGCCGCGCCGAACGCCTGCTGGTGACCCTACGCGATGCGGACGACGGCGTGTCGCTCGAAACGCAGCACTTCTTGAATCGACTCTCTGATGCGCTGTTCGTGTGGTCGCGTTGGATTAATGCGGACTTAAACGAACCCGAGTATCTTTGGAAAGCAGACACCCACCCTCCGGAGTAGATTGTACAGAAAAGGGCTCCTCCTGGCGTCGCTCGCGGCCGCACTTCTTGCAGCCGTCTGCGCTCACGTGGGTATCGACATCCTTGGCGACTGGCTCGTGCGCGACGATGCGTACGATCACGTCGCTCACGCGTCGCGCTTGCTCGTTACGTTCGTAGCAGTCGCGATTGCGGCGATCGCCCTGTTGCGACTCTTCACGGGCCTATGCGATGCCGCGGCGCAGTCGCAGAGCGAGCGCAACCGCCTGCTTGCGAAAACCCACCGGCACACGGCCGCGGTGGCGCTTACCATGACGGGCGCGACGCTATGTTTCGTTCCGGCCATGGAGCTTTTCGACGCTTTGCAGTCGCACAGCGATCTCGACGACCTAAGTGACCTCTTCGGCGGCTCGCTGCTGCTCGGCGTCGGCGTAACGATTGCCTGCGCGGTCGCGGCGACGCTCGCCCTTATGCTGCTCGCAACGTGGATCTGCAGGCACCAGGACCAAATACTCGCAACGTTCGCCTTCACCCGCTCGCGCGAGGTGCGCGCGCTCTTCCTCGCCCCTATACGAAACGACGAATTCGTTAGCACATGCGGCGTTCGCCTGACCCGCAAGTGTCCAAAACGCGGGCCGCCCGCACTTGCCTCCGCCGGCTCCTAACACGCACTCATAAATCCCGGAGGCTTCTCGCGATGCTACTTCCTCGTGCGCGCGCGCTCTGCGCGGCGTTTCTGTATGCTATTTTCGCCTGTGCGCAACCGGTACGGGCCGCGGAGCCCGCACTGCGGGGCTTCGTTCTCGACGCGGAGAGCGGCACCGCGGTTGCCGGCGCCAAAGTCGGCATCGTAGGCCGCAGTCAAACAACCACCACCGGCGCCAAAGGCGAATTCGCGTTCGCCTCACTCGCATCCGGATCGTACCGTTTGCGCGTATCGCATGCCGGCTATCAGCCCGCCGTTACCGATACGATCGTCGTAGGTCAAAGCGGAGTGTCGGCTACGATCTCCCTGCAGAAGGGCAATGGCGACCTTCACGTCATCGCCGAAACGGCGGTACGCGGCTATGCGAACACGATCCAGTCCAGTACCTACACGAACACGCTCAATGCCGAGCAACTCCAGAGCGACGGCGTGACTCGCGTCGGCGACGCGCTTCGCGTGTTGCCTGGCGTCAATAACGGTATCAACGGCGACACCGCCGCGCTCGGCGACGACATCAACCTGAACATTCGCGGCATCGGCATTCCCGAAACGATCACCACCCTCGACGGCCATCCGGTCGGTTACGGCATCAAGGGCGGCTACAACGAGCAACTCTCACCGGTCTTCCCGTTTCGAAACGTCCAAGTGTTGTACGGGTCGGGCGGAAGCAACATTCTCGGCGTCAATGCAATCGGCGGCATCGTCAACTTCCAGACGCTCGACCCCACGCCGCAGCAAAGCGGCAGCGTCACGCAGGGATTCGGCACGTTCCAGCGCCTTTCGACCGGCGTAACGGCCTCGGGATCGCTGGATAAACTGCACTACGTGCTCGGCTATGGTGCTTCGGGTCTCGACGGTCCGTTCCGCAACGCCTATTTCTATCAAGTAGGCGCAACGGCCGATCCCTCGGCGCCGGCCGGTTCGGCCATCTACAACGACGCGATCTATCGCGATGACTCCGCGGTTGCATCGCACGCAGGCATCGGAAAACTTCGCTACGACTTCGACGCAGCCACGTCGGCGACGTTTACCACCGTCAATAGCTCCTACTGGGAAAATAAGACCGGGAACGGCGACGGCGACTATTTGCCGTACGACACCGCCCTCGCGCAAGGAAACGCGAATCTCGCCGGCTATGCCGGGACCACGTGTCCGTCGGGACAGTTTTTCGTCAAGGGATACGGTACGCCGGTCGGCGGCCAGACGACGGGCTGCGTCACGCCGTCGCAATATGCGACCCTCGAACAGGGCTGGCAAGGCTCGGGTCCCGCGTGGCAAAATTTCTATTTCGGCTATCAAGACCTGGACGTCAAACACGTTGCCGGGGCGGGGTTGATCGATCTCGACGGCTTTACCACCCTCTACAACGATGAGACCTATCGGGAGAACCTTCCGAGCGACAAGCCGAAGACCTCGACCTCACAGGTTCAATCCACCGGTGGATTGCTCAGCGACGACTTCGTCGCCCGCGACAACGAAATTCAAGCCGGATACAGCTACCTCAACAACGTCTACGAGTACGAAACGATCAAGACGACGAGCGAGACGCAGAGTTATCCGGTGACGAGCGAAACGTCGTTCTTCGTTCGCGACGTCTATCATCCGCAGTCGGGGCCGCTGACCGCGTACCTCAATCTCTGGGCAAAGCACGCCACGGCGACGGACTCCTCATACATCGATCCACGTCTTTCGGTCGTCGACCGTGTAACGCCGCACGACACGCTGCGCGCGGCATTCGGCGCGACGACTACCGAACCGACGTCCGACGAAATCGACCAGCCATTCGTGGGCAGCGCGTTGGCCGACGGCATGAAGCCCGGCGCGGGCGGCGGAAGCGACATCGTCTGCGGCGGCCTCAACTCGATCGGCTCGGCGCCGTCTTCGATTCTCCAGCCGGAGCGCGGGGTCGACGCCGAGCTTGCGTACGGTCATAGCTGGAGCGACGGATCGATCGCGCAGCTCCAACTCTATAACGTCAACGTCTACAACAAAATCCTCAGCACGCTCGTGCCGCTCTCACAGACCGGCACCGGGTTCTTGACGCCACAAGAGATCGCGAACGCGCAGAACGTCTTGAACGGCGTATGCGGTGCGAATAATTACCAGCTCGGAGTTACCGGCAACGCCAACGCCGGCACCGAGCGCGCAAAAGGGTTCGATCTGTCGGGCCGGTGGCACGCGCTGCATGGGACGTTCGTCGACTACGACTGGGCACTTACCTCCAGCTCGTTGCTGAACGCACCCGCACCTTTCCTCGAATCCAATCTGCAATACATCCCGGGCAGCCAAATCAAAGGCGTGCCGCTGCACACGTTCAACGGCGCGATCGATCAAACGATCGGACAGGTGAGCGCGCGACTAGCGTACTATTGGGTCGCCGTAAACAACACGAAAAACCTCCCGGCCTACAGCTTTACGAACCTTCAGGTCGGCATGCCGCTCTTCGCCCGTGGAACGTTCACGGTCGCGGTTTACAACCTGTTTAACCAATGGGCGAACATCGCGGGCTTGGAGGGCGAAGGCGTTCCGGAGGCGCTGAACTCCTATGCCACCGCTGCAAACTACGCGCCGCTCATCGGGACCTCGGCGACGGAACAGTTCGGACTGCCGTACCGGCAAATCTACTTCAGCTACCAGTGGCGTCCGTAATCGCACGGTAACGAGCCAACGCTGCGATCGTCACCGCGTCTGCGATGCGGCCGTCGGCGATCGCAGCGTAGGCGTCGGCTACCGGCACGCGCAGTCGCTCCACGCGTTCGACGGCTTCGAGTTCGGTTGCAACCTCATGCAGGCCGCATGCGAGAAACAGGGCGACCGGCGCGTTCACGATCGAAGGAATTTCGAAGACCTCGCCGAGCGACGTCCAGTCGCCCCCCTCGAATCCTAGTTCCTCGCGTAATTCGCGCTGCGCGCATTGCAATGCCGTTTCGCCTGGATCCGCACCGCCCTTGACGATTTCGATCACGTTCGCTCGCGCACCGAAGCGCGGTTGCTCCGCAAAGATGAAATCGTTGCCGTCACGTACGAGCACGCCGCTCGCGGCCGGCGCCACGATCAGGACATGCTCCCCGTTTGCCCCGGTCGGGTGGACGACGTCGTGCACTTCCACGGCAAGCCACGGGTTGCGATAGATTTCGCGCTTGGTCAACCGACGGTATGGGTCCATCTCAATCGCCGGTGCGCCGGGGGGACGCAGCCCCCCTCCCTTCGAACCTGCGCGGAATGTCCTTCGTCTCCCAGCTCTTTGCGACAACGGATGTCGACAAACTTCGCGCGCTTGCCAAACAGAAGATTCTCAAGCGCGCTCTCACCGCAAAAGACCTCGTCGCAATCGGCCTCGGAACGATGATCGGTGGCGGAATCTTCACCACCATCGGAACGGGCGTGGTCGGGGCCGGTCCGGCCGTCATCGTGTCGTATCTTCTTGCGGGCCTTACCTCGTTCTTTGCCGCCTTGTGTTATGCGGAGCTCGGCGCGATGGTGCCGATCGCCGGCAGTGCCTACACGTTCGCTTATGCGACGATGGGCAAGCTGTTCGCGTGGATCATCGGTTTCGCGCTGATTTTCGAATACGGCATCAGCGCCGCTCCGGTGGCACAGCAATTTTCAGCAGCCATGCAGGACGTTCTTAAGAGCGTCGGGCTCGCGCTCCCCTATTGGGCCCAGACGTCAAATTTTGTGATGAAGGGTGCGTGGTGGAACGTTTCGGCCTGGGATCTCGCGCACTCGCAATGCGACGTTGTCGGTGCGATCTTCGTCATCTTGCTCTCGGTCTTGCTTTCGATCGGAATCCGCGAATCCGCGTCGACCAATAATTTTTTCGTCGTACTGAAAATCGGGGCGCTCTTTGTCTTCATCGGCGCCGGATTGCTGCTCTTCCATCCCGAGCATTTTGCCAACTTTGCCCCCTACGGCTTGGGCGCGCTGCGACCGTTCGGCGGCATGGCCGACTACTCGTCGTCGGCGCAGCCGTACGGCATCGTGGCCGTCGGTGCGTTCGTCTTCTTCAGCTACATCGGCTTCGACACGGCAACCACGACGGCCGAGGAGTGCAAGGACCCGCAACGCGACGTGCCGATGGGCGTCATGGGTGCGCTGATTATCGGCACGATCATCTACTGTGCGACCGCCGTCGTGCTCATCGGCGCGCTGCCCTGGGATAAAGTTCCGACCAAGGATCCACTCGTCTTTGCACTGGCGCCTCTGCACTTGCCCTGGGTCAGCGCCATCATCACGATCGGCGTCCTCGCGGGCACGACCAGCGTTGCGCTGAGCTCCCTGCTGGGCCAGGCGCGCATCTTCTACGTGATGGCGCGCGACAAGATGTTACCGCCGGTGGTCGCAAAGATTAACCCGCGTTTCAAGACGCCGGTCCGCACCACGATGATAACCGGCGTTGCGGTCGCGATCCTCACGCTGATCGTACCGCTCAACGACTTGCTGAACTTGGTGAATATCGGCACGCTGATCGCCTTCACCGTCGTGTGCGCGGGAGTGCTCTACCTGCGTCATCGTAAGCCCGATATGCCGCGATCGTTCAGAGTGCCGTTCGTGCCGCTCTTTCCGATCTTAGGAATCGTGCTCTCGATGTTCTTGGCGATCTTCGGGCTTTCCGCACGCACGTGGACCTGGTTTGCGATCGCGCTCGTCGTAGGCTTGATCTTCTTCTTCAGCTACGGGTTTCATAAATCAAAACCGGAAGAGATCGTGCCGGTCGAAGAGCCGGACGCGTTCGCCGAGCAGTACGAGTAGTGCAGATAACCATCATGTCGCTGGCGTTCCTCCTGCTCTTTCGAGCAGTGGGGTTTGGCGTTCCGGCGCTTGCGGATTGGCACCTCGACGCGCGTTGCGCGATCGCGATATTTTTCGTGATCGCCGGCTCGTCGCACTTTGGCCGCGCGCGCAAGGGCTTTATCGGCATGGTGCCGCCTTGGGTTCCGCTCGACCACGCGCGGGTCATCGACATCACGGGCGTGCTCGAGATCGCCGGAGGCGTTGGAATCGTGGTGCCGGCCACGTCGCGCATCGCCGGCATCGCGCTCATCCTCTTTCTTATCGCCGTCTTTCCGGCCAACGTGTATGCTGCAAGACATCGCCTTCGCATTTTTGGCCGGGAACACCCCGCCTTGCTCCCTCGAACGATCGACCAGCTCGTGCTACTGGGTTTGATCCTCTGGGGCGCGCTGCTCTAGGCGCTTATTCGGTTTCGGGCGTCGGAGGCGCGACGAGCGCGCGGCCAAGCCCAGGCGTGGTGACGTCGATGCGTGCGGTGCGCGGATCGTAGGCGGCTTGCATGCCGAACGCCCGCGCAAAGGCCTTCAATCCGATCATCACCCGGCCGCGCACGCGAAACGGCGCGTGCTTGAACGTCAACGGCATGCCATTTTCAGTCGCATGCACGTCGCCGATGCGCAGGCGCAGCGATTGATTACCGCGCGCCACGATCACGCGATCGCCTTCCACCGTCGTCTCGGCACCAATCGCTTCCGCCACGGAACGAAGCGGTACGTACACACGATCGGACGTCGTGGTAACCGGCGGAACGTCACTCTCGACACGCGTTCCGTCGACCATCATCTCGACCGGTCGCGAAAATGCAAACAAGGCCGACGCCGCGGTGGCGATCGCGACGGTTAAGACGAGCGTTTGAATCGTCGGCCGGCGATAGGTCACGGCGTCACCGCAATCTCGCCGGCGTAATCCGGATATTTCTCGACGATTACTTTCTCGATCTCGAGGCGCAGCATGCCGAGAAGCTGATCCTCGGGATACGTACCAACCAGCTCGCCCGCGCGATAGATCGCGCCTTTACCCTTGCCGCCCGCCACGCCGACGTCGGCCATCTTCGATTCGCCCGGACCGTTGACGACGCAGCCCATGACGGCCACTTTGACCGGCGCGGTATATTCGCGCGCGATCGCTTCGACCGCCTGACCGAGTTCGAGAACCGAAATCTCGGCGCGACCGCACGACGGACACGCGGTAATTTCGAAGCCCTTCTCGCGCAGCCCCAGCGACTTGAGAATCGACCAGCACACCGGCACTTCTTCAACCGGATCGGCCGCGAGCGACACGCGAATCGTATCGCCGATTCCTTCGAACAGAAGGATGCCCAATCCGATCGACGACTTGATCGTGCCGTCGCGCAGCAGCCCGGCTTCCGTGATCCCGAGATGAAGCGGATACGGAGTGTTTCGTTCGCGCAAGCGTGCGTCCATCAAGCGATAGGCCGCCACGGTCGTCACGACGTCGTGCGCCTTCAGCGAAATTGCAAGGTCGGTGTGTCCGTATTCCTCGAGAATCGCCACGTGGCGCAACGCCGATTCGACCATCGCTTCGGCGCTCAGGCCGAGCGTCTTCTCCAGATCCGGCGCGAGCGAGCCCATGTTCACGCCGACGCGAATCGGAATATCGCGCGCTTTCGCGGCGGCGACAACTTCGGCGACCTTCTTCGGATCGCGAATATTGCCCGGATTCAACCGCAGCTTGGCGACGCCGGCTTCAATTGCCGCAAGCGCCATCTTGTGATCGAAGTGGATGTCGGCGACGATGGGCACCGGCGAGCGATGAACGATCGCCGGGAGTCCGGCGGCGTCGGGCGGATCCTTGACCGTAACGCGGACGACTTCGCAGCCTTCCATCGCAAGCGCGTAGACCTGCTCGAGCGTCGCATCGGCATCGGCCGTGTCGGTCGTGGTCATCGATTGCACCACAACCGGATGGTCGCCGCCGATCCACACGCTTTTCGCGTCGCTCTTTCCGGTTTTATTCTGCAGAAAAATCGCGTTCGACTTCCTGCGCAGGCGGATCATGCTACAGCACGCCTTTTCCCGCAACGATGCGCACGATATCGTGATAGGCAACCACCGCCATCAGCGCGAGCAACGCGGCGAAGCCGACGAAGTGGACAAACGCTTCCTTTTCCGGATCGACCGGCTTGCCGCGCAGCAATTCGGCGATGATAAACGCGGCGCGGCCGCCGTCGAGCGCGGGAATCGGAAGCAGATTGAACAGCCCGAGCGCAAACGAGATCGTCGCCGCAAGTGCGAAATACGGTCCCCAGCCGAAATCCTGAATCGTCGAGGCGACCTGTCCCATACCGACCGGACCCGATACTTGCGACGCGTACTTTGTGAACTGCGTGACGAGCAATCCGAGCGACGAGAACGTTTGGTCGGCGATATTGACGAATTCCGCATTCGAATAGCTCAGGGCCGGCCCGACCCCGACGCGCACGTAGAGCGGCGTCGGGACGAAGCCGATACACCCTTGCCTTGCGTCCTGAGGGCACGCCTCGGGAACCACGTGAATCGTGTGGGTTACTCCGTCGCGAGCGAACGCGACGTCGATGTGTTTGCCGAGCGAGGCGTGAATCGAATCGATCAACTTGCTCGCGTTCGTAACGTCTTGGCCGTCGATGCGTAACGCGACGATACGGTCGCCGGGCTGCAACCCGTTGGCGGCCGCGGGCGTGTTGGCTTTGACCTCCGTCACGATCGCTTGCCCAACCTTGTCGCTCGGGATGCCGAAGGCAAATGCGCCGAGCAACAAGATCGCGTAGCACAGCACGAAATTCGCAATAGGGCCGGCGAGGACGATCGCCAGGCGCTGCCATGCGCTCTTGGCTTGGAAGTTTACCGAGTCGAGGCCGCGGGGGTCGCCCGCTTGGCGGAATTCCCGCTGCTGCTCGGCCTCGGACGTTTTGTTGTCCTCGCCTTCCATCATGCAATAGCCGCCGATGGGGAGGGCGCGCAATGAATACAAGGTTCCGCTGCGCGGCGACGTCCAGCCCAGGATCTTCGGCCCGAGGCCGACCGAAAACTCGTTGACGCGCACGCCGTTACGCCGCGCGACGATGAAATGCCCGAGCTCGTGCAACACGACGAGGATGGAGAGCATCACCAGGAACGTGATGACTTTCCCGATGGATCCCAAGGTGATGACTGCTAACAACAAATGCTATCCTCTACGCGTTCTTTAGCTGCGATGCGCGCGTCGCGATCGGCTTCTCGAATATCATCGAGCGTTGCCGGGCGCTGCGCCACCCGTTCGAGCGTTGCTTCCACAATTTCGGCAATCGCTCCAAACCGTATCTTCCCTTCGACAAACGCCCCGACGGCGACTTCGTTCGCGGCCGAAAGCACCGCCGGTGCGACGCCCCCATCCTCGAGGGCCCGGTAAGCAAGCCGCACGCACGGGAACCGCACCGGGTCCGGTCTCTCAAAGTCATAACGTAAGGAATCAGCCTGAGGTTTTGCCCCAAGCATCGCGAGAACGTCGCCGGCCTCAGCGTCACCCTGAGCCTGTCGGGGAACCGCCGGCAGGCGGTCGGGGTAGCCCAGGGCGTAACCGATCGGCACCCGCATATCGGGGGCGCAGAGCTGCGCCTTCACGCTGCCGTCGGTGAAGACGGCAAACCCGTGGGCAATCGACTGCGGATGGACGGCGATATGCAGCTTGTCCGCAGGCAGCCCGAACAGATGGCTTGCTTCGATGATCTCCAGGCCTTTGTTCATCATCGTCGCCGAATCGATCGTGTTTTTCGTTCCCATGCGCCAGTTGGGGTGGGCCAGCGCCGCCTCGAGCGTCGCATCCGCCATCTCCGGCGCAGAATACCGCCAAAAAGGGCCGCCGGAGGCCGTCAGGACCACGGCAGCGACCCTGGCCGGGTCTTCACCCACCAGGCACTGGAAGACCGCGCTATGCTCGCTATCCACAGGGATAATGGTCGATCCGCCGGCGCGCGCCGCCGACACTAAAAGCTCCCCGGCGGCCACGATGAGCTCTTTGTTTGCTACGGCCAGGTCGATCCCGCGCTCGACGGCGGCAAAGACCGCATCGAAGGCCACGGCACCGTCGGTCGCCGCCAGCAGCAGATCGGGTTTTGCATCCAAGGCGACGCGGAGCAGCCCCGCCGCGCCGTCGGCTGCGCACGCCGTTACGTCGGGGTTGAAACGGGCAGCTTGCTCGCGCAGCAAATCGACGTTTCGGCCGGCCGCAAGCCCTGCCACCGTGAACCGGTCGGGGTGACGGGCGATGACCTCGAGGGCCTGCGTGCCGATCGATCCGGTACTGCCGAGTATCGCTATCCTTTTCTTCATTGCGAGACCGTCAGGATGCCGAGCACGTGCAACGTCCCGAAGAACGCCATGCCGCCAAAGAGATACGAATCGAAACGATCCAGCACCCCGCCGTGCCCCTGAATGACGGTGCCGGTATCCTTAACCCCCGCATCGCGCTTGAGCGCCGACTCGACCAGATCGCCCGCCTGCGCGGCGATGCACGTGAGCATGCCCAGTACCAGCCCCTGATACCACATCAGGTGCAACTCCGGTCGCAGCGTGGCGAGCGTAGCCACCGCACTGACGATCAACACCGAACCGATCGATCCTTCGACGGTCTTCTTCGGCGAAATCTTGGTCAGCTGATGGCGTCCGATGAGCGTCCCGACGACCATTCCGAAGATATCGGTGAGTGCGACGAGCACCACGGCGTACACCGTCCACCACGCTCCGTAGTCCGGAACCGCGCGCAAGAAAATCCAGTAGGTGATCAACTTCCCAGTATAGAGGACCGACAGCAACGTGTAAGCGGTACGCGCAAAGTAGCCCTTCTGCTCGCCGTACATGCCGATCGAGAAACTCGCCATCGTAATCGCCGCCAGCAACACGCCTTCCCACTTGTGTAGCCGGTCGAACATCGAGAGTACGATGTACGCAAACACGCCGATCACCGCGACCTGGTATTCGAGCGGTTGGCCTTTGATCTCGCACAGCGCATTCAGCTCGTAGAGCATCGCGAGGCCGAGCACGAGCGCGAGAATATAGAACGCCCAAGAAAATGCGATCGTTGAAAGGCCGACCGCCGCGACTAACAGACCGACGAGGATGCGGCGTAGCGTGATCGGATTGGCCGCCGCACTCGCCGCCTGCATCGTCATTACGAGCCGCCGAAGCGCCGGTTGCGACCTGCGAATTCGGCCACGGCGGCCTCGAGATGCGCGCGCGAGAAGTCCGGCCAGTAGACGTCGCTCAGAACCAGCTCGGTGTACGCGGCCTGATACAGGAGAAAATTTGATAACCGGTGCTCGCCACCAGGACGGATGAGTAGATCGGGGTCCGGAATGCCGGCAGTGTAGAGATACGACGCGATGAGTTCGTCGTTAATCGCGTCGAGCTCGATTTTTCCGTTAGCGACGTCGCCGGCGATGGCGCGTACGGCGCGTTCGAGTTCGCTGCGCGAACTGTAGTTGACGGCGAGATTCAGTATGAGCCCGGTATTGCTCGAGGTCGCGGCTTCCAGCGAAGCCAAGGCGTCGCGCGAACGCTCGGGGAGCGCACGCCAATCACCAATGATGCGCACCCGCACGTTGTTTTTGTTGAGCTCGACGAGTTCGGTCTTTGCGAAATGGACGCAGAGGTCGAACAGGAACGCGATCTCGCTCGAATCGCGACGCCAGTTCTCGGTCGAGAATCCGTAGACGGTGACGATCTCTATCCCCATGTCGCTCGCGGCGCGCGTTACTTCGCGCAGAGCGATAATCCCTCGGCGGTGGCCTTCGAGCGCGGGCAGCCCGCGTTCGCGCGCCCACCGACGGTTGCCGTCCATGATAATGGCCACGTGCCGGGGGATATCGACGCTAATCGCGGCGCGCATACGATTCATATCCGCAGTCGAGTTCGATGATGTCGTCGCGCTCGCAGGCGCGGAGCACGCGCAGCGTTCCGACGCCGAGCCACGGCCCGAACGGCGCGATGACGCGCAAATGCAAACGGCGGCCCGAAAGGGCCGCACGTGCTTGCACTTCGGGCATGAGGATCAGGTGGCCGGCATCGTCAGACATCGCGAAGCGCTAGACTTCCATGATGTCTTTTTCTTTGGAGACGACCAGCGTGTCGATCTCCTTGATGAACTTGTCGGTCATCTTCTGCAACTGCTCTTGCTTGCGCTTGTTGTCGTCTTCCGTGATCTCGTGGCTCTTCAGTTGATTCTTCAGATCGTCGTGCGCCTTGTGACGAACGTTGCGCACCGCAATCTTGCCGTCTTCGGCCTTCTTTTTGATGACTTTCACGAGATCTTTGCGACGTTCTTCGTTGAGCGGCGGGATGCTCAGGCGAATCGTCGTGCCGTCAACGTTAGGCGTGAGGCCGAGATCGCTTTTCTCGATCGCCTTGCGGATATCGCCCACGACGCCTTTATCGTACGCGGTAATCACGAGCGTGCGGGCGTCCGGCGTCGAAACGCCGGCGACTTGTTTGAGCGGGACGGCCTGGCCGTACGCCTCGACGTGGAGCCGGTCCAGAAGCGCGGGCGTGGCGCGTCCGGTGCGAACCGATGCGAACTCGCCGCGCGTCGCCTCGACGCACTTGCTCATCTTCGACTCGATGTCCTTAAAAAGATCAGCCATGTGTTTGCCTCACACTTTTGCCGTCATGCGGGCTTCGCGGCAAACGACCGTTCCGATCGGTTCGCCAAACGTCACCCGGCGAATATTTCCCGGCACCGACATATCGAATACGACGATCGGGAGATTGTTGTCCATGCAGAGCGCCATCGCAGTCGAGTCCATGATCTCGAGCCCACGCTGGAGCACCTCCATATATTCGAGGCGCTCGAACCGGGTTGCTGCCGGGTCCTTCTTGGGATCGGCGGTGTAGATGCCGTCGACCTTGGTCGCCTTGAGGATGGCGTCCGCGCCGATCTCAACGGCGCGCAGCGCGGCCGTCGTATCGGTGGTGAAATACGGATTACCGGTACCCGCGGCAAAAATGACCACGCGGCCCTTCTCTAAGTGGCGCATGGCGCGGCGACGGATGTACGGTTCGGCGATCTGATGCATCGCGATCGCCGTCTGCACGCGGGACGGAACGTCCATGCGTTCGAGCGCGTCTTGCAACGCGAGCGCGTTGATCACGGTCGCGAGCATGCCCATATAGTCGGCGGTAGCGCGATCCATACCGGCCTCTTCATGGATCTTCCCACGCCAGATGTTGCCGCCGCCGACGACGACGGCGACGGAAACCCCGGCACGACTGACATCGGCGATTTGTTCGGCCATGACGCGCGTCGTGTTGACGTCGACGCCGGTATCGATTCCGGCAAAGGCCTCGCCGGAGATTTTAAGGAGAACGCGGTTGTACTTGGGTCTACTGGCGGAGTCCAAGCGAGCTTAATTCTCTCCTAGCGCAAATTTCGTAAAGCGGCGTACCTTGATATTTTCGCCGAGCGACCCGACCGCCGCATTGATCAAGTCGTTCACGGAGAGGGCATCATCCTTCACAAAGGGCTGATCGAGCAGTACGTGCTCCTCAAACCACTTATTCAACTTGCCCTCGACGATCTTCTCCGCAACCTCGGGCGGCTTGCCGGCCGGAACCGCCGCGCGGAATTCATCTTTCGCCTTAGCGATCACGTCGGCCGGAACGCTCTCGCGATCGAGGTACTCGGGCGACATGGCCGCGATATGCATCGCGATGTCGCGAGTCAATTCGACGAATTTCGGGCTGCGCGCGACGAAATCGGTTTCGCTGTTGACCTCAACCAGGACGCCGATTTTACCACCGGAGTGAATGTAGCTCGCAACCAGGCCCTCGTTTGCCGAGCGCTCGGCCTTCTTCTCGGCCTGAGCCGCGCCGCGTTCGAGCAGCAGTTGCTTGGCTTTGGCAGCGTCGCCCTGCGCCTCGATCAGCGCCTTGCGGCAATCCATCATCGGCGCGCTGGTTTCTTCGCGCAGCGCTTTGATCTCGTCGGCTTTGGGTTGATACGACATCGAGGTGGACACCAATCTCTCCTTACAGCTACGTTTTACAGGGCGGCTTCGGCTTCAGCTTCCGCAAGCGTACGAGGCGCTTCGTCTTCCACGTCCTCGGCAGCGGCTTCGGCTTCATGGGCCGGTTCCGCAGCGTACGCGGTCTCGGTGTCGTACGCGCTCTCGCTTTCCGTTCTGCCCTCGATGATCGCGTCGGAAATCTTGCTGACCATCAGCTTGACGGCGCGGATCGCGTCGTCGTTTCCGGGGATCGGGTAGTCGATCTCATCGGGGTCGCAGTTGGTGTCGATGACGGCAATGATCGGAATGCCGAGCTTCTTGGCCTCGAGGACCGCGATGCGTTCTTTCTTGGGGTCGACGATGAAGATCGCGTCGGGCAGACGATGCATGTCTTTGATGCCGCCCAGGAAGCGCTCGAGTTTGCCCATCTCGTCGGAAAGCTTCGCGACTTCTTTCTTGGGAAGGCGGTCGAAATCGCCTTGCGCCTTCATGCCCTCGAGTTCGCGCAGACGCGCGATGCGCTTCTGAATCGTCGAGAAGTTCGTCAGGGTGCCGCCCAGCCAACGCTGGTTGATGAAAAACGTGCCGGCGCGCTCGGCTTCGTCGCGAACGACGTCCTGCGCTTGCTTCTTAGTGCCAACGTAGAGAATGACTTTTTTCTCACGGGCCATCTGCTTGACGGCCTCGTACGTCTCGCGCAGCTTCTGCACGGTGAGCGCGAGGTCGATGATGTAGATACCGTTGCGCTCTTGGAAGATGAACGGCTTCATCTTCGGGTTCCACCGGCGAGTTTGGTGCCCGAAATGGACGCCCGCCTCGAGAAGTTCGCGCATAGTGACAACTGACATGAGGATACTCCTTCTGGCCCTGGATCGCGTGCCCTCATGGCGATGCGGTCCCCTCAAGAGGCCATTGTCGCCCCCCATCCGTGCGGAGCGTAGTTTTTTGTCACCCCGAGAGCGGGGCAACCGCCAGAGTATACCACGGGCCTCGGGCGGGGTCCAGCCTAAAGCCTGCGACCCGATGCGAGGCGGCCGATACTATGAGAGCAAAGGACACGGACGACCATGCTTTCTCCCGCTCAGAACCCCCACACCGGCCTCGCGGCGCTGCTCGCGCCGATTGAGGCGTCGTTGGCAAGCCCGCCCGCTCTAGCCCAGGTACTCGCCGGGCTGGCGCACGCGGGCGCTCTCGACGATGCCGCATTCTATCCGGCCCCACGGCTCGATCGGTACGCGCGCCGGCTGATCTGGCACGACCCGGGCGATCGCTTCGTCGTGGTTGGGTTCACCTGGGCGCCGGGTCAGGTCAGTGCTCTGCACGATCACGCGGGTCTTGCGGGTGCCGAAGTCGTCGTCGAGGGCACGATGAAAGAGACGCTCTACGAGCTAGTCGCTCGCGACGAGGAGCGGTACCGGTTTGTCGAAGGCACCTCCCGGATGAGCGGGCGCGGCGCGACCGGCGTGCTCCAGCCGCCGCGCGAGCATCACGCGTTTGGGAACCCCGGCACCGTGGCTGCGCGAACACTGCACGTGTACTGCGGCAATCTGACGAGCTCGCTTTCGTTCGAGCGCCAGGGCGAATGGTGGAGCGCTAAACAGATCGATCTTACCTACGATGCATAATCGCTGGTTAGTCACGGGCGGACTCGGGTTCATCGGCTCAAACTTTATTCGCGTCGTTCTACGCGAGCGGCCGGACGTCCGCATCGTCAACCTCGATGCGATGACCTACGCGGGCAATCCGGCGAATTTGCACGACGTCGAGCGCGACAGCCGCTACTCGTTCGTGCACGGCGACATCTGCGACCCCACCGCCGTTGCGACCGCGCTCGATGGCGGCGTCGACGCGATCGTCAACTTCGCTGCCGAGACGCACGTCGACCGTTCCATTCTCGACCCCGAAGGTTTCTTACGGACTGACATCCTCGGTACGCACGTGCTCCTCGAAGCCGTGCGCGAGCGATCGATTCCGCGTTTTCTTCAGGTTTCGACCGACGAGGTGTATGGCGACGTGAGCGAGGGCGAGTCGGTCGAAACCGATGCGCTTCGTCCCCGCAGTCCATACTCCGCGAGTAAGGCCGGCGGCGACCTCCAAGTGCTGGCGTATCACACGACTTTCGGCACGCCGGTTCTTATTACGCGCGGCAGCAATACCTACGGGCCGTACCAGTATCCGGAAAAATTGATTCCGTTGTTCGTTACAAATCTCTTGGACGATCAAAGCGTTCCGGTCTACGGCGACGGACTCCAGATTCGCGACTGGCTTCATGTCGAAGACCACGCGCGCGGTATCCTGCACGTACTCGAACACGGCGACGTGGGCAACGTCTATAACGTCGGCGGTGGTAACCCGCACACGAACATGGAAATCACGCAGCGGCTCGTCTCCGGCTGCGGACGGTCGATGGACACGCATGTCCGGCACGTCGCCGATCGCGCCGGGCACGATCGCCGCTATGCGGTCGACACGAGCAAGGCCCGTGCGCTCGGATGGAGTCCGCGCGTCGAGTTCGCAAGCGGACTCATGGATACGATCGAATGGTATCGCGAGCATGAAGCCTGGTGGCGGCCGCTAAAGTCGGGCGAATTCCTCGAATACTATAAACGTCAGTATGCCCATCGATAGTGTCGAAGAACTCGCCCACGTCGGCGAGGCGATTCCCTACACGTACATCGGCGATAGCCATTGTGGGACGATCGGCACTCGGATATTTGAGGACGTGCAAACCAACGTCCGTATCGTCACGCGCATTGCCGGTATCTGGCGTTTCGTTGCCAGCGACGTGCTCTCCGAGGACGGGATGATCGGCGACCAGCTGATGCAAACGCTGCGACGCGCGGGCGCCTTTCAATCCTACCCGAGCTTTCCGCCGGTGCCCGGTTTCCGCCCCGTTGTCACCACCTATGATCGCGAACAACTGACCGAGCAAATCGCGCTGACGGATTTTGCCAACGAGTATCCCTACGTGCTGAGCGTCGGCGAGATCAACGACCGCAATGTTTTGAAACGCCTAGTTGACGACGAAGTCGATTTCGAGTTCCCGGTCGACACGACGGGGCTGGAACGGTTGCCGGAGACCGCTACTCGTCGCACCTTCCGCTTTGACCAGATGCTGAACGTTATGATGGAGGAGTTCGGTCCCCTGTTTCGCGGTTTGAAGGTTCTGCGCGATGCCGGCCTGCGAAGCATCTTCCTGCATTCGGTGCCTCCGCCCGCGGTCTCCGATGAGGACTCGGCCCGTGTCCTTCACCATCCCAGCCCTCCACGAGTTCGCTACAAGCTCGCGATGTTTACGAATTTCTTGTACGAGCGCGTGTGCCGCGACATCGGTATCGGCTTTATCAACACTTGGCCGATGGTCACCGAAGGCAACCTTCTAAAGTCCGAGTACTATCTCGACGGCCTCCACCTCAATTATCTTCATTCGCTTTTATCGGTGCGCGAGCTCCATCGCCAGTTTACGGAATTACGACTTACGATCGAAGCCGAGAACGTGGCCAAGGATCTATAACGTGGCAGAAAACAACCGTTTCCCATACGACGAGCGCCCGGACTACGCATTATGGAAGCGCTCGGTTCAGAGCGGGTCGTCGACGAACATCGATCCGTTCGCGCCGGTACGTTTCAAGGTCGATCGGCAAATGAGGGTGGCGTCGGGAGGAAGCTGCTTCGCTCGCCATATCGCGGCAAATCTTCGTAAACACGACTTCAACTATTTCTGTACCGAACCGGGCGCCGAATTTTCCGCCAATTTCGGCAATATCTATACCACCCTCCAGTTGTTACAGCTTTTTCAACGCGCTTACGGCGAGTTCGAACCGTCGGAAAAGGCTTGGAAGCGGGGAGAGCGCTTCGTGGATCCCTTGCGCCCTCGCGTTTTTCCCGAAGCTTTCGACTCTCCGCAAGCGGTCGTTGAAGCCGAGCGTGTACACCTGGCGGCGGTACGCGAGCTCTTCGAAAAGCTCGAAGTCTTTGTTTTCACGCTGGGGCTCACGGAGGGATTCTGCTCGAGGACGGACGGAACGGCCTACCCCGCGGCACCCGGCAAAGACTTCGGTGAGTTCGACTCGTTTACGTACGAGTTTCGAAATCTCACGGTCGCGGAGAACGTCGACTACCTTGACCGCTTCCTCACCGGGCTGCGGCGGGTGAATCCCGGCGCGCGCGTGCTTCTGACGGTCTCGCCGGTTCCGCTGGTGGCGACGATGGAAGACCGAAGCGTTATCCAGTCGACCACCTATTCGAAGGCCGTGCTGAGAGTATGCGCCGACGAAATCAGACGCAAGCATGATTTCGTAGATTACTTCTGGTCGTACGAGATCATTACCGCCACCTACAACAACGACCGTTACTTCGAGCCCGACCGCCGCAGCATTGACGAACTCGGCGTGGCGCACGTGATGCGCTCCTTCTTCCGCCATTTTGCGGGCATCGAGGTCGATGAAACCACAACCGCGCAGGCCGATCCTTGCGACGAAGACGTCCTTCACGCATTGATCAAGAAGGCGTCGGGGTCGTAGCGGCGCAAGACCGCATCTCATGAAAGGCGTCATTCTCGCCGGCGGACTCGGGTCGCGCCTGCGCCCACTCACCAAGGTCACCAACAAACACCTCTTACCGATCTACGATAAGCCGATGATCTACTATCCGATCGAGACCCTCGTTCGGGCGGGAATCAAAGACATCATGATTGTAACCGGAGGCAACTCGGCGGGCGACTTTCTTCGCTTGCTCGGCAACGGCAAAGAATTCGGTCTCAAGGACATTTACTACACCTATCAAGAGGGCGAGGGCGGCATCGCCGATGCGCTCAAACTATGCGAGCATTTTGCCGAAGGGCAACGCATCGCCGTAATTCTCGGCGACAACATCATCCAAGATGATATTACGCCATACGTTCGCAAGTTCGAAGAGCAACCTTCTGGCGCGCGCATCCTGCTCAAAGAAGTCGACGACCCAGAACGCTTCGGTTGTCCGCAGCTCGACGGCGATCGCATCGTGCTTATCGAAGAGAAGCCAAAAGCTCCGAAGAGCCGGTACGCGGTGACGGGAATCTATATGTACGACCGCCGCGTGTTCGATTTTTGTCAAAGTCTCAAACCCTCCGCGCGAGGCGAGCTCGAGATTACCGATGTGAACAACGCCTATATTCACGAGGGCGACCTTCACTACGACATTCTGAACGGATGGTGGACCGACGCCGGTCAATTCGAATCGCTTTTCCATGCAACCGAACTCGTTGCGCGGGAGCGCGTGCGCCAATGATCCCCGTCATGCGCCCGCAGCTGCCGACTGCAGACGAGCTGCTACCGTATCTGCGACGCATCGATGAAGCGCGCTATTATACGAATTTCGGCGCACTACTTCGCGAATTGGAATC
>Ga0181525_10000703_pt1 | contig 29155 bp, 24 predicted proteins | sample PEATcosm2014_Bin_48_FD_121100 | JGI IMG/M metagenome (GOLD analysis project Ga0181525, IMG submission 121100) | Peatland microbial communities from MTU Mesocosm Facility, Houghton, MI, USA - PEATcosm2014_Bin06_10_metaG | ecosystem: Environmental > Terrestrial > Soil > Wetlands > Peat | place... | reverse complement strand
GCGTCGCGCTGACGCCACCGCAGGACGCCGCGAGGATCGTCGCCGAGGTCGCGGCGGTCACCCCGTTGTGGGCGCAGCTGCGCGTCGCGGACCGCGCGCGCTATCTCGAGCGCGCGGCGCAGGCGGTGATCGACGAGTTCGACGACCTCGCGGCGAGCATCGCCGCCGAGTCCGGGCGGCCGCTTGCCGAGATCGCGGCGCTCGAGCTGCTCGCCGCGATCGACACGCTGCAGTGGCTGGCGCACAACGCGCGGCGGCTGCTGAGCGCGCGCAGCTCCGCCCTTCCGCGGGCGGTCCATCCGCTCAAGCGCGCGAGTGCCGGTCACGCGCCGCTCGGCGTGGTTGCGGTGATCGGCGCCGGCAGCAGCCCGTTCGCCGGGCTGCTCGTCCAGACGGGCGCTGCCCTGCTGGGCGGCAACGGCGTCGTCGTCAAGCCGGCGTTGCGCGGTGCCCAGGCCGGCGGGCGGATCGCGGGCCTGCTCGCTCGTGCGGGCTTCCCCGAGGGGGTTGTCCGTGTGGTCCAGGGCGGCGGCCCGCTGGGCGGCGCCCTCAGCGGCTGCGCCGGTGTTACACATGTCTCGTTCGCCGGCAGCTCGAGGACAGCCGCCGAGGTCGCCGCTGCCTGTGCGGCTCGCGGCGCAAGCTGCTCGCTCGACGTCGCCGCGAGCGAAGCGATGGTCGTCCTCGCCGACGCGAACCTCGACGGCGCGGTCGCCGGCGCGGTCTGGGCAGCGTGCGCCGGCGCCGGGCAGCTGCGCGGCACGCTCCAGCGCGTTTACGTCGAGCGCGGACTGCACGAAGCCTTCGGCGACGCCCTCGCTGCCGCGGTGCAAGCGCTGACGATCGGCGACCCGCTCGATCCGGCGACCGAGCTCGGCCCGCTCGCCAGCGCCGGGCGACTCGAGCTGCTCGAGCAGGCGATCGCGACAGCCTGCGCGAGCGGTGCAACCCGCCTCACTCCCGGCGAGCCGGCACCCGCGGCGCTGCCCGGCGCGTTCTGCGCACCAATCGTGCTGAGCGGCTCGGCAGCGCAGCTGACGCCGCTGCATGAGTTCCTTCCTGGCCCAATCGTCGGCGTCACCGCCGTCGCGAGCCCTGTCGAAGCCGTCGCGCTCGAGAACGCAGCCGGGGCGGCGGCTCGTGGCGCTTCGATCTGGAGCGCTGACCGCCGTCACGCGGCGCGGATCGCGCGCGAGCTGCGAGCTCGCGTGGTCTGGTGCAACGACCACCTCGTCGGGCCTGTGCTGCCGCGCGACGCTGCCGATGCCGTCGCCGCCTGCGTTTCGCCGAAGCTGATCACCTGGGACCCGCCCGGGTCGCGGCTGCCGTGGCGCTACCCCTACGACGCGACGAGCGCGACAGCACTGCGCGCGCTCGTCGCGCTGCACAGCTCGCGCCCGGGCGATCGCGAGCGAGCGCTGCGCGGCGGCATGCCGGCGATCGCGCGGGTCGCGGGCCGGGCACTGCGCGGCAGTCGCGGCTGAACTCGACGACCGCGCGCGCCGGCGCGAGCGCTAACCCCGGCGCCGGCGGCCGATCCGCGGCTGGCACCCCAACCGCCAGGCCCGCGCACGCCTGGCGGCGGCGCCGCCACAGGCCTGCTCCCCGCTACCCTGTGCAGGTGCCAGCGCAAGCCTATGCGGGCAAGGAGTGCGTCTGCCAGCTGCGGCGCGGCATCTGCGACCAGTCGTGCGTGCGCGACATGCTCGAGGTCCCGTTCTACATGGCCTGCCTGCGCGTCGCCGGTCGGCGCTGCCTCGTCGTCGGCGGCGGCGACGTCGGGCTCGAGAAGGTCGAGGGGCTGCTCAGCTGCGACGCCGCCGTCACGCTGATCGCGCCGGCGGCTCACCCCGAGCTCGCGGCGCTCGCCGCCGAGGGCTCGATCGAATGGCTCGCAAAGACCTACGCGCCCGGCGATCTCGAGGGCGCGTTCCTCGCGATCGCCGCGACCGACGACAGCGAGATCAACATCGCCGTATACGAGGACGCCGAGCGCCGCGCGATGCTCGTCAACGTCGTCGACGTGCCGCCGCTATGCAACTTCATCCTGCCGGCGATCGTCCGCAGCGGACCGCTGGCGATCGCGATCTCGACCGCCGGCGCCTCGCCGGCGCTGGCGAAGCGGATGAAGCGCGAGATCGCCGAGCAGTTCGGCGAGCCCTACGCGCGGCTCGCCGTGATGCTCAACGACGTCCGCGGCTGGGCCAAGGCGACGCTGCCGACCTACCGCGAGCGCAAGGAGTTCTTCGAGTCGATCGTCAACGGTCAGCCCGACCCGATCGCGCTGCTGCGCGACGGCGATGAGCGGGCTGTGCTCGAGCTGATCGAAGACTCGCGCCGCCAGGTCGCGCAGGTCTGAGCGCGCGAGCCCGCGGTCGCCGCGCGGCTCGTTATGTAAACTGCGCAGAGCGCGCGGGACGGCAGGATCACCGCGACTAGCGACCGCCGCGATCGTCGACGAGCAGACGAACGGGCGGTGCCTCGTCCATTCGCGCACGCCAGCCAGCGGGTGTAAAGGTTGAACGCCCAGGCGACCGACAGTCCAGGCAATGACGATTCGGCCGAACCTGCTCAAACGTCTGCTCACCAAGGGAACGCTGTCCGGCGTGGCACTCGCCGCCGGCGCCACCCTGCTGTTCGGCGGCGGATCCGCGAGCGCGACCGAGACCGGCATCAACGTCGCCGGCTTCTTCGGCACGGCGGCACAGAACGCGCAGCTGGAGTCGCTCGTCGGTGAGCTGCACCCGGGTTGGGTGCGGGTCTTCCTCAACTGGGGTCAGGTCGAGCCCGCGCAGGGCACCTACACCACGTCTCAGCTCGCCAGCTACCACGCCTTCTTCGCGGCACTGCCCGCCGGCACGAAGGTCGACATCGACGTCGTCGGCTCGCCGCCCTGGGCCAACGGGGGCTCGTCGAACACGGCGACGCCGCCGACCAACGACAAGTACTTCTCCGCCTTCATGAACTACATCGCGAATACGTTCGGGACGACAGTCAGCGCCTACGAGATCTGGAACGAAGAGGACAGCACCTCCTGGTGGACCGGATCGCCGGCCCAGTACGCCTCGCTGCTCGAGGCCGCCTACCCCGCGATCAAGGCCGCCGACCCTGCCGCGATAGTGATGCTCGGCGGCCTCGGTGCCAACAACTACCCCTACCTTGCGCAGCTCTACGCCGCCGGCGTGAAGGGCTCGTTTGACGCCGTCGGCGTCCACAACGACGACGCCTGCTCGCTCGCATCGCCGTACTCGTTCGGCTTTGCTCCGGGGACGCAGGAGATCAGCCAGTGGTCGTTCCTCGGCTTCTCGACGGTCCACGACGTGATGGTCGCCAACGGTGACGGCGCGAAGTCGATCTACCTCAGCGAGTTCGGCTGGTCGACGACCTCGAGTACCTGCTCCGGCGGAACCTCGGCCGGCAAGAAGCCCGGCGGCGTCAGCGAGCAGACGCAGGCGACCTACCTGCAGCAGGCCTACCACTGCCTGGCGCAGCCGCAGTACTCATATGTCGCCGCGGCGATGTGGTTCGACATGGTCGACTTCGCCCCGCAGAACGTCTTCTACAACCGCTACGGCCTGCTCAGCACCGCGCTCAAGCCGAAGCCCGCGTTCAACGCCTTCCGCGAGATCGCGACAGCCGGCGACAAGCTGTCGGGGACCTGCGGCAACTTCGCCGGGCCGACGCTGCACCTGATCACTCCGACCAACGGCGAGCGCTACAGCGGCCGGCTGCTGGTTCGCGTCAGCGCAAAGGCAAACGGCGGCGCTGTCGCGCAGATCGCGCTCCAGCACGACGGCCACAGCATCATGAACTTCAACCGCATCGACGCGCACTACGCCCACGGCACGCTGACGGGCTCGATCAACTGGGAGGGCGGCGGCTCGCTCGCCGCCGGGCCGCACACGATCACCGTCATCGCAACGAACGCCCACGGCGTCAAGTCGACCGAGTCGGTCACGGTCTTCCACGTCGTCAGCCACAAGCACAAGAAGCACAAGAGCACGCGGCACGGCTGAGCGACGAACCTCACGCCCGATAGGATCGGCGCGAGATGGCAAGCCCCCGGGAGAGGATCGTCAGCTGGACAGTCGCGTTCGGCGAGCGCGCGCTGGAGCCGCTCGAGCGCTGGCTCGGCAACTCCTCGCTGGTCGGCGACAAGCCGTTCTTCGAGGTCGAGACCTTCCCCTGGGCCCAGCGCCTCGAGGCCGACTGGCAGAAGATCCGCGGCGAGCTCGACGGCGTCCTCGAGGACCAGGCCGACCTACCGAACTTCCAGGACATCTCTGTCGACCAGGCGACGATGACGACCGACGACCGCTGGAAGACCTACTTCCTCTACGGCTACGGCTTCAAGTCCGAGGCGAACTGCGCCCGCTGCCCCGAGACCGCGAAGCTCTGCGCCCAGATCGCCGGGATGAAGACAGCGATGTTCTCGATCCTCGCCCCCGGCAAGCATCTGCCGGCGCACAAGGGTCCCTACAAAGGCGTGATGCGCTACCACCTCGGCCTGCTGATCCCCGAGCCCGCGACCGAGTGCGCGATCCGCGTCGACACCGAGACGCGCCACTGGGCCGAGGGCAAGTCGATGATCTTCGACGACACCTACGAGCACGAGGCCTGGAACCACACCGACAAGACGCGCGTCGTCCTGTTCGTCGACTTCGTCCGCCCGCTGCGCCAGCCCGCCAAGCTCGTCAACTGGCTCGTCCTCTGGGCGATCGCCTTCTCCCCGTTCATCGGTGACGCCAAGCGGCGCCACAACGACTGGGAGAAGCGCTTCGAAGCGCTGAAGGCGAACCGCGCAGCCGCCTGAGCTGTCCCGGGGGCCGCATGCGGCCCCCGGCCGATCGGCGCATGCGCCGATCGGGCTCTCGGCGTATACGCCGAGAGCTCACCCGGTGAGGCGGGCAAGGGCGATCGCGATCGCCTCCGGGCTCTCGTCGACGAGCACGTAGCGGCGTCCGAGCTGGGCGCAGACGGCGCCGAGCGTCCCCGAGCCGGCGAAGAAGTCGAGGCACCAGCCGCCCGGGCGCGAGGAGGCGGCGACGAGCCGGCGCAGGACGCCCTCGGGCTTCTGCGTCGGGTAGCCGGTGCGCTCGTGGCCGCTGGTCGGCACGATCGTGTGCCACCAGACGTCGGTCGGGCGCTTGCCGCGCGCCGCCTTCTCGGGGCCGACGAGGCCCGGCGCCATGTAGGGCTCCCGCTCGACGGCGTCCGCGTCGAAGATGTAGCGCTCGCGGTCGCGAACGTAGACGAGGATCGTGTCGTGCTTTGCCGGCCAGCGGCGCTTCGGCTTGCCGCCGTAGTCGTAGGCCCAGATGATCTCGTTGAGGAAGCACTCGCGGCCGAAGACGCGATCGAGCGCGACCTTGACGTAGTGGGCCTCGCGATAGTCGAGGTGGACGTGGAGCGTGCCCTGCGCGCTCAGCAGCTCGCGGGCGCGCTCGAGCTTCGGCTCGAGGAACGCCGCGTAGTCGGTGAAGCTGTCGGCGTAGGCGATGTCGCTGAGCGTGCGCGAGCTGTAGCGCCGCCCGGCGAAGCCAGTGCGCGCGCCCGCGAGCTCGTCGTGCTCGACGGCGATCCGGCGCGCGCGCTGGGTCCTGCCGGTGTTGAACGGCGGGTCGATGTAGATCAGCTCGAACGCCTCCTCGGGCAGGCGCCCCAGCACGTCGGCGGCGTCGCCCTCGATCAGCAGATCGTCGTCGAGCGGCTGGGGGTCGGTCAGCGCGTTTGCCGCGAGCAGGCGCATCGGCGCGGAGCCTAGGCGGTCGCGCGCTCCAAGGAGGCCCGGATCGCTCGAGCGACCGACGAGCGACACCTAGCCCGGCTTTATCGACACAGCTAGGCTTGCGCTCGGATGAGCGACCGGACAATGCGCCGAGCGATGATCGTGTTCGCGTTTCTCGGCCTTGCCGACGCCACCTACCTGACGGTCCTGCACTACGCGCGGATCACCGTCCCGTGCGCCGCGGCGGGCAATCCCTGCGAGGTCGTCCAGACCTCGATCTACTCGCACATCTTCGGGATCCCGGTCTCGCTGCTCGGCGCGATCGGCTACCTGCTGATCCTCGTCGGACTGTTCCTGCGCGACGGCCACAACACCCGGCTGGCGACGCTCGCCGTCGCGCTGTTCGGGGTCGTCTTCAGCGGCTACCTGACCTACCGCGAGGCGTTCACGCTGAACCAGTACTGCGAATGGTGCCTCGGCAGCGCGTTCCTGATGCTGCTGACGTTCCTGCTCGCGGCGGTCCGCTACGTCGGCTGGTCGCCGGCGTCGGGGGGATCGCCGGCCGACTGACTCGCCGGATTCGCGTCGTAGCCTTCGACGTGGGGTAGGTCCCAGCCACCGGTTTCGCCGCGGTAGAGGTCCTCGCCGTGGAACAGGACCTTCAGCGTGCGCGCGAGGATCTGCAGGTCGAGCGCGAGCGAGCGGTGCTCGATGTAGTAGAGGTCGAGCTCGATCCGCTCGCCCCACGGCAGCGCCGCGCGGCCGTTGACCTGCGCCCAGCCGGTGATCCCGGGCTTGACCGCGAGGCGGCCGAGCTGGCGCTCGCTGTACACGGCGACCTGCTCGGGGACCGTCGGGCGCGGCCCGATCAAGGACATCTCGCCGCGCAGCACGTTCCAGAGGTTCGGCAGCTCGTCGAGCGAGCTGCGTCGCAGCAGCGCACCGACCCGCGTGATTCGCGGGTCGTCGGCGTCGACCCACAGCCCGGCGCCGATGTGCTCGGCGCCGAGCACCATCGTCCGCAGCTTCAGCACATCGAACTCGGCCCCGTCGCGACCGACGCGGCGCTGGCGGTAGATCACGGGGCCCTTCGAGCTGAGGCGGATCGCGAGCGCCGCGAGCGCGACGATCGGCGCAGCGAGCACGAGCACCGCGGCGGCGACGGCGACGTCGATCGCGCGGCGGATCACCGCGTGCCCTCGGCGGCTTCCCAGTGGGTCGGCGTCGGGTGCGTCAGGTAGTCCCACAGGCCGAGCGCGATCGCCGCGTTCATCGCGACGTAGTAGCGGGCGATCAGCAGCGGCCGCAGGCGCAGGGGACGCGCGAGGAGCGCGCCCGCCAGCAGCGCGATCTGCAGACCGAAGGTCACGCTGTAGACGACGCCCTGGCCGAGCAGGAATCCATTTGCGATCAGCGCGATGGCGTGCAACGCCGGAGCGCTGTAGCGCAGGACGCGATGGCTCAGGATCATCAGGCCGTAGCGCAGGCCGTAGCCGCGCGGCGAGAGCATTCCGCCCCGCAGGACGGTTATCCAGACGTGGCTCATGAAGCGGCGCTTGCGCGCGGATTCGCCGCCGATCGAGGGGACCATCTTCTCGACGCCGCGGGCCGCCGGCACGTAGACCGCACGCAGCCCCTGCTTGACCATGTGGAACGGCAGGTAGATGTCGTGGTCCATCCGCGGGTCGATCACGACGTAGGCCGCGCGGCGCACCGCCTGCAGTCCGCCGTTGCCGGCGGTCACCGACGCGGCGCGCGACTCCATCGTTCGCACCGCCATCTCGTAGCGCCAGTAGAGCCCCTCCTGGTTGTCGGCCGGGGCTCCCTCAGCGGCCTGGACGAACACGACCTGACCGCAGGCGTAGCCGACCGCCGGGTCGGCGAACGCTTCGGCGAGCGCTTCCAGCGCCCCGGGCTCGAGGCTGACGTTCGCGTCGGAAAAGACCAGCAGCTCGCCGTGCGACGCGGCGACGCCGGCGTCAAGCGCCGGGATCTTGCCGACGCGATCGAGCTCGAGCACCTTGTCGGCGCCCGCCGCGCGCGCTCGCGCAACCGTCGCGTCGCTGCAGCCATCGGCGCATACCACCACCTCGAGCTGCCCGCGCGGCCAGCGAAGTGCGAGCGCGTTGGCGACCTTCGCGGCGATCACCGTCTCCTCGTTGTGGGCGGCGACGATCACCGCGACGCTCGCCGGCCGCGGCGCATTCGTGGTCGCGCTCGCCGGCACGAGACGCGCGAGCACGACAAGCACGAGGACGTAGCCGAGCTGCGTGTAGACGAGCAGCCCAGCGCTGACCCAGAAGACCGCGGCGATGATGCTCACGCCCGCGATTCTCCTGCACGGCGCCGCGGGCAGCGCAATTGCAGGCTTATCTGACAAAAAGCTGCACAGATATGCTCCTCGACGTGGCGAGCCGCAAACAGCAGAAGGAGCAAGCACGCGCCGCGCGCGAGGCGGCGCACGCGCAGCTGCGCTCGCAGCAGAACCGGCGCTCGCGCGTGCTGACGCTCGGCGGAGTGCTCGCCGTCGTGATCGCCGCCGTGGTCGTCGTGATCATCGTCAGCTCCTCGGGCGGCGGCGGAAGCTCCGGTGGGGTCCTCACGCAGCGCGACAGCGCCGGCTTCACGCACTCCGGCGCCCAGGCCGACGTCAAGACGCTCCTCAGCGGCATTCCGCAATCGGGCAACGTCCTCGGCAGCCCGATTGCGCCGGTGACGATCACCGAGTTCGGCGACCTCGTCTGCTCGACCTGCGACGCCTTCGCGCTCGAGTCCGAGCCGCAGCTGATCCAGTCCGAGGTCCGCACCGGCAAGGTACAGCTCGTGTACCGCGGCGATGACACGGCGAGCGCCACCGCCAACGGCAAGGAGTGGGCCGCGACGCAGCTGGCAGCGCGCTCGGCCGGCCTGCAGAACAAGGAATGGAACTTCATCATGACCGTCTACGACGAGCAGCCGCTCGAGATCGACGGCAAATCCGCCGAGCTCGCCTCCTACGTCACGCCCGCCTACCTGGCGAACCGCGCGCAGCAGGTCGCCGGGCTCAACATGGCGAAGTGGCAGGCGAACCTGACGAACCCGAGCCTCAAGGCAGCGGTCGCAGCCGACCTCCACGCCGCCCAGGACGAGGCCCCGAACGGGACGCCGACGATCATCGTCGAGGGCCCCAAGGGCAGCGTCACCTATGACAGCAGCGACACCCTCTCTGCCGTGCCGACGCTCGCGCAGCTGCAGGCGCTGATCAAGCAGGTCACCTGAGCGAGGTGTAGAGCGCGCTTGTCTGCTCGGCGACGCTCTTCCACGAGAGCGGGCCGGCGGCAAGGGCAAGCGCCGCGTCGCTCAGGCTGCGACGGGCCGGCTTGTCGGCAAGGAGCTCGATGATCGCCTCGCGCAGCGCCGTCGCGTCGCCCGGCGGCACGAGCCGCGCGGCGCCCGCCTGCGCGATCTCGCCAAAGCCGCCGACGTCGCTCGCGAGGACCGGCGAGCCGAACGCGAGCGCCGTCGCGAGCACCCCGGACTGCTCGATCTCGCGGTAGGGCAGCACGACAAGGTCCGCGCGGCGAAAGCATGCAGCGAGCTCCTCGTCGCTGACGAAGCGCGGCACCCAGCGCACCGTCGGGTCGTCGCTGCGCAGGTTGTTGATCTCGAAGCGTGGGCGCCCGACGATCCACAGCTCGGCGTCGCCGCCGACCCCAGGCCAGGCCTCGAGCAGCACGTCGAGGCCCTTGTAGGGCCGGATCAGCCCGAAGTACAGGACGACGGGCCTGCCGGCTGCGGCGTCAAGCTCGGCTGGCAGGCTGCCCGGGGATATCGCTGCGAGATGGGAGAACGCACCGTGCGGGATCACATGGACCTTTGCCGGATCCAGACCGGCGTCGTCGATCAGCCGCTGCCGGCCTGCCTGTGAGTGCGCGATGACGGCGTCGAAGTCCTGGTAGAGCCGCCGCTGCGCGGCGTGCGAGCCGGCGATCCGCTCGCGCGGCAGGATGTCGTGCGCTGTGATCACGAGCGGTCGCCCGCGCGGCAGCAGCGGCCTGTCGACGGCGGGCAGCGTCAGCCACTGGAAGTGGACGATGTCGGCGGCCGTTGCAAGCCGGCGATAGCGGAGCATGGCGGGGACGTGCTCGGCGAGTCGGAGCGCGCGGGCCGTGGCCGATCCACTGCGCCGGAACAGCTCGCGGCGGACGTAGCCGGCGGGCTCCGGCACCGATCCGTAGGCGAACGGGCTCGTTATCAGCTCGACATCGAGGCCGAGATCCGCGAGCGCAGCACAGAGCGCGTGGTCGTAGGGCGGCGTGTAGGCCGGCGGATCGACGATCTGAACCTTCATAGGCTCGACAATACGGTGATGGGCGTCGAGATCTCCTACTGCGTATGTAATACGAACGCGCGGCAAATGCTGCTACGCAGCATTTCCGCGGTTCGCATGGAGGTCGCGAAATTGCCCTTCACGACCGAGGTTCTCGTGCTCGACAACGGGTCCGATGATGGGTCGGCGGATGCGGTGCGCGGGCTTGGTGGGGATGTCACGCTGATCGAGATCGCCGAGCGGCGCAGCAAGGCGCTGAACGACAGCGAACTGATGGAGCGCTCGCGCGGGCGCTACTGCCTGCTGCTGAACGAGGACTCGGAGCTGCTCCCGGGGGCGAGCGCGGCGCTCTACAAGGCGCTCGAAATGGATCCGCGTGCGGCCTGCGCGGTCGCCAGGTTGCAGCGTCCCGACGGTCAGGTGCAGCCATCGGCATGGCGCTTCCCGAGCGTGTCGAGCGCCCTGGCGCAAGCGCTCTTCCTGCACCGACGCCTCGTCGTCCAGAGCCGCGGGTCTGCGGTGCGACGCGTCGACTGGGGTCAGTCGGCCGCGCTGCTCGTGCGCCGCGAGGCCGCCGAGCAGGTCGGCTGGATGGACGGCGCGTTCTTCGTCTACTCCGACGAGGTCGACTTCCAGAAGCGCCTTGCCGACGCCGGCTGGCACGCGCTCTACGTACCTGACGCGCTCGCGATCCACCACGAGCAGCTCTCGACCGACGTGGTTCCGGAGCGACGGATCGTCGAGCTCGCGCGCGGGCGCGATCGCTACATGCGAAAGCACGGCGGGTGGCTCGCCGCGCTTGCCGTCCGCTGGCTGATCGCGTGGAGCTACGCCGTTCGCACGCTCGTCGCGCTCGCGCTGCGCCGGCCGGAGTGGCGACGCTACCGCCGCGACGTCACCGCGGCGCTCTGGCCCGCGCGTGGCGAGGGGCTCAGAGAAGCGGCGCAGGCGCGCAACGCACGACTGCGCGGCTAGCGCCGCCAGCGGACGCCAGCGACGGTAACAGCGCGATCGCGAAGAACAGACCGGCCATCGTCGACGCCAAACCGTCCGCAATCCGGGGGTCCTGTCGAGCGATCGTTGATCCGTGCCGATGGTAAGGCGTGTTCGATTTCGACCAGGCACTGCGGGCGCTCGTCGCGTGTGGCGGCTCGGACCTCCATCTGCGAGGCGGAGCGGCCCCGATGGTACGCGTCGACGGCGAGCTTGTGCCGCTCGACGGCGGCGCGTGGCCGGTGCTCGAATCCGGCGACATCGACAAGACGCTGCGCATGTTGCTCGGTGGCGGCTCGCGACATTCGGAGTTCGAGGAACGCCACGAGATCGATGCCTCGCATGAGATTCCCGACGTTGCGCGATTCCGGATCAACGCCCGCCACCAATATGGCGGGGTGATGCTCGTCGCCCGCGCGATCCCCTACCGGATTCGCACGATCGACGAGCTGGGGCTGCCCCCGATCGTCGAGCGAATGGCAGAGGAGCGCCGCGGGATCATTCTCGTGACCGGCACGACCGGGTCGGGCAAGTCGACGACGCTTGCGGCGATGATCGACTACATCAACACCAACCGCGCGGCGAGCATCGTCACGATCGAAGACCCGATCGAGTTCGTGCACAGCGACAAGCGGTCGATGATCGGCCAGCGCGAGATCGGCCTCGACACCACCAGCTTCAAGGAGGCGATGCGCCACGTCCTGCGCCAGGACCCCGACGTTATCCTGATTGGCGAGCTGCGCGACGAGGAAACCGTCGAGACCGCCTTGTCGGCGGCGGAAACCGGCCACCTCGTGCTCTCGACGATCCACAGCCTCGACGCAGCCGAGTCGATCAACCGGATCCTCGACTTCTTCCCTCCGAGCAACCACCACCAGGTGCGCTCGATGCTCGCCGGCACGCTGCGCGGCGTTGTCTCCCAACGTCTCGTCCCGGCGATCGCCGGCGGCCGGGTCGCGGTCTGCGAGGTGCTACGGATGACGGGCCGCGTGCACGACAAGATCCTCACGAACGACGACAGGATCGACCTCGCGACTGTGATCGCCCAGGGCTCCTACGAGGGCATGCAGACCTTCGACCAGGCGCTCTACGAACACGTCGCGGCAGGGCGCGTCGCGCTCGACGACGCGTTGAAGACCGCCAGCAACATTCAGGACTTCAAGCTGTTGGTAGCAGGTGGCGGACGCGCTGGGACGACGCTGGACGACGTCATCGCCGCCTAGCCTTCGGGCGAAGCCCGTCGCCCGCGGCGCAGGGTCGATCCGATCGCGACGACCCGCCGTCGCTCCGCTTCGCTGAAGAAGTTGCACAGCCACAGCGCCGGGAAGATCAGGCTCCAGGCAACGCCGCGCAGCAGAAAGCCGGCGACGCCGTGGCTCGGGAGCGCCAGCTCGCCGCCGACCGCGACGGCGACGAACACGGCGAGCAGCTTTGCCAGGCGCAGCCACTCGAAGCCGACGCTGAACAGCCCGCGCGTCAACAGGTAGATCACGATCACCATCGCCGCGTAGGCGACCGCGAGCGCGATCCCCGCGCCGGCGATCCCGAGCGCCGGCACCAGTAGGAACAGGCAGCCGATGTTGACCGCGAGACCGGCGAGTGCCGCCGGCAGATTTCGGCGCGTGCGCTGGGCGCGGCCCGAGATCACGATGAAGATCAGGTAGAGGCCGTAGAGCGCCCAGCCGAGCGCGAGCCAGGGGATCGCCGTGTAGGAGCTCCAGTAGCTGTGGTCGAGGACGCGCACGCCCCAGCGCGCGAACAGCGCGACACCGGCGACGACGACCCCCGTCGCGAGCACGTAGTAGGTCGTCACGAGTGCGTACAGGCGCCCGGCGACCGCGTCGTCCTCGACCGAGTAGGCGAGCGGTGGCCAGGCGTACTGGAAGCCGCGCACACCGACGAAGACGACTGTCGCGAGCTTCGCCGCGATCGCGTAGACGCCCGCCGCGGCACTCGAGTAGTCGCGCAGGAGGTACCAGCGATCGGCGACCTGCAACGCGTAAACGCTCGCATCGGCCGGCACTGTCGGCAGCCCGAAGTGGAGCATCCGCCTGAAATCGAACGGCGGCGCCCCGGTGCGCCGGCGCATTCCCCGCAGGAGGCGGTGCCGCTCGCTCCACCACAACCCCAGCAGGATCAGCGACGACGCTATGTAGTTGCCGGCGAGCAGCCCGCGCGCCTGGTCATGGCGGAAGACGACGAGGTAGACCATCAGCGGGATCGTCAGCGAGACGTCGGCGATCGACGCCTTCATGTAGCTGCCCTTGCGCTCGTCGGCGCGCAGCAGCGCGTAGGCGATCTCGAGGTTCGTGAAGGCCCAGACGCCGAGCATCGCGATCTCGAGCAGACCGGTCTGGCTGTGGTGCGAGCTCAGCAGCAGACGCGACAGCGGCGCCGCAAACGCAACGCCGATGAGCGCCGCGACGGTCGTGGTCGCGAAGACGAGCCCGACGGCGCCGGCCGCGATGCGGTCGCGCCGCTCAGGGTCCCGATCGTCGTAGTAGTAGCGGATGAACGCCTCGCCGACGCCGAGCCGCAGGACGATCGAGATCAGGATCACCGCGGTCAGCAGCGCCTCGGCGTAGCCGTACTGCGTCGTGACCACGTAGCGCGTGTAGAGCGGCAGCGTGACCAGCGCCGCGCCCTTCGAGAGGATGTCGCCGGCCTGGTAGGCGGCGCCCGCCGTGACGAGGCGCTTCAGGTAGGAGCGCACCTCAGGCCGCCGCGGGTGACGCGACGGCCGCGGGTGACGCGGCCGCGGCGAGAGCCACGCCGACCGCGAGCAGCACCCACGTGGCCGGGTCCTCGAGGAAGTCGGCGTAGAAGAGGGTGTGCACGACGAGGCCGGTGAACGCCGCCGCGACGGCGATCCGCGCGGGCCGCCGCCGGCCGGCGAACAGGCGCCAGAAGCATGCCGCGAGGAGCGCGAGGTAGACGGCGAGGCCGATCAGGCCCTGCTCGGCGGCGATCGTGATCGGCGTCGCGTGCGAGTCGGAGGTCGTCGGCTCGATGTAGGGGAGGTGCTCGTGGCGCTCGAAGGGGTTCGGGACGTGTGGGATCGAGGCGAGGTATTCCTGCGAGAACGAGCCCGAGCCGTAGCCCGCGAGCGGGCGTGCCTTGAACAGGTCAAAGCCGCCGCTGACCAGCGACGTGCGGCCGCTTGTCGCGTCGCCGAGCGAGTGGCCGCTGCCACCGAGTGAGGACGGGATCGAGCCGCTCGCAAAGACCAGCGCCAGGACCGCCGCCGCCAGCGTGATCGCCCCGGCGCCGGCAAGCGCCCGCCGGCGATTGTGCGCGAACAGCACCGCCGCCGTGCCGAGACCTGCGAGCAGCGCCACGAGGCTCGATTCCGACAGGCTGAAGAGAAGCCCGACCCACATCAACGCCAGCGCGACGCCGGCGCCCGCTGCGAGGCGCGGGCGGCGCTCGGCGAGCATTGCGCCGGCCAGCAGGATCATCGTCAGCGCGAGGAATCGCCCATAGACGTTCGGGTCGTAGAAGAGCGAGTTGATGCGCACGACGCGCGCGTCCTGGTCAAGCGCGCCGTTGAACAGCAGACGGCTGCCGTCGGCGAGCTCGCCGAGCCCGACGAGCACGAACAGCAGCGCAAACGCGAGCAGCACCCACAGCCCCCGGCGCAGCAGCTCTGGCGTCCAGTCGATCCGCCGCAGCTGGAAGAACAGCAACGCGAACGGCACGTAGAAGAAGCCGATGTTCTCGACCGCCTTTAGCAGGCTCGCGCCGCTCGGCGAATAGAGCGCCTGGAGCGCGTAGAGCACGAGCGCCAGCGCGAGCAGGCGCTCGACCAGGCCGGGGGCGCGGTCGCGCCCGTGTTCGCGCACGATCAGGACCACGGTGCCGGCCGCGATCACTGCGTACAGCGGCAGCAGCAAGCCGTCGGAGACCTTCCCGAGCGGAATTCGGAATGGCAGCGTCGCGAGCGCAAAGAGCGGCAGCAGCTGCGGTCGGCGGTCGAAAAGCCAGGCGAGCGCGGCAACCACGACAACGACTGCGGCGACTGCGACGACGCCGCGCAACGGATGATGGTGGAGCGTCGCCAGCTTTCGGTTGTGCCAGAGCGCGATCGCCAGGAGCACCGGTGTCAGCACGAGCGCCGCGCCGGCCAGCAGGGCGCGCTGGGCCCGTGTGAGAACCAGCGCAAGCAGACCCGCGGCGAGCAGCGCCACGATCAGCGCGCCGGCGCGCTCGATCCCGTGCGTCAGGGCCGCCGTGGCGAGCGCCGTCACGCGCGCGCCTTGAGGTCGAAGCGCAGTGAGGGGACCAGCGGCGTGCGATTCAGAGCTGCGAAGTGGACCGCGACCTCGTAATAGCCCGACGGGGCCGGCGCTCCGGACGCTGTGCGTCCGTCCCAGCGGAAGGTCTGGCGGGCGTAGCCGTGCTCGGGGAGGTTCTCAGCGAGGACAGCTACGACCTTGCCGGTCTGTTCAGAGACGATCGAGACGGTGATGCGATCGGCGTAGGGGGTCCTGAAGCTGAGCGTCTCCTCGCCGCTGCGCGGGTCGAACACCCCGACCGGCTTCCAGGCAGCCGACCCGACGAGCGGCGCCTCGTCCTTCAGGTGCTGCGCGAGAAGCAGCGCAGCAAACGTCGCGAGGACGAGCAGCGCCAAGGCGATCCGGGCCGGCGAGGTTGCGAGCGCACCCGCGCGCTGGCCGGTGCCGTCACTGTGGGTGGCTGACACCGACGATGACGACCACCTGGGGATGGGATCTCCCGAGGGCCGCCTTGGCCTCCAAGGAGTCGGTGTCGCCCTTGGTCAGCGGCGCGACGCTCGCCGTCGTGAGGCCGAGCTGCTGAGCGACCTGATCGGCGGCCGCGCCGTCGCCCTTCGCATACGCGACTGTCGTCGTTTGCTCCAGCGCGCCCTCGTTCCCGATCTGACCCTTCGCGAACCCGGCGTGTTTGAGCGTCTGCTCGATGATGCCGGCGAGCCCGGAGGTGTTCGTCGCGTTCAGCACGGCAACGCTGATCCTCGAGCGCGCGGGCGTGCCGCTCGCCTGGTTGCCGGCGGTCGCCGCGTTGCCGCCCTGTCCGCTCGAGTTCGATGGGTTGTTGGAGCCTCCACCGCCGCTGCCGAGCGCGACGACGATTGCCGCGATCACAGCGATCACCAGCACGCCCAAAAGCAGCAGCCGTCGGCGCGCGGCCTGGAGCGATGGCAGCTCGCCGCCGCCTCGCAGGCGTCGCTTGGAGCGTGGAGCAGCGTCGCTTTGTCGCTCCTCGGGCGGGCGGCCGCGGTTGCGGCGTGAGATTCGTGGGGCCGCCTGGGGTTGATCGGGCGCCGGCTCGATCACCGGTGAGTCGCGGTGCGGCAGCGGGACACCGGCCGCCGCGGCCGGCTCCGGCGGCGTCGCGACCTCGGGCAGCTCGAACGACTGCTCGGCGACGGGCGTCGCCATCAACGGAACCGCTGCCGGCCGCGAGCTGGCCTCGGTCGGTGGTTGCTCGGCAGCGGTCGGCGGTGGCTCTGGCAGCGGCGGCGGCGACTGCTCGAAGACGAACTCGCTCTCCCCGAGACGGATGCGGTCGCCGGCGCTGAGCGTCGCCGGCGCGCCGATCAAGGCTCCGTTGAGGAACGTGCCGTTTGTCGACCCGAGGTCTTCGATCATCACGCTTTCGCCGGCCGGAGCCACCCGGGCGTGGCGGCCGGAGGCGAGTGGGTCGGTGAGCCGGATCGATGCCGCCTTGCCGCGTCCGAGCATCACGCCGTCGCCGATCTCGTAGACCGATCCCTGCTCGAATCCGGAGGCGGACTGGGCGATCAGTCGCGGTGGCAGCCCGGCCGGCAATGGCGCGAGGTCCGGTGGCGGCGGCGGCAGCAGGGGCGCGGGGTCCGGGGGTGGCGGCGGCAGTGGTCCAGCATCCGGCGGCTGCGGTGGCGGCGGTCCTGCGTCGGGCGATGGCGGCAGCGGCTGCCCGGCGCCCAGCGCCGCGGACTCGGCCTCCGGGACTTCGCTGATCGTCGTGGCGTCGGGCGACGTGCTCGCCGGCGGCGGTTGGACCGCTGTCGGCTGGCCCGAGGCAGCGCCCGGCAACCGAACCCGTCGGACGCCCTCGACGCTTGCAGCGACCGGCGAGGCGCCGGCAGGACGCGGGGTGAGCGCCGGCGGCGGCGCCGGCAGCACAGCACCGGGGGCCGGCGGAGCAGCACCCGCCGGGGGGTTGGCGCCGGCCACCGGGGGCCTGGCGCCGGGTGGCGGTTGGCGAACGAGCTGCGGCGCGTTCGGCGGTGCTAGCGGCGGGCGCGGGCGCTGGGCCTCGCGGGTGATCTGCTCGCTGAGGCGCTTCAGCTCGCGCGCATGCGCGAAGTAGAGCAGGATCAGCAGGGCAATCGCGACTGCGGCGGCGAGACCGGCGTAGGCGCCGAGCGTCTTGATGCCGCCGCTGATCGACAGCGCGATGACGGTCGCTTGACTCACTGGCGGCGCAGTCTATGTCCCGGTCGCAAGAGGCTGCGCCCGCATCGAGGTCATCTGCGCGACCTTGGCTGCCAAGCCGGCGGCGTCGCCCTCCAGCAGGAGCAGCGAGATCTCGTCGAACATCGCTTCGACAGCGTCCGTTTCCAGCGGGTCGCGCTCGGCGATCCAGATCTTCTCGGCCGGCGTCAGCTGCTGGCGCTCGAACGGATTGAAGAGTTCTTCATGCAGCTTCTCGCCCGGACGCGCTCCGACGATGTCGATCGCGATGTCACGTTCGGGTTCCAGGCCCGACAGCTCGATCATCTGGCGCGCGAGCGCCATGATCGAGACGGGCTCGCCCATGTCGAGAACGAAGACCTCGCCACCTTTGCCAAGCGAACCGGAGCGGATCACGAGCTGCACCGCCTCCGGGATCGTCATGAAGAAGCGCGTCATCTCAGGGTCGGTGACGGTCAACGGGCCGCCGGCAGCGATCTGGCGGCGGAAGATCGGCACCACACTGCCCGACGAGCCGAGCACGTTGCCGAAACGCACGGCCATGAAGCGAGTCTCGGCGAAGCGCCGCTGGGCGACCTCGACCGCACACTCGGCCAGCGCCTTCGAGGCTCCCATCACTGTCGTCGGCGTAACCGCCTTGTCGGTCGAGATCAATACGAAGGCCTTGACGCCGAGGTCACCGGCGACGGTCGCGACGACGCGAGTCCCGATCGCGTTGTTGTGGATCGCCTCGAGCGGGTTCTGCTCGAGCAGGCCGACGTGCTTGTAGGCGGCAGCGTGGAAAACGAACTGCGGGCGGTGCTCGCCGAACACCTCTCGCATCCGCTCCTCCTCCTTGCAGTCGGCGAGCACCGGTACGAGCAGGTCCGGGTGGGCGTGTCGATCCTCGAGCAGCTCGCGCTGGATCGCAAAGATGTTGTCCTCAGCATGGTCGATCAGGATCAGCCGCCGGGGTCCCACGCGTGTGATCTGCCGGCACAACTCTGACCCGATCGAGCCGCCGGCCCCGGTCACGAGCACGATCGAGCCACGCAGGTACGCACCGACCTGATCGAGCTTCATCAGCACCGGCTCGCGCCCGAGGACGTCCTCGACGCGGACCTCACGCACCTGGCGCGTCAGCTCGACCGATCCGCGCAACAGCTCGAAGACTGTCGGCAGCGTACGGACGGGGATCCCGCGCGCGCGGCAGCTGGTCACGACTCGCATCCGCAGCTCGCCCGGCGCTGAGGGGATCGCGATGATCACCTCGTCGGGTTCGGCTTCATCGAGGATCCGAGGCAGGTCTTGCGTCGTGCCACGGACGCGCACGCCGTCGAGGCGCAGACGGCGCTTGAGCGGGTCGTCGTCGACGAACCCGACCGGACTGAGGCCGAGCTCCGCGTTGCGCAGCAGCTCGCGCAGCACCAGACGGCCACCGTCGCCGGCGCCGACGATCAGGACAGCGCGCGTGTCCGGGCGCGCGCGAAAGCCGCGCAGCCTGCGGTCATGGAAGCTGCGTGTGGCAAGGCGGGCGCCGCCGAGGAACAGCAGGCAGAGCAGGAAATACAGCACGACGGTGCCGTGGGGCGGATTGAGGGTGCCGTAGGGGCGCGCGATCGCGATCAGAGCAACCAGGAGGATCGTGTCGAGGATCAGCGCCCGCAGCAGGTTCTCGATGTCGCGCTGCGTCGTGTAGCGCCAGCGCCGCTGGTAGACCCGCGCGAGCGTCAGCAGCACCGCCGTGCCGGCGACGACCCACGGAAGCGTGCGCCAGAACAGCGGTCCGTAGGTGCCGTCGATCCTGTCGTTCCGGAGCAGGAACGCGAGCGTGTATGCGAGCGCGACCAGACCCGCATCGACCGCGAGCTGGGGCAGCGAGTGGCGGTGGAGCGGGAAGGCCGCCGAACGGAGCCGTCGGCGCATCCGAGCGATTGTAGAGCGGCGGTCCCCGGCTTCGAGCGCCACTTTAGGACTTCTTCACAGTGAGCAGACCGGGCCGTCGCCCGCTTTTCCTCACCGCTGACTGCGATCGGCTGCGCTCAGCAAGAGATCGGTCAGGATTTGCGGGTCGCGGCGGATGCGTGGCGTCGCGACGGGTGCGCGCTTCGTCAGCTCGATCTGGTCGACGGATCGCAGGCGGCGCAAGCGGCCTTGCGCGATCAGCTGCTCGTCGACGGCGCCGAGCCGCCCTTCGAAGGTGGTCCAGACCGGTGTTCCGAGGGCAACCGCCTCGCGATTCATCGTGCCGCCGGCGCTGATCACCAGATCGGCGAAGGCGATCAGCGACTGGGCGTCGATCGCATGCGAGGGGACGACAAAGCCGCCGTCGGCGAGGAGCTCCTGGCGCTGGGCTTGGGTCCGCGGCAGGACTACGGCCTGCACCGAGCGGACGCGACCGAGGACCGCCGCGAAGAGGTCGTTGGCAAACCGGTGATAGAGCGACACGTCGGGCGGGGTACGGACGACGACGATCGGCCTCGAGCGATCGAGGCCGAGTTCGCCCAGCACTGCGTCGCTCGGCTCGAAGTCGGCGAGGTAGTACTCCTCCTTGAGGCCCGGATAGCGGCGCAGCTTCGCCGGGCCGATGCCGTAGCGGCGGAGTCGCTCGGGCGGGATTGCATCCGGCACCACCGCGGCGGCTGCGAGGCGCCCGTTGACCGTGTGCTGGACGGTGGCCCACTCGTAGTCAAACATCGTGGCTGAGGGAATTCGCAGCAGCGCCGAGGCAACCGAGATGTCGTTTGATCCATGCCCGACCGCCAAGTCGAAGTGGCGGCCTCGCGCCCAGCGTGCGAGCTCGAGCGACCGCGCGGCGAGGCCGATCCCTTTGTCGATCAGGCGCCCGCCACGGTGGCGCCCGATCACCGTCGCGTCGAGGTCGAGACGCTCACAGATCTCGACGGTCTGGGCGAAGTCGCGAGCGCTGACGGCAACGTCGTCGCCGCGGCGGCGCAACGCCTCGATCACCGGCCGCAGGACGAGCGGGTGGGGGCTGTTGGTGAGGTCGGCCCAAACTCGCACTCAGGCCCGCACGCTACCCTTCGCCGGCCGTGTACGAGTTCGCCTCGGTCACCAGCTCGCTTGTCACACTGGTGACGCAGATCGTCACCGACCTCGGCCTGCCCGGGGTCTTTCTGCTGCTCGTCGCCGGCTCCAGCGGGATCCCGGTCTCCTCGGAGGCTGTGATGCTGTTCGCCGGCTACGACGTCTACCGCGGCCACTTCACGCTTCCAGCGATCATTGCCGTCGGCATCGCGGGCGACCTGACAGGCGCGACGATCGCCTATCTGATCGGCTACTTCGGGCGGATCGAGCTGGTCCGCCGCCACGGCAAGCGGATTCACCTCACGCCGGAGCGGATGGAGCGCGCCGAGCAATGGTTCGATCGCCGCGGCTCGCAGGCGATCGTGATCTCGCGCCTGCTGCCCCTGATCCGCGCCTACACATCGTTCCCTGCCGGCGCGGCGCGGATGCGCTATCCCAAGTTCATCCTTTTGAGCCTGATCGGCGGTCTGCCGTGGATCGCAGCCTGGGGCATCCTTGGCCGCGAGCTCGGCCCGAGCTATCACTCGGTCCAGAACCACCTGCACTACGTCGATATCGTCGCGCTCGTGCTGATCGTTGCCGCGATCGTCTACCTGTTCGAGCGGCGCCGGCGGCGGCGTCAGGCGGCTGCCGGTGGGGCAGCGTAGCGTCCCACTCAGCCGCGCCGTGACGCTTGGCCTGCTGCACGGTCCGACCGAGCTGATGCCGATCTCCTCCTCCGGACACACAGCGCTGGTGCCCTGGCTGAGGGGCTGGGACTACGAGGGACTCGACCCGGCAGTGCGCAAGCGCTTCGAGGTTGCGCTCCACGGCGGCGCGGTCCTCGGTCTGCTCGTGCTGATGCGCGGCGATCTGGCGCTCGCGCGGGTCGGTTGGCGCCGGCTCGCGATGCTGATCGCGGCGACCGCCCCGGCGGCGCTCGCCGGGCTCGCCCTCGAGCGCCCGATCGAGCGGCGACTCGGCCGGCCAGGGAGCATCGCCGCCGGCCTGCTGGGAGGGTCGCTGGCAATGGCCGTTGCGGAGCGCTTCGGCGACAGCGACCGCACCGCGCACGACGCTACCGCCACCGATGGGCTGGTTCTGGGCGCCGCCCAGGCCCTGGCGCTGCTCCCCGGCGTGTCCCGCAGTGGCGCCGTCAGGGCAGCGGCGCGGTCGCGGGGTTTCGCCCGTGCCGACGCCGAGCGGCTGTCGCTCGAGCTCGGCCTACCGGTGACGCTCGGCGCGCTGGCGCTGAAGGCCCGCGAGCTCTCCCAGGCCGAGCGCGAGGAGTGGCAGGCGCTCGCTGCCGGGGCGTTCGCGTCGTTCGCGGCGACGCTGGCGGGCCGGCCGCTGCTGCGCCGCGCCGGCTCGCTCGTTCCCTACGCGGCGTACCGCACGGCGCTCGCCGCCGCCGTGCTCCGGCGGCTGCGCCAGAATGCGGCGCGATGAGCGACCCCTACGCCGCCGCCGGCGTCGACACGCGCGAGGCCGACCGCGGGATCCACGCGCTCGTCGCCGCGCTCGGCGGGATCGAGCTCGGCCGACCGTCGCGTTCGCGCCTGCGCTCTGGTCATTACGCAAGCGTGCTCGAGGTCGCGCCGGGCCTCGGGGTGGCGATGTCGACCGACGGCGTCGGCACGAAGCTGATCGTCGCCGAGCAGGCCGGCCGCCTTGACACGGTCGGGATCGACTGCGTCGCGATGAACGTCAACGACATCGTCTGCGTCGGCGCGGAGCCGATCGCGATGCTCGACTACATCGCCGTCGAGCAGGCGGATGCGGGCGCGCTCGAGCAGATCGGGCTGGGCCTCGCACGGGGGGCCGAGCTGGCCGGCGTCGAGATCCCGGGCGGCGAGCTGGCGATCCTGCCGGAGATGATCGAGGGACATCCGTCGCCGCATGGCCTCGAGCTGTCGGGCACGGGGATCGGCACCGTGGCACTCGATCGGATCATCACCGGCGAAGCCTGCCGGCCGGGCGACGCGCTGATCGGCATTCCCTCGAGTGGCCTGCACTCCAACGGCTACACGTTGGCCCGCCGCGTGCTCGGTGAGCGCGGGGCGCTCGACGAGCGCCCCGCGAGCCTCGGCGGCGCGAGCGTCTCGGACGCGTTACTCGAGCCAACGGTGATCTACGTCAAGGCGGCGCTGGCGCTGATCGCAAGTACGATCGAGGTACACGGGCTCGCGCACATCACGGGCGACGGCGTGCTCAATCTCAAGCGCCTGAGCGACAGCGTCGGCTTCGAGATCGAGGACCCGCTGGAGGTTCCGGCGATCTGCACGCTGGTCTGCGAGCGCGGCGGGATCGGTCCGGCTGAGGCCTACCAGGTGTTCAACATGGGCTGCGGCTTTGTGGCGATCGTCGCCGGCAATGACGGCGCTGCGGCGGCGCAGCTGCTCGCCGAGCACCATCCCGGCGCGCGCGTGATCGGGCATGTCAGCGATCGGCGCGGCGTCGTCTCGCTTCCCTCGCTGGGCGTCACGCTGTAGCGCTGTCGCCTCACAATACGTCGATGCAGCCGGAGAGCGGGACGACACTCCGCGGTCGCTACCGCCTCGAGCGCCAGCTCGGGAGCGGCGCCAGCGCAACTGTCTGGCTTGCGTTCGACACGAGTCTCGAGCGGCGGATCGCCGTGAAGGTGCTCGCCGGCGGGCGCACCGGCGAGCCCGACAAGCTCGAGCGCTTCCGCCGCGAAGCGCGCGCGCTGGCGAAGCTCGGGCACGCGCACATCGTCACCGTGCACGACAGCGGCGAGGAGGACGGGACGGCGTTCATCGTTCTCGAGTACATCAACGGTGAGACGCTCAAGCAGCGCGTCAAGCGCGGGGGCAGACTGCGGGTCGACGAGGCGATCGCCTACGTGATCGAGGTCGCGCGGGCGCTCGCCGCGGCGCACGGGCAGGGGATCGTCCACCGCGACGTGAAGTCGCAGAACATTCTGCTCGATCCGGACGGCGGCGCCAAGCTGACCGACTTCGGGATCGCCCGCAGCGGCACCGAGGTCGCGCTGACCCAGGGCGGGCGCGTCCTCGGGACGACCGACTATGTCTCGCCCGAGCAGGCGATGGGGCGCGAGGTGACAGGGCAGTCCGATCTCTATTCGCTCGGGATCGTCCTCTACGAGGCGCTGACCGGCAGCGTGCCGTTCACCGGCGCCGGCCAGGTGGCCGTCGCGGCGATGCACGTGCGCAACAAGCTCCCCGACGTCCAGCGCGCGCGACCGGAGGTCTCGGCGGCCCTGGCGGCGGTGATCGATCGGGCGACGGCAAAGCGACTCGACCGCCGCTACGACGCGGCGCCGACGATGATCGCCGACCTCGAGCGGGCGCTCGCGATCGAGACGGCGCGGCTCGGCGATGCGACCGGCGAGGCCAACGCGGTGCTGCGCACGCTTCCTGACGCCGCGCGCAGCCGCGTGCCTCTATACGTCCGCCACCCGAGCTCGACGCTCGCGACAGCGCTCGCAGTGCTGCTCGTGCTCGGCGCCGTCGCGGTCTTCGTCTTTGCGCGCGTCCATCGCAATACGCCGCCGCGCAACGTGCCGGCGGCGCCATTGATCGAGACGCCGATCACCCTGGCCGGCGCCCGGGCGAGCTCCTACAACCCGTTCGGAAGAGGCGGTCCCGACAACCCCGGGGAGGCGTCGTTGGCGATCGACGGGAAGCCCGGGACCGCGTGGTCGACAAACCGCTACGACCGCGGCGAGCTGGGCAAGCCCGGGGTTGGGATCTACGTGACGCTGGGCGCTGTCAGCGCGAACATGCTGACGCTGACGACGAGCACACCCGGGTTCAGCATGCAGGTCTGGGGGACCAACAGGATCGACCCCGCCGCGGGGGCAGTGAGCCTTCGCGCGCTTGGCTGGACGAAGCTCGGCCAGCTCAGCCCCGTCACGCCGAGGGCGATGATCGCGCTCGACTCGGGCGGCGCTCCTTACACGCACTACCTCGCTTGGATCACACAGCTCGAGCCGGGAAAGGCGGGCATGCCGGTCGCAGCCACGATCGGGAACCTCGAGCTGGAGCGCACGGTGCGGCGCTAGGCGCCACTTCGGGCGCGCACGCCGCGCGCGAGTGCGAGTCGGCAGAGCTCCTCGACGAGTGCCGGATAGGCGATCCCGTCGGCTTCCCAGAGCTTCGCGTAGACACTCGTCGGCGTGAATCCGGGCATCGTGTTGAGCTCGTTGACGAGGACGCGCTCGCCATCGACGAAGAAGTCAACGCGGGCAAGGTCGGCGCAGCCGCAGAGCTTGAAGACCGACACGGCGAGGCGGCGGACGGCGGCAATCGCCGACGCCGAGACGCGCGCCGGGACAACGAGCTCCATGCCGCCCGGCTGGTACTTCGCGGCGTAATCGTAGAACTCGGAGTGCAGCACGATCTCACCCGGTTGCGACGCCTGTGGCCGGCGGCGCCCGAGCACCGAGCACTCCACCTCGAGCCCGCTCGAGGCGGCTTCGACGATCGCCAGCTCGTCGTGCTCGAAGGCCGCTTCGAGCGCTGCGACGAGCTCGAGTCCACCCTCGCCGACCTTTGTGATCCCGACCGATGAGCCCATCCGCGACGGCTTGACGAAGACGGGTCTGCCGAGCGCCTCGAGCGTGTCGAGGGCAGCGGCGGGATCGTCCTCGAAGCGGTCGCGGTCAACCGCGCGCGAGGCGACCTGCGGCAGCTCACAGGCCGACATCAATTGCTTGAAGCGGACCTTGTCCATGCACAGCGCCGAGCTCGCGACGCCCGAGCCGACATAGGGGATCGCCAGCGTCTCGAGCACGCCCTGGACGGTGCCGTCCTCACCGTAGGGCCCGTGGAGGGCGGCGAAGGCAACGTCGCAGTCGAGCAGGCCCCCGGCAGGCGTGAGCGCGAGCTCGCTCGAGTCGTGGAGCCAGCGCCCGTCGCGCGCTATCTCGATCGCCGCGACGCTGTGCCCGGCGGCCTCGAGACCTTCGCGCACCGACGCTGCTGAGCTGAGCGAAACCTCGTGCTCGGCCGAAGGTCCGCCGCCGAGGACGGCGACGCGCATCAGCTGGTGCCGGTCGCGCCGCTCGTACCGGTCGTGCCGCTCGTACCGGTGGACGGGGCCGTATAGCTCGCGACCGTCAGGATGATCGCCGTGCCCTTCTTGACGCGCGAGCCGGCCGCTGGAGACTGGGTCAGCACGATCCCGTTCTGGGCGGGGTTGAGGACCGGCTGTGTCGTGTTCGTGGGACTGAACCCGTCGGTCACAAGGGTCGCGTCGGCACTGGCCTCCGTCAATCCCTGGACGTTCGGCACCTCGATCGTCGTCGGCGCCCGCGCCACATCGAGCGTGACCGTTGAGCCCTCTGGCGCCTTCGCTCCGGCCGGCGTCTGTGAGATCACCTGGCCCGGCGTCAGCGACGAAGAGACCGGAACCTTCTTGACCTTGAAGCCCTGGGAGATCAGCGCCGACTGAGCGTTTACGTACTGCAGCCCCGTGACCTGAGCCAGGTTCTGGAGTGGTGGCCCGGAGGAGACGGTGAGCTGGATCACGCTACCGGGTGAAGCCGTGCTGCCGGCGATCGGATTCGTCGAGATGACGTAGCCCTTCTTGACACCGGTGACCGCCTGGCTCGAGGCCGTGTAGTTGAAGTGCTCGTCGCGCAGCTGCCGTTTTGCCGCGGCGACGGGTTCGCCGGTCACGTCGGGCACCGCCTTGGCACCGGGGCCGCTGGAGACAACGATTCCAACGGTTGCCCCCTTCTGGAGCTCCGATCCCGGACCCGGGCTCTGCGTTATCACCCTGTTCGCACCGACGCGCGAGGTTTCGTAGGTCGGGACCACCGTGAAGCCGTCGGCGGCGAGCTTCTCGCTGGCTACGACCTGCGTGAAGCCGACAACGCCCGGCACTGTGCGCCGGGCCGGGATCAGTAGCAGGACCAGCGCGACGATTACGCCGGCGGCCAGGACAGCACCGAGCAGGGCCCAGGGCCAGGCCGGGGCGCCGCGGCGGGGCGGCCCGCCGTTCCCGGGCGTCACGATGCTCGTGGCGGTCGAGTCCCAGTAGGCCGGCTCGGCGCCCGCCGCGGCGTAGGCGGCGGGCAACAGTGTCTGAGCCGAGGCGGCCGAGACGGGCACAGGCAGCGGGGCCGGCAGGACCATCGGCGTGAAGCTCGCGGTCCTGCTGCCGTCCTCGGCGCGCAGTCGCTCGCGCTCGCCGGCGAGCGCGGCGAGGAAGTCGTCGGCGTCGGCGAAACGCTGCTCGGGAGTCTTCGCCAGCGCCCGCAGGACGATTGCGTCGAGATTTGGCGAGATCGAGGAGACGAGCGTGCTCGGCGGTCGCGGCGGCTCTGAGAGGTGGCGCAGCGCGATCGCAACGACCGACTCGCCTTCGAATGGGACGGTGCCAGTCAGGAGCTCGTAGAGCAGGATGCCGATCGCGTAGAGGTCGCTGCTCGGGCCGATCGACTCGCCCTGGGCCTGCTCCGGCGAGAGATAGCGCGCGGTGCCCATTATCGAGCCGGTCTGCGTGATCTCCGAGGCGCCGGCGCGGGCGATCCCGAAGTCGGTGACCTTGACACGGGCCTCGTCGTCGACGATCACGTTGTGCGGCTTGAGGTCGCGATGGACGACACCGCGCTTGTGGGCGAAGCGCGCGGCGCGCAGGACCTGCTCGGTGATCTCGATCGCGCGCTCGGGCGTCAGCGGCGCCTCCTCGCGCACGATCGCATCGAGCGAGCGACCCTCGAGCAGCTCCATCGCGATGTAGTAGGTCCCGCCCCACTCGCCACGGTCGTAGACGGCGACGATATTCGCATGCGAGAGCGAAGCCGCGCTCGAGGCCTCGCGGCGGAAGCGCTCGACGAACTCGGCGTCCTGGGCGAAGCGCTCGTGCAGCAGCTTGACCGCGACGCGACGGCCGAGCTGGGCGTCCTCGGCGCAGTAGACGTCCGCCATTCCGCCCGAGCCGAGGCGCGAGATGACGCGGTAGCGCTCGTCGATGATCGTGCCGGGGGTGATTTGGAACATCAGCCGCTCGCTCCTGCCAGAGACTGTATGACCGCACGCGCGATCGGCGCGGCAGCCGATGCACCGTAGTCGAAGGTGTGCTCGACAACGACGGCCACAGCGATGTCCCTGTACGGGGCGTAGGCGATGAACCAGGCCTCGTTCGGCGAGTTTGTGCTGTTGCCCAGCTCGGCGGTGCCGGTCTTGCCGGCGACCTTGATCTTGAAGCCGGCGAGCGCCTGTGCCGCTGTTCCGTCCTGGACCACGTCCTCCATCATCGTGCCAACGGCGGTCGCCGTGCTCGGCTTCATCACGACGCTGAACAGGCTTGGCTTGACCTGCTCGACCGTCTCCCCGTCGGCGTTCACGACCTTGCTCGTGATGTGCGGCGTCATCAGCCTGCCGCCGTTGGCTACCGCGGAGGCAACCATCACCATCTGCAGCGGCGTCACCTCCAGGTGGCCCTCGCCAATGCCGACCAGCGGCGTGTCCCAGTCGGAGGTTGGTACGAGGGCATTGTCCGTCCCCCCGCCGCGAACGCCGCTCGGCACGAGCTCACCGCTCGGGAGGTCGATCGGCGGATTGGCGTAGTAGCCGAGGCGGCGCATGTACTTGTAGATCAGCCCCGGTCCGAGTGTCTGCGCGACGTTCGCGTAGACGGTGTTGATCGAGTTCGTCAGCGCGTAGGTGAGGGTTACGTCGCCGTAGCTGCGGTCCTCGTCGTTGTTGAGGGGGATTCCTTCGAAGGTCTGCGGCGAGTCGCCGTTGATGTAGGAGTTCGGCGTGAACTTGCCGCTGTCGATCGCGGCGATCGCTGTCACGACTTTTTGCGCCGAGCCCGGCGCGTCCTCGGCTTGGGTGACGCGATCGAACTGCGATCCGCCCTCCTTGCCGCTCGGAATACGGTTCGGGTCATATGTCGGGTCGGTCGCCCAGACGCGGATTGCGCCGGTGCTCGGGACCATCGCGACGACGGCCCCCGTGTGCTTGGACTCCCGCAGCATCTGCATCGCGACCCGCTGCGCGGTCGGATCGAGCGTCGTGTAGACGCTGTCGCCGGCGTTCTGCTTGCCCTCCAGCTGATCGATCACCGATTCGTGGTCGAGCGGGGTTCCGGTCAGGACATCGTTGTGGTAGGCCTCGACTCCTGCGGTTCCCTGATTCGGGAACGCGTAGCCGATTGGCGCCGCGAACAGCGAGCCCTGTGGGTACTGGCGGACGTACTGGCCGCCTTCGCGGGTCGATTGCGCGATGACGTCGTTGTTGTTGTCGTTGGCGTAGATCGTGCCGCGCTGGACGTCTGCCGTCTCGAGCAGGGTGCGCTTGTTGAGCGAGTTGTCCTGGAGCGCCGAAGCGTCGAACACGGTCCAGCGCGAAGTGAACGCGACGAGCGCCGCGAACATCGCCAATACGAGCACGAAGAGGCGCGCGATCGGCTTGTTCACTGGCCCTGCACCTGATCGAGCTCGAGCGCTCGCACGAGGCCGCTCGCGCCGCCCTGCGAGCGCAGCTCGTTGTTGAACAGCCGGTGGCGCTCGAGCGGGCTCAGCTCGGCGGTCGTAACACCGGAGACGAAGTACTCGGTGTAGAGGCGGATTCCGCCCGGCAGCGTGTACGGGAGGCCGTTGTAGACGGTCACCTGGCCCTCGGAGTCGGCACCGACGAAGTAGACCGCCTGCGCCGCGAAGACCAATCCCGCAGCGACGAGCGCGAG
>Ga0181525_10000702_pt1 | contig 29211 bp, 26 predicted proteins | sample PEATcosm2014_Bin_48_FD_121100 | JGI IMG/M metagenome (GOLD analysis project Ga0181525, IMG submission 121100) | Peatland microbial communities from MTU Mesocosm Facility, Houghton, MI, USA - PEATcosm2014_Bin06_10_metaG | ecosystem: Environmental > Terrestrial > Soil > Wetlands > Peat | place... | reverse complement strand
TTTCTGCAGAAAAGGTTCGGGTTTTGACGTGCTCCTGATTTGCCTTTAGGCTTTCGTTCTCGGCGCGTAGCGAATCCTTCCGCATCACACCGGAGTTCAATCAGGTCACGGACTGAATTTTCGGGTGCCGCGTCCTTTGCGTTTTTCTTTTCTGCAAAGGGTGCGGGTTTAGACGCCGCGTCCCCAAACCCTTCCGTTCAGCGCTCCGGTCGAACTGAAAATCATTTGGCCGGAGAGCGACTGCCCCAGGAAAGAATCAATACGCTAGCAGAATCCGCAAATCGCGCAGATTATTTCCGGTGGGACCCGTGGTGATTGCGTCGCCGAGAATCTTGAAGAAATTGTAGGCATCGCTGCGGCGAAGAAATTCCGCGGGTTCAACGCCAGCTTCTCGCGCGCGATCGAGCGTTTCACCATCCGCCACTGCTCCGGCTGCCGGGCTGTTGCCGTCAATTCCATCCGTCCCCGCGCTCAAAACTGTAATCTTCTTCCCCGCGATTTTCGGAACGCACGCCAGCACGAAGGCCAAATTTCGACCTCCAATGCCTTTCCCCGTCACCGGACTGCTCACTTCCCCGCCGGCCAGCAACGCAACATGCCTGCCTGGATTGTCCTTCTTCAACGCCTCGAGCAGCGCGAGCAAATGATCGGCAGCCTTTTCCAGCGGCCAATTATCGGTGGTGTTATCGGCCAGGCTGACGAACCCCTCCGCTTCGCAAGCGTGATGGCCCGCATGCATTAAATCGTGCTCGCGCAGCAACAATTCAAAACGCGATCGCGCGAAAGCGGGGTCGCCGAGTTTAGGAGTTTCCGAAAGCGCGTGCCGTTCGAACAAGCCGCGAATGGGCACCGGCAGCCTGGGAAGCAGATCATACTGGCGCGCGATTCGTTCAGCGTCCTGGTTCGTCGTAGGGTCCGGCAACGTCGGCCCTGAGGCCAGCGCAGATTCTTCGCCTTCGGGAACGTCGCTGATTGCCAAAGTAATTTTTGTCGCGCGCGGCGCCGCAGTGGCCAGCCGTCCCCCTTTCGTGGCGGACAGCCGCTTTCGAATCACGTTGATTTCTTCAATGGGCGCGCCGCAAGTAACCAGCGCCTGATTCAGTTCCTGAAAATCTCCCAACGTGATCCCCGGCGCGAGTGGCTGTTCCACCAGCGCTGAGCCGCCTCCGGAAATCAAAAAAAAGACGAGCGTGCGCTCGTCGCACCGCGCAAGCCGGTCAAGGATCGCGCGCCCCGCCGCAAAGCTTTCCGCCGAAGGAATGGGATGCCCGCCGACAAACGATTTCCATCCCGCCAGCGCGCCAGGTGCAGAATTAGGCCCAACCAGGATTCCATCCACCTGAAATTCCGGCGCCAGATTTTCGCTCAAAGCTTCCGCCATCGGAAACGAGGCCTTCCCGAACGCGATTCCCACAATCTCGCGAAATTCGCGAAGATCGATCGCAGCCCCTGCCGCATGGATAACAGAGCCCGCGCGCCCAAGTTTTCGCGCAAGAACTGCCGGAATTTGAATCGCCGCCAGCGTTTCCAGAAACACGCGTTGCGCTGTCTGTTTCACGATCTTTTGCCCGCGTTAACGCGGCGGGAAAATTTCTGAGGTTTCACTGGCAAGCGGAAGCGACCAATCCAAGGCATAAACGCAAGACCTGTTCCTGTAACCCCCGAAACCCACGATCCGCCCTATTTCAGCTCCAAAGCATCCGCATTCAGCGCGTTGGGCGGTCGTTTTCCTTCGAACAACGCGACCACGTTGTTCGCCGCCATCACCGCCATTTTCGTGCGCGTATCGAGCGATGCGCTCGCGATGTGCGGCGTCAGAATCACGTCCTTGCGCGTCAGCAGCGCGGGATGCACTTTCGGTTCGTGCTCGAAAACGTCCAGCGCCGCCCCCGCAATTTTCCCGTTTTCCAGAGCTTCCGCAAGCGCCGCTTCATCCACTACCGGGCCGCGCGAAGTGTTCACCAAGAATGCCGTCCGTTTCATCTTCTCCAGATTATCTTTCGAAATCAGATGCCTCGTGTCCGGCAGCAGCGGAACATGCAAGCTGATAAAATCAGATTCGCGAAACAGCCGGTCGCGATCCACGAATTCCGCGTTCAGTTCCTTTTCCACCTCCGCCGGCGCTCGTACCGCGTCGTTGTAAAGCACGCGCATGCGAAACCCCTGTGCGCGGCGCGCCACCCCGCGGCCGATTCTCCCGAAACCGACTATTCCCAGAGTCTTGCCCCAAACATCGCCGCCAATAAGCTGATCAAAATCCCATCCGTTCCAACTGCCATTCCGCATCCACGCATCACCCTCGACCAGTCGCCGCGCGATCGCCATCAAAAGCGTCCAGGCGAAATCAGCGGTAGTGTCGTCGAGCACTCCGGGAGTGTTTGTAGCCACAACCTTATGTTTTGTGCACGCCGCCACGTCGATGTTGTCGTACCCCACCGAAACCGTGGCCGCGATCCGCAGCTTCGGCGCCGCTGAAAGCAACTCTTCGTCCACTTTTTCCGTCAGCAGACAAATCAGGCCTTCCTTATCCGCGACGCGTTTCAACAATTCCACGCGGGAAAGTTCGCCTCCCTTCCAATAGTCCACGTTGCAGTGTTGGTCAAGAATCGTGCGTGCAGCTTGGAAGTGTTGTCGCGTGGAGAAAATCGCCGGTTTGCTCACCGCCCACCTCGCAAATTTGTTCCGTACGGGCGCCTAGCATACACCGACTAGCCCCCGAGCGCAGGTGGGCAATCATCGTAGTTTGCTCGAAGTTTTTCTTAGACCGTCACCACGATCTTGCCGATCTGCTCGTTCGATTCCATGTAGCGGTGCGCTTCGGCGATCTGGCTCAACGGAAATGTCTTGGCGATGCGCGGCTTGAAATTCCCCTTCTCGATGTGCTCGAAGACGTATTTCTCCGCGTGCGTCCGCAGCGCCGGCACCGAAACAACCTCGAATATCGAATACCCGCGCATCGACAATCCCTTCGGAAGAGTGATGAGCAGCGGAAACGGAGTCGGTTCCATGGCCAGGCTCCCATATTCGTAGATCGTTCCGTACTGCGCGGCCGCTTGGCACAGCGACTCGACGCCCTTCCCCCCGATCGGATCGAACACCACCCTTGCGCCCTTGCCGCCTGTGATTTCTCCAACCCGCTTCACCAAATCCTCTTCTTGCGTGGCAATCACGTGATCCGCACCCAACGACAGCAGTTCCTTCTTTTTCTTCGATGTGCGCGTGGTCGCGATACTCACCGCGCCCTCGACCTTCGCAATCTCAATCGCCGCAACTCCCACGCTGCTGCTCGCCGCCGTAATCAACACAAAGTCGCCCTTCGTTATTTTCCCGAGATGTACCAGTGGGCCATACGCCGTCAGGTACTGCATCCAAATCGAAGTCCCTTCCTGCGGCGTCAGCTTCTCCGGATAGGCCGCCAGAGAATACGCCGGAACGATGGCCACTTCGCCATACACTCCATATTTATCCGCGGCAAAAGACGGCACGGTACTGAATCGCTTGCCGAGCAATTTTTTGTCAACGCCCTCGCCTACCGCCTCCACTACTCCCGCCGCTTCATAACCTAGCGTGCATGGCGGATGCGACCGCACCACATACTTACCCTGCCGGAATAGCACTTCAGCGCGGTTCAACCCAATCGCCTCCACGCGCAGCCGCACCTCTCCCTTTCCCGGCTCCGGCGTCGGCCCCTCCTCCAACTTCAAAACTTCCGGTCCGCCGCATTCATGAAAGCGCACAATTTTCGCAGTCGCACCAACGTTTGAGTTCGCCATAATTTTCCTTGTACAGCTTCTCAGCCTTGGATGCAACGCCGACCGCGCGAGATTCAGACAGCGGTCCGATGGTCGCTGCCTCGCATCAGAAACGTCGCGCCTTCGCCATTTCGCTCCATCCGCATCGTGCGCCCCGCTGCGGCCCGTTGACGTCCCCCAACGCGGGCGTCTATAGTGGCCGTGAAGCCCGCGCGACACATCTCGCCGCGCAAAACTATGGATTCCCGCGTTATCACCGACCTAAAAAAACTTCTCGGCGCCGAAGCGGTTCTTCACCGCCCGGAAGAATTGTTGCTCTACGAATACGATGGCTCGGTCGAAATCGCCCGGCCGAATTGCGTCGCCTTCCCTAAAAACACTTCCGACGTGGTCGGTATCGTCCAAATCGCGAATCGTTATCAGGTCCCCCTGGTGGGCCGCGGCGCAGGCACCGGCCTTTCCGGCGGAGCGCTTGCGCGCCAAGGCGGCATCCTGGTGCCCTTTTCGCGCATGAATCGCATCCTCGCAATCGACGCCGAAAATCAGCGCGCCACCGTCCAGCCCGGCGTCGTGAACGCCGACGTAAGCGTAGCAGTCGCCCACTTGGGTCTTCATTTCGCCCCCGATCCTTCCAGCCAACGCGCCAGCACCATCGGCGGCAACGTATCCGAAAATTCAGGCGGCCCGCACACTCTGGCCTACGGCGTCACCACCAACCACGTGCTCTCGCTCGAAGTTGTTCTGCCCACCGGCGAAGTCGTCCGCCTCGGCAGTCCCGCTCTCGATCCTCCCGGCTACGATCTTGACGGCCTCTTCGTCGGCTCCGAAGGAACGCTGGCACTGGTCACCGAAATTACGGTGAAACTTACTCGCAATCCTGAAGCGGTGAAAACGCTTCTCGCAATTTTCGACACTGTGGACGACGCCACCGAAACCGTCGTCGACATCACCGCGCGCGGAATCACTCCCGCCGCTTGCGAGATGCTCGACGGCTGGACCATTCGCGCCGTTGAAGCCTACGTCCACGCAGGTTTTCCGATCGATTGCGCCGCCGTCCTCCTGCTCGAAGTGGACGGCTTGCGCGAAGCCGTCGAGCAGCAAGCCGAAGATATCGCGGAAGTTTGCCGCCTCCACCGCGCCCGTGAAGTGCGCGTTGCGCGCGACGAGGCCGAACGCGCCCTGCTCTGGAAAGGCCGCAAGAACGCCTTTGGCGCCGTCGGACGCCTCTCTCCAACCTACTACGTTCAAGACGGCGTGATCCCGCGCACCAAACTCCCGGACACTCTCCGCCGCATCAACGAGATCGGGACAAAATACGGCTTCGAAATCGGCAATATTTTTCACGCCGGCGACGGCAACCTCCACCCCATAATTCTTTTCGACGCCCGCGAAGAAGAACAATTTCGCCGCGCCGTCGCGACCGCTGACGAAATCATCTGCTTCTGCATCGAAATGGGCGGCTCTATCACCGGCGAACACGGCGTTGGCATGGAAAAGGACCGCCTGATGCCCCTCCTCTTCAGCGAAGATGATCTGAATCTAATGCGCCGCGTCCGCGACGCCTTCAATCCCGCGGGCCTTTTGAATCCCGGCAAAATTTTCCCCACCGCGAAAGGCTGCGGAGAAATTCGCGTGCGCCCCTTGCCGGTCGGTGCGTCGCGCGCATGAGCACGGCCGGCGCAACCGTCGGATCCCGTCTGGCAGACATTGTCGGCCCGCAGCACGTCATCACCGATTCCGCTCCGCTCGCCGCATTTGCAGTGGACGACAAAACACCCGCTGTAGCGGTTCGTCCGCAATCGACTGCCGAAATTTCTGAAGTGGTGAAATTCGCAGCGAAAGAACATCTCGCCGTGATTGCAACTGGCGCCCGAACGAAATTAGGAATCGGTTTGCCCCCGCGCCAGTACGACATCGCTCTGGACATGACGCGCCTCGACCACGTCGTCGCTTACGACCCCGGCGACTTGACCCTGAGCGTCGAAGCCGGAATCCCGCTGCACAAACTCGGCGGAATTCTCGCCGAGCACCGCCAATTCCTCCCGCTCGGCGTGCCTTATCAATCCCAAACCACCATCGGAGGAACCATCGCATCCGGTGTGGACAGCCCTCTGCGCCAACACTATGGCACCGCGCGCGATTATATGTTGGGAATGGAATTCGTGACCGGCGAAGGGATAGCCTCAAAAAGCGGCGGCCGCGTGGTGAAAAACGTCACCGGATACGACATCCATAAATTAATGATTGGTGCGCTCGGAACGCTCGGCGTGATAACCCGCATAAATTTCAAAACCTTTCCGATGCCCGCTGCTAGCCGCGCCTTCGTTGCCACCTTTCAAACCGTCGAGCGCGCCTGCGGAATGAGGAATCGCCTGTCGCAGTCGCCCCTCGCTCCCATGACCCTGGAACTTTTCAGCCCCGGCGCCGCCGATCTTTTCTCCAGCGAAGCCGCATCTCGAATCGAACCGAATCCCATGCCGCAAAATGTGATTTCCGGAACGCGTTGGTCGTTTACCACCGGTTTCGCCGGAAATGAAAATGCCTTGAAACGCTACGAAACAGACCTGCGCAAAATGGCGGAAGAATGCGGTGCCGTTGATCTGGCCGTCCTCGTCGCCCCACAAGTCGCACCGGCCTTCGCACGCAAGCGCGAATTCGTTCCCATTGCGTTATCTTCATCGCCGGCGGCCACAATCCTAAAAATATGTGTCGTTCCGATGAAGATGTCCGAGGCGCTGAAAGCTGCGGGACAAGCAGCCGAAGCCAACCACCTGCCTTGGGTCGCCATGGCCCGCGGAGTCGGCGTAATTTACTTCGCCATGCTTCCAAAGGGACGCAATGACGAAACGAAACGGCAGTCTGCGCTGGCGTCGAACCAGATTTTCGCTGCGTGCGCGGCACTAGGCGGACACGCAACGATCCCCTGGTGCCCCGCCGAATGGAAAGACGTTCTAAAAGTTTGGGGACTCGATCGCCCCGATTTCGCGCAAATGCAAAAGCTGAAAACGGTTTTCGATCCTCTCGCCGTGCTAAGCCCCGGCCGATTCGTGGGAGGCATTTGAGCTGATGGCTGAAAATCCTCTGCAATCTCACGAAGACGCCCAGCGTGAATTCGCGCTCACGCTCAGCGGCTTTTCAGCCACGGACAAGCCCGAATACGAAGACTATTCCCGCTGCGTGCATTGCGGCCTGTGCTCGAATAATTGCCCCACCTACCGTTTGTGGGGACGCGAAGCGGATTCGCCCCGCGGCCGCATTCGCCAAATGGCGCTCGTCGATCAGGGCCGCCTTGAAATCGGCGAAACGTTCGTCACCCACATCGACCGCTGCCTGAATTGCCGCAACTGCGAAAGCGTCTGCCCTTCGGGCGTCGAGTACGGAAAGATTCTCGAGCTAACCCGCGCGCAGATCGAACAAAAGTACAAAAGACCCTTCACCTCGCGCGTTCTCCGCGACTTCGTCTATCGCCGGCTGCTTCCCCATCCTCACAGAATTGCCGGGGCCGCGCGGCTGCTCCGGTTTTATCAACGCTCTGGCCTCGCGTCCTTCGCGCGAGCAACGGGAATTCTGCGGCTCCTGGGCTTGCAGGAACGCGAGCAATTAATGCCCCAGATCGATTCCGATTTTTTCTTCACCGAACTCGGTAAAACCTTTCCAGCGCGCGGACAGCAGCGCGCTCGAGTTGCTTTCTTCGCCGGATGCATCGCGCAGGTCACATTCAGTGACCTCAACCGCGCAACCATCCGCGTCCTGCAAGCCAACGGATGCGAAGTGGTTGTCCCCGCTCAGCAACTCTGTTGCGGCGCGCTCGCGGCCCATGCCGGCGTGCGCGATGTCGCGCGCGATCTAGCCCGCGCAAACTGCCGCGCATTCAACGTCGACGAGTTCGACGCCATCATCACCAATGCCTCCGGCTGCGGCTCCACGTTGAAGGAATACACGCATCTGTTCCACGCGGATGGCCCGGATCTCGAAAGCGCGAAAAAATTCTCTGCGAAAGTCCGCGACATTTCCGAATTCCTGGCTGACCTCGGTCTCGTCGCGCCCATGCGCCCTCTTCCCATGCGCGTCACCTATCAGGATTCCTGCCATCTCGCGCACGGACAGAAGATTCGCGAAGCCCCGCGAAAGTTGATTCGCGCCATTCCTTCCGTGGAATTCGTGGAGATGCCGCTCTCCGATCTTTGTTGCGGCTCTGCCGGCGTTTACAACGTGACCGAGCCGAAAGCCGCGCTCGATCTTCTCACCGACAAAATGGCTAACGCCAAGCGGACCAACGCTCAAGCCATCCTCACCGCAAATCCCGGATGCATTCTGCAGTTACGCGCAGGCGCCGCAATCCACAACACCGGCCAGGAAGTCCTCCACGTAGTCGAACTCCTAGACCGCGCCCTCCTGGGAGCGCCAATCTCCTGATTGGCGGGTGTCAAATCCCCAGTGGTTGACTAGCGTAGACGGGCTTGCGTCCAAAGCGTGGACGGGGTTTCCCGGGACCGCCAATCTCCTGATTGGCGCCTTTTCAAATTTTTAGTGGGTAACTAGCGTAAAGGGGGGGCTTGCGGGCGAAGCGTGGGTGGATGTTCCGCCCGCAAGTATTGACTGCATCGGGGTAAACTCGTTCTTGCGAACCAGCCGTTATTCCTCAGCTGGCGGCACCGGCGGAGCCGCATTGCTGCGCCCGCCGCGCCCCTGCTTTACCGTGTAATCCGACGGCACCTGGAACAGCGTCGCCGCCGGCTCTTGCTTCTGAATATTCGTCACCTGCGAAATCGTCTCGCCCATGCGCGGATCGGTGCGCTTGGTCATCACCGTGATCTGCAACTCCGGCGAATACCAAGTCTCCTTGACGATCACGATAGGCTTCTCGTTGCCCATTTCGCCCGCCGGAATCGTGCGCGTGGTGCGCGTGCCCTGTGCTGAAACCCCGTTGATCGTTTGCGTGCCCAGCGATTCGGTTGTCGTATTCTTCTGAACTCTCGCCGCCATGCCGGCCGCGCGGGCGCCATCCGGCCCGTGGTTACGAGCTGACATTTGGCGCGCCGTCTTTGTGTTCGCTTCCAGAACGTAGTGCGTTCCCGCCACCGGATCGTTGATGAACGATACCTGCGGCGGAGTCTTGCCCGAAGCCGCCCACGGCCCGATTGCCGGCAGCGTCATATCGCGGCGAGTGCGGCCTGCAGTGTCGCGCGCCATCGTGCCCGTCGTGGTGCGCTCGATTTTGTTTCCATCCGTAAGCGTCTGCGTCTCCTGCGTTGAAAAGCTCGCCGTAAAAGGCGCGCCCGTCACGGTCTTGCCTGACAGACCCTCCTCGAAACCCACAAACCCCATGCCGTCGAATCCCGGCCCCATGCGTTCGAACATTGCTCCCCCATGGTGTGGCGGGGGCGGCGGAGCAGGCTCCGTCGGCTCGGCAGCTTGCGCCCAGGCACTCATGCTTACTGTCAAAAATAACACTGCCATCGCGCTCATACTCAGAAGCCAGGTTTTAGCTTTCATTCGAATTTCCTCCAGGTGTTTTTTCTAACTCTCAAAAATTAACGTTCGTATTTACGTCAGACACCAGCCGGATAGCCTGCGGCGTCCCGTCTTCGCTCACCAATAGGTCTGCGAAAACCCTGCCCGTGCCGTCACTCTCCCGAATCGGCAACCCAAAAGACGGTAGCGCCGAACGCGGAAGCGTCACTCGCACAATCGCCCCGCCTTCCAGCGCAGCCGGATCATCCGCGTACGGCAGCGGCACGAACTCCTTCGCATATTCGTCCCCGTCCGCCTCACTTGCAGCCGCTTGGTGCTGCCCCGCCATTGCAGAAGTGTCCGCCCCAGGAGCTGTCGCCAAATTTGCAGCCTGCGGTGTCACCTTGTCGGGCTGGGACGCAATCCGGTGCTGCACGCCCAATCCCAGCGCAATTAGAATCGCAGCCGCAGATCCAAGCGCGGCAAGCTGCCCGCGAACTCTCCGCCGCGATCCCGCAACCTTCGACGCCTGGAATTCGCGCAATAGCGCCGCTTCCACTCGCCCCGGCGCCTCGCGCCCCGCATTTTGCTGGCTCAAATTTCGCAGCGCGAAATCCAGCGCTTCCCCATCAGTAAGCAGCAGCCCGCAAGATGAACACGATTCCGCATGCGCCAACGCGCGCTCGCGAAACTGAAACCCCGAAGTTCCCGGCCGGTCCAGATCGTGATAAATCTCGTTGAATTCTACGCAATCCATAAAATCTGCCTCTTCCTTCATTCGCCCACCGCCGACGCCCGCCGCACCGGCTGGCTGTCGTGCAACTTCTCCACCAGCAAAGCACGCGCGCGATGCAGCCGCGACCTCACCGTCCCTACCGGGCATTCCAGCGCCGACGCCGCGTCTTCATAACTCATTTCTTCTAGCTCGCACAGAATCACAACTTCTCTGTAATTCTCCGGCAGTGTCGAAATGGCTTGCCGCACCCGCCCCACTGTTTCCAACGACGTAAATTCATCCCGGCTCAGCAAAAATGGGCCGCGCCCGTTGCCATTGCCGTTGGATACTCCGTTCCTCCCAACACGCGCAGAAGCGGCCAATAGCGAATCGAGCTCGTCCGCACCGTCTGGAAGTGGCAACGAGTGCCGCTCCTGCTCCCAACGCCTCCGCAAATGATTTCGCGCAATCCCAAAAAGGAAGCCACCGAGAGTGCCGCGTTCCGGATCAAACTTTTTCGCGTCTCGAATCAAAGTCATGAAAACCTCTTGCGTCACGTCTTCCGCCAGAGCCACGTTTCCGCTCATATGCAATGCAAAGCGGTAAATCGCCGGGTGCCTGCGCCGGTAAAGCAGCGTGAACGCCTCTTCGTCGCCCGCGATCATCCGCCGGAGCAACAGACCGTCGCCCATCAACTCCATCTCGCTCTTCATCTTATATCGTTTGACGGCTGGCCCCGACTCTCGTTACATATTCCGCCCCCCACCCCGAAAAGTTCCCTAATTTCGGCCCAGCTTGAAACTGCCCCTTTGCGTTTCCACCGCCACAGCGCAATCTCCCCGGGAACGCCAATCTCCCGATTGGCACCCGCCCGCTGAGCCCGCGCAACAAAAATCGCGCATCTCTAGCATCACGAACGCCGGAGGCGTGACATACGCTAGCCCCGCCCGTAAGGGCGGGGAAACCAAAGCCTTTATTAGTGCCGTTTTCCTTTCGGCGGAATTTTCGCCGAGCCTTCCGCTTTCGCTTTTCCGGTGTCAGAAACCTAGAACTCCACTATCTAATCGCGCTTCTTGACCAAACCGCCGCTCTTGAATAATGTATGGGCGGGCGAGCGGTCCTCTCGTAGTTCCTGCCACCGGCCGCGGCAGACTTTCGGCGTGCGCCCGGCCACCGGAGAAGCCATGCTAGAATTCGACCCGCACGTCCTCGAAGAGAAGCCCATCCCGCCGCCGGAGGATTTCAGCAAAAAAGCCCACGTCAAATCCCTCGAAGACTACCGAGAGATGTATCAAAAAGCCCTGGCCAACCCCGAAGCATTTTGGGGCGAACAAGCGAAAAAAATCGAATGGTTCAAGGCTCCCAAGAAAGTCCTCGAATGGAATCTCCCTCACGCCAAATGGTTTGCCGACGGCAAGCTCAACGTCTCCTTCAACTGCCTCGACCGCCATCTCGAAAAGAACGCGAACAAGCCCGCCCTGATGTGGGAAGGCGAAGACGGCTCAACCGTTCAATTCACCTATGCCGAGTTTCACGAACGTGTCTGCAAGTTCGCCAACGTTCTCACTTCACTCGGCGTGAAGCCCGGCGATTGCGTCACGATTTACATGCCCATGATCCCCGAGCTTCCCATCGCCATGCTGGGTTGCGCGCGCGTTGGCGCGGTGCACTCGGTCGTGTTCGGCGGATTTAGCGCCACCGCTCTTGCCGATCGCATCGTGGACTGCAAATCCACACTGCTCATCACCGCCGACGGTGGATACCGCCGCGGAAAAATCGTTCCGCTGAAGGAAACTGCCGACGCCGCTCTGGAGAAGTGCCCCACCGTCGGAAAATCCATCGTCGTTCGGCGCACGAAAGAAAAAGTCGCCTGGAAAGAAGGACGCGATTTGTGGTGGCACGAGCTGGAAGAAAAAGCCGAGAAAAACTTCCCCGCCGTCGAACTTGATTCCGAACATCCTCTCTTCATTCTCTACACTAGCGGCACCACCGGAAAACCCAAGGGCGTCCTGCACACTTCCGCCGGTTACCTGCTGCAATGCATGTGGAGCGCCCGGCTCGTTTTCGATCTGCGCGATGAAGACGTGTACTGGTGCACCGCCGACATCGGCTGGGTCACCGGCCACAGTTACATCGTGTACGGCCCGCTCGCCAACGGCGCCACCCTCGTGATGTACGAAGGCGCGCCCGATTTCCCGCGCAAGGACCGCTTCTGGGAAATCATCGATCGTTACAAAGTTTCCATCTTCTACAGCTCCGCCACCGCCATCCGCGCGTTCATGGCCTGGGGCATGGATTGGCTCAAGCCATACGACCTCTCGAGCCTTCGCGTCCTCGGCACCGTCGGCGAGCCTATTAATCCCGCCGCGTGGAAATGGTACTTCGAAGCCATCGGCAAAAATCGCTGTCCCATCGTGGACACTTGGTGGCAAACCGAAACCGGCTCCATCATGATTTCTCCGCTCCCCGGCGCGACACCCACAAAACCCGGCTCCGCCACCTTGCCGCTTCCCGGCATCATTGCGCGCGTTGTGAACTTGAAAGGCGAGCCCGTCGGCCCGGGAGAAACCGGTTACCTCACCATCCAAAAGCCCTGGCCCTCCATGCTCCGCACAATCTACGGCGACGACGAACGCTTCAAGCGCGAGTATTGGGAACGCATCCCCGGCGTCTATTTCGCAGGCGACGCCGCTCAGTGCGACAAGGACGGCTACATCTGGGTCCTCGGCCGCGTCGACGACGTCATCAAAGTCGCCGGCCACCGCCTAAGCAGCATGGAAATCGAAAGCGTCCTGGTTAGCCACGCCGCAGTCGCCGAAGCCGCCGTAGTCGCACGCCCCGACGAAATCAAAGGCGAAGCCATCATTTGCTTCGTCGCCCTGCGCACCGGCCACACTCCAAGCCCCGCACTCCGTTCCGCGCTGATGGATCACGTCGCCAACGCCATCGGCTCCATCGCCCGGCCCTCCGACGTTCGGTTCGCCGATGGTCTGCCCAAAACTCGAAGCGGCAAAATCATGCGCCGCCTCCTCCGTGAGCTAGCCCACAAAGGCGGCATCTCCGGCGACACCACCACGCTGGAAGACCTTACGGTGATCGACCGCCTGGCAAAAGCCCAGGCTCAAGAGGAAGAATAGCCAGAATAAAAGATGAATGCTGTGCGTGTCAGGGCACGGCTTTTTACCCTGAGCGCGCGCGAAGGGCAGCCGTGCCGAAAATCACCTCAACACTCAGGGGCTTTAGCCCTGAGGCCCGAGTCCGAGGGCTTCTCCGACCGCCGCCAGCCCAGCCTCGTTTTTCGTAGCGCCGGCGTCCCGCCGGCTCTTTTGACTTTCCTAACCGATAAGCTCAGCCCCGACGTTGTATCGCGCTGAATGAACGCGGAAAACTTCGCTCCGTCCCCACACCACCTGGCCCGCCCAAATCAATTCCGTAGGGGCACAGCATGCTGTGCCCGCTGCCACACCGCCTCGCATGAAAGGACAGGCCCAGACCTTTTTTCGAAGCCCATCCCGCCAGCTCTTTTGACTTCCAGGGGGTCGGAGCTTTCAGTTCACCCTGAACGAAGTGAAGGGCTCCGACTTACCACCGCCGGCCCTCAGGGGTCTTAACCCCTTAATTGCGCTCATTGAGGGAGGCAAACCATGACCACAAACGCCGCGATTCCCTACGCCGCCGTCTCTCGCGCGCGCTCCCAAGCCGCCCCGTGGTACGTCTGGTGCGGCCTCGTCGGCGTCTCTTCCATCGTCTTCGGCCTCTACTGGGACATCTCCTGGCACATGAGCATCGGCCGCGACACTTTCTGGACTCCCGCGCATTTGCTCATTCAGTTCGGCGGGATCTTGATGTGCCTGGTAAGCGCCTATCTGATTTTTTCCACCACTTTCGGCAACGATCCCGTCGCCAAAGCGGCTTCCGTAAAAGTTTGGGGATTCCGAGGGCCGCTCGGCGCCTTCATGGCTTGCTGGGGCGGCGTTGTGATGGTCACCTCTGCTCCCTTCGACAACTGGTGGCACAACTCCTTCGGGCTCGACGTCCAGATCGTCAGCCCGCCGCACATGGTCCTCGGAATCGGCATTTTGGGAGTCGGCATCGGCGCGCTGCTCCTTCTCATCAGCCGGATGAATCGCGCGGAAGGCGCGGAGAGAAAAAATCTTCTCCGCATGTATCTGTATCTCGGCGGCGTGCTGCTCTCGCTGCATTTGCTCTTTCTCTCGGAATATAGCTCGGGCGACCAAATGCACGGCGCCACCTTTTACCGCGCGGCTTCGTACGGTGTCCCGCTGATTCTAGTCGCGCTGGCGCGTGCCAGCGGATACCGCTGGGGCACTACCGTAGTCGCCGCGGTTTACACCGTCATTCAACTGGCGCAACTCTGGGGGTTGCCGCTCTTTCCTGCCACACCCAAGCTAGGCCCGGTGTTCACCAACGTGACGCACATGATTCCGCTGGAATTTCCCGTCCTGATTATAATTCCCGCGCTCGTCATCGATTTTCTTCTGAATCGTTACGCGCACAAAAATAAATGGCTGCTGGCTGTGATGCTGGGCGCCGCGTATCTTGCGGTCATGCTCCTCGTCCATTGGCCCCTCGGCGATTTCCTGATTGCTCCGGCTGCGCGCAATTGGATCTTCGGCCAAAATTATTTTTCTTACGCAGTCCCTCCGTCTGAATATCATTTTCAATTTGAATTCATTGACCGCGAAGCCACCTTCGCTCTGTTTCTCCGCGGGATATCGATCGCATTCGTCATCGCGATCCTTTCGTCCCGCGTAGGCCTAGCCGCTGGCGACGCCTTGCGCCGCCTCCGCCGGTGACCACGGCTAAATTTTAGGAGAATAAATGCGCCGTTTCGTTGCAGCGCTGGCCGCAATATTTTTTGCGCTGGCCCCCTGCTGGGCGCATGTCGGCAGCCCTGACGTTTACTTCCAGGGCCTCGCCGGCCCCTATCACCTGACCATAACCGTCCGCACCCCCGCTATGATTCCCGGTCTCGCCGACGTCGAGATACGCAGCTCCGATCCCGGCGTCACCAGCATTCGCGTCGTCCCTCTTTACATCGTCGGCGCCGGCTCAAAATATCCACCTCCGCCCGACCCGCTCGTGCAGTCAAAGGACGATCCGCAATATTTCTCCGGAAAAATCTGGCTCATGGGCTCCGGCTCCTGGCAAATCCGCGTGCAGGTTAACGGCGTGCAGGGCCCCGGCGAGATTGCCGTACCAGTCCCAGCCGCCGCGCGAAACACGCTCCCCATGCAGAAATCCCTGGGCGTGCTGCTTTTCGGGCTGATGGCTCTTCTGGTCTGCGCCATTATTTCCATTCTTGGCGCCGCGCGGCGCGAAGGAACACTCGATCCCGGCCAATCGCCTGAGCCCAATCAAAAACGCGGCGGCCGTTTTGTAATGCTTGGCACCGCCGTAGTCGTTGTTGCGATTCTGTTTTTCGGAAACATGTGGTGGAATTCAGAAGCGTTGGCAAAAGCCGTCGCCATGATTTACAAACCGCCGTCGCTGAATGTCTCGCTCGACGCCGGTGGAAAATTACTTCTCCGCATGGACGATTCCTCCTGGCACACCGACCGCCCGGATACCGTGGCGACCAAGCTCATTTCAGACCACGGTCACTTAATGCACCTTTTTTTGATTCGCACGCCCCAAATGGACCGCTTCTATCATTTGCACCCGGAACAGGCGTCCGGATCGCCTAATACCTTTACCATTGACTTGCCGGACGTCGCCGCCGGCCATTATCAGGTTTACGCGGATATTGTCCGCGAGTCCGGCTTCCCCGACACCATGGTCGCCGAGATCGATCTTCCCAATATTCCTGGGGTGCCGCTCACGGGTGACAATTCGGAGGTCACCACACACCCAATTCCAAATGATGCGAGCCTCTCAACCTCGAACACAGATGTAACGGAAAAAAGTGAAGTCGACACTCTTGCCGATGGCTACCATATGGTTTGGGAGCGCGGGCCGATTCCCCTTTCAGCGAATCATTTCGTCTGGCTGCGATTCCGCCTCGAAGATCCGCAGGGAAAGCCCGCAACGGACGTTGAACCCTACATGGGCATGGCCGGCCACGCGGAGATCGTGCGCTCGGACCGCTCAGTCTTCGCGCATATTCATCCCGACGGATCGGTCGCGATGGCCGCCCTCGAACTAGCGCAGAAAAATTCCGGCTCGCCCACCGGTCCAAACGGAACGTCGGCAATGGCGATGACAATGCAGATGCCCACCGGCCCAATTTCCCCGGAAGTTTCGTTCCCCTACGGATTTCCAAAGCCGGGTGAGTACCGCATGTTCGTGCAGATCAAGCGCGCCGGCCACGTGGAGACCGGCGTCTTCGACACTCAGGTCACTCCGTGAACAGGTCTCGAATCTCGGTCCCAACTCTGAGCTTTGTGGGTCGTGGCTTTAGCCACGACGTAAAGCCTACAAACCAAGAGCGGCTTCAGCCGCTGAAGTTCCGCCTTTGCGGTCGCCCCACAGGAGCTCTAGGTCTCGGACGGCCGCATCATTTTCGCCGCCGTCCGGGTGACGTACCTGCGAGGCACGAGCCGCTCCCCCTCTTTCATCAACCGGTTCATGAACCCGGAAATAACGTAGCTTTTCCCGGCCGCGAGCGCTTCGAGACCCACGCGCGCAACTTTCTCCGCCGCCTCGGAAGACTTGAAAACCCGGTCGGGCTGCTGCGCCACTTGCTGGAATTCCGTGGTCGTCGAACCAGGGCACAGCGCGCAAACCCGAACTCCAAATTCGCTCACCTCCTCCGCCACGCCCTCCGCAAACAAAAGATCGAACGCCTTCGTCGCCGCGTACACGGAATTGAACGGCACCGCCTGGAACGCCGCGAGCGAAGCCAGGATCAAAATATCGCCATGTTTGCGCGCCACCATCTCAGGAAGATACAAGCGCGTCAGGTGCACCACGGCAGAGCAATTCACCTGAATCATCTCCAGCATTTTCTCGATGGGTATTTCCTGCGTGTAGCCGAACGCGCCGAAACCTGCATTGTTGATCAGCAGTTCTACCTCAATGTTTTTCCCGGCGGTGAACTTGAAGATTTCCACTGGCGCCTCGGAACGGAGCAAATCGGCGGAGAAAACTTCCACTTTCACGCGATGTTGCGCGGAAAGCTCGGCGGCCAGTTTTTGCAAACGGTCGGCGCGCCGCGCAGTCAACACGAGATTCGCGCCAACGGCCGCCAACAGCTTCGCGAACTCCAGGCCGATCCCGGCGCTCGCCCCGGTAATCAACGCCCATTTTCCGGCCCAAGTTTTCAGCGCGTCGTCTGCCACAAAACCCTCCGATCAATGCTTGCCAACTGAGGATGAAACCACAAACGAAGAATCTTCGGAAGCAGCAAATTATTGTCCATTCACTGCTTCGACCCCGACGACGTTCACTCCGGCGCGCCTCGCGCTCGCAACAAGGCCACGGTTTTGCCGTCCGTTTTCCATTCAGCACTGGGGAACCTCAGCGCGTATCCAAGTGGCGTGCACTCAACAATTTCGTCCGGCCGTTCATAGTAACCTGGGAGTTTCACGCGAAGTGCCAGGTCTGCGCCGCGATCGAGCAGCAGCTGCGTTACATCGAGTCCGTGATCGCCGAACTGCGTGGCGGCATGGAAAATCGCCGTCTGCCCACCAACGCCCGTCTCGTCCAACTCCGCACGCGCGTTTACTTCCGCGCCACGGTCGAGAAGCAGCTCGGCCGCTTCTCTATTGCAGTACTCCGCGGCGACATGCAGCAGCGTCGCGCCTCGAAGCAGCAAGCGGCGCTGCGCTGTGCTGCCGAAGTCCAATTCCGGGAATCGGCGCTTCAGCAGGGTGGGGTCGGCGTCAAGACGTTCCGCTAGTCGATCGATCCTGCCGCGAAGCAAGTCGAGCACGCTGGGAACTTCGTACTTCGTCACGGCGCCGGCATCGAGGAGAAGGTCGATGCAGACGCTCAGTTGCGTGGAACGCCAGTATGAGCCGATGACGTAATCGAGCGCGGTGCCCGGATACTTTCGGCCCGGCTTGGCGCAATTTGGATTAGCGCCGTGATCCAGTAGCCATTTGAGGGCCGTCGCGTCCACCGTCTCGCAGGGCGCGAAAATGATGGGGAAGTATCCGTTCCACTCTGCGTTCACGTTTGCGCCGTGGCGAAGCAGCAGCTCCATCATCGGAATTCGATCGCCCTTAAGAGCCGCTCGCATTAGCGGTCCGTCACCACCCTGATGCACATCGGACCCGTTTTCGATCATCCACTGCGCGATTGCGAGCCGATTCGGGCCCGGTGGCTCGTAAGGCACCCGGCATTCTGCCGCCCAAGTGAGTGGGCCGTTTTTCCCATAGCCGAGCGGAGCGCCGTGCAGCGACGGGTTGCGAGTCATCAACGCCTTGACGCGCTCGAAGTCATTGGCGTCAACCGCGAGCTTGAGTTGGCCGACTTCTTCGAGAGCATCGACGTGGGCCTTGAGCTTTGGCCAGCTCGCAAACCCGTAGAGATGAGCAATCTTGAACTGCGCCTCAGTGAGCGATTCAGCACCGCCGGCTTTAAGCAGGTCCTTGGCTTGATCCTTCAAGTGGCGGAGATTGGGACGATCGGGAAGCGGACGCGGAGGGTCCGCGGAATTGGTCGGCACTGCGACCTCCTTTCAAAAATCGCCCGTTGTCCGCACATCGGGCTGAAAGAAGGATCGCTAAAATCCATTTGAAACAGGTGGGCTTCTGCCCTTTCCGCGGACCGGATGCGTCCCTAACGCTCGAGGAATGTTACCACAAAGATTGTCAATTCTTGCGGAGTTGGCCGAGGAATTAAAATTTGAAGACAATGCCGGCGGACACTTTAGGGTTGTACTGGTAAACGCTGAAGTGCCGCGTCCCTAGCATATCGGCTTCCAGGCGACCGCCGAAGCGGTGATGGGGCGGTATCAGGTCCACTCCTCCGCCAACCTCGTAGGCAAAGGCGTTCTCTCCGCCGTAAGGAGTTTGCGGTGTCAGCCGCGAGTATCCGAACAGACCATGGGCGAACACTTCCAAGCCGCGCGGGAGGGTATACCGAAGACGGGGACCTACCCCGCCGAAGAAAGTCCACGAACTATCGCCCGACAGCGTGCCATGGGCACCCATGACTTCGCCGTCGAACCCAATCCAGTCGCGGTAAAACCAGACGATCGAGGCGTTCGCGCCATTCTGATTTTCCGCGCTGCCGGGCACTACGTAGGCGCGCATGAAGGTGTAACCGATATACGCTTGCCAACTGTAGTTCTCGAACACGCCCTGGATGCCCTGGGGCTCGGGAACAGGAGCGGGAGCAGGAGGCAGAAGTGCGGGGTCCGCGAAAATCGCGGGCATAAAGACATTTTGAGCAACAGGCGCAGGCGCCGCTATGGATCCGGCAAAAGGCGAGGACGTCAGGGCGTAAGACGAAAAATTCACCTGCGCGCCCGCACCTGAAGCGGCCATCAAGCTGATTATGAATAAAAACGAGATATATCGCATAGGCTCATTACCCCCGACACACAACACTCCCCCGTGTTACCAAGCTTCAATTTGAGCAATGAGGCAAGCGGCTGTCTATAGCTATGATTCGCGATGCCGCTAGGGAATTACCACCTGTACGTTGGAACAGGCCCGCGGGCCTTTCAAAGCTAGCCGCTGGCAACGCCGAATGCCCGCGAGCCACCGTTTTGCGAAGCGACGCAATTCCCCGCTTGACTGCGCTCCCGGTTTTGCTATTCTGCATTCGCTGCTTTAACCAGCAGCGCTTATCAAGAGTGGCTGAGGGGACAGGCCCGTTGAAGCCACAGCAACCTGGTGCAAGTGCCAAGGTGCTAATTCCTGCCCAAGTGGGGAGAGATAAGATCCTCGACTGACCGGAACCCCGGTCGATTGAAGATTCAACTCCCAAATTGAAGTTAAACCAGGCTCGGCGTCCGCGCATGCGGATTTGCCGATATGCCCCATCGCAGCGCATCGAGCGCTCGCGCGGGCAGCGCCGCATCGCCATTTGATGCGCCACTGTTCGCCGAGACCTCGCGGCGCAGAGGCGGATTTTATCCGCCGTATCGGGAGAAACTTTTATGCCAGGAAGTTCGTCGGGGAGTGAACGCGTCGTAGTCATTAAGTTGGGCGGCTCGATACTGGTCAACCGGAAGGCTTACAAACGGGCGGCCATTTTTGTGCGCAACCGGCAGCGCGCCGAGCCGGATGAATGCCTCGTCGTCGTGGTTTCGGCGCAGGAAGGCGGGACAAACAAACTCGAGCTTGCGGCGCGCAAAATTGTTCGCGAGCCGCTGGCGGCAACGCTGGATCTACTGTGGTCCACGGGAGAAATCCGTTCGGCGGCTATTCTCGCTTTGGAATTGCAAGCGCTGGGCGTGCAAGCCGTTCCCCTGAATATTCATCAGGCCGGATTGAGGCTTTCTGCGAGCGGAAGAGAGGACGCGCATTTTTCGGGAGACGTTCAGTTCACTCCGGAGCGGCTCCACGGTGCTCTTGCGAAATGTCGCGTGGCGATAGTGCCCGGATTTTTCGCAACCGATGGTGAGGACACCATCGCGTCACTCGGACGCGGCGGTTCGGACCTGACGGCTGTTCTTCTGGCGAAGGGACTGCGAGCCTGCCGGTGCGAACTCGTCAAAGACGTACCGGGATATTTTTCCAGCGATCCGCACCAGAACCCGGATGCGCGCCCCATCCCGAAGCTTACGTTCGAGCAAGCGCTCGAGTTCGCGGATTCCGGTTGCGACTTAGTGCAGCGCAAAGCAATTGAAGCTGCGGCGCGTTGCGGGCTTCCTCTCGTGATCCGAAGTTTAGTCGAAACAGAGCCGCTCAGCCGCATCGTGTGCCGGGAAGCAAGCGGGACTTGGGCAGATGAGATTCCGTCGGCGGTGCAGGTGGCCTAGGAGATTTGCGGTTTTGGAAACACATAAGAGTTGGAAGTATTCCGGAACTTATTAAAAGCCAATTGATGAAAAAGGAGCAGAAAATGGAATTCGCAACCAAAACGATTCATGCAGGGCAACCCTCCGAACCAGAAACCGGCTCGCTGATTGCGCCGATTTTTCAAACTTCCACGTACGAGCAAGAATCGCCGGGGCACGACAAGGGTTTCAATTACTCGCGGACAAACAATCCCACGCGCGCGCGTCTCGAAACCGTGCTGGCGGAACTCGAAGGCGTCTCGCACGCGGCGCTGTTCGCTTCGGGACTTGCCGCGGAAAATGCGGTGCTGCAGGCGTATCTGCGTCCCGGTGACGAGATCGTGATCTCTTTGGACGTCTACGGCGGTACCTACCGGATTCTCAACAAGGTTTTTCAGCCGCTGGGAGTGACGGTAACGCAACTCGACGCTGCCGACCTGACGGGTCTTGAAAAAGCGATCAGCGACCGCACGCGACTCGTGTGGATCGAAACGCCGACAAATCCGCGCTTATTGGTGTACGACATCGCCGCAATTTGCAAGATCGCGCACGCTCGCGGCGCGCTGGTAGTGGTTGACAACACTTTTGCCACTCCCTATTTCCAGCAGCCCTTCGAGCTGGGCGCGGATATCGTGGTTCACAGCGTGACAAAATATCTTGGTGGCCACTCGGACACGATTCAAGGCGCGGCTCTCGCAAAAGATCTCGCGATTTTCGAGCCCATTAAGTTTTTGCAGAACGCAACCGGCGCGGTTCCCTCCCCTTTTGATTGCTGGCTGACGCTGCGCGGGCTGAAGACCCTCGAATTGAGAATGCAGCGGCACGAAGCAAACGCCATCGCCATTGCCAATGCGCTGAAGGAGCATCCGTTGGTTCAGCGTGTTTATTTTCCCGGGCTCAGCGATCATCCCGGCCACGATATCGCACGGCGGCAGATGAGCGGATTCGGCGGGATGGTTTCGTTCGAACTGGATGGGACGCTGGACGAAGTTGTGTCATTCGTTTCTTCACGAAAATATTTCACGTTGGGCGAGAGCCTAGGGGGCGTGAAGGCACTTGTGTGCCATCCGGCGACAATGACGCACGCTTCGATTCCCGCAGAGGCGCGCGCCGAGCTGGGATTGTTGGACACGCTTATCCGGCTTTCGCCCGGGTGCGAGAACGCGAAAGACTTAGTCGCGGATTTGCTCGAAGGTCTCGAACGATTGAGCGAGGAGCGAGCTTCGCGAAAGGCCGTTGCGGCGGGCGCCGACTAGTTCCATCGGAACGGAATCAGTCCATGGGCGGCAAACCGAGCGACTGGAGAGACGGAATGTTGGCGTGCGAATTCCGGGAACGACGGAAATGACCGGCTAATGCGCGAGTTTCTGCAGCATGGCCTTACCCTCTCCGTCGGTCAAGATGCCTTTGCGCATTAGAGCGATAATGACTTCGTTCAAGACATAGGATGATTCGTTGCGGGATGTTTCCCCGACAGTTTCCAGACTTTCTTCGGAAGATTCATCTTCGGGCGGGGATGCGCCGCTCAACTCGCTGAGCCATTTCTCAAGGATAAGAATTTGTCCAGGCTCAAGCTCCTTGAATTTAACCCCCATTCCCATCCCTTCCGCGGCGTAAGCGACGGTGGCCTGCGCCAGAAAGGGCGTTTTATTCTTCATGACGCGCATTTTCAGTTGGGAGCCAACGGGAAACGGGCTCATCATCTCGACGTAGCAGCCCGAGCGGCTTAGGTCGCTGACTCGCGCGCTCATTTTCGTGCGGCTTATTGATTCGACTATCTCGGCGTCAGCGCTCAAGGAATAGCGCGGGTGAACGCGTCGCTCCTCCGGGGCCACGGAGGAAGAACCCGCGACCGGCTTTTCGAGACTATTGGGCATAGCTCTGCGCTGTCATATTAGGTTTCGAAACAAAGGTCTGACGGGAAGGGGGTGGCCAAACCGCTCTAGCTGACGACAGTTGCAATTTTAGCGTTCCCGGCTGTGTTCGCACAACTCCGTTGCTTCCACAGGGTGCCTGTGCTGCAACGGCGACTGGACCGTGGTTCAACCCGGCACGGGATTCGTAATGTCACGGTCGGCCTTCCCTTCTCTAAATGCCAACTCAAAATCCCGAACAATTCGCTGATATGCTTGCGCGCGCCGGATGAGCGGAACAGGGTTGAGGAGTGCGGTACATGCCTGAAGAAAACCAGGCGTCACGGGTTGCAACTCCCGGGCTGACTAAGAGTCTTGGCCTGATTGACGCGAGCATGATCGTCGCAGGTTCGATGATTGGCTCGGGAATTTTCATCGTTTCGGCCGGCATCGCCAGGCAAGTTGCCAGCCCTGGCTTGCTCTTGGTTGTCTGGCTGGCAACCGGTTTAATGACGATCATGGCGGCGCTTTGCTACGCAGAGCTTGCCGCCGCGATGCCGCTGGCGGGTGGCGAATACGTTTTCTTGCGCGAGTCACTCGGACCGATGTGGGGGTTTCTGTACGGCTGGGCTACGCTGCTGGTGATCCAGACGGCAACAATCGCCGCAGTGGCCATCGCTTTCGCGAACTTCACCGGCGTACTATTTCCTTGGTTCTCTTCTTCCGCGTGGATTTTGAAATTGGGCGAGTTCGGACCTTATGCAACATGGTTCGGTTTGCTGGGTCCCTATAACGTTGGACTGAATACGCAAAACCTGCTGGCCATTTCCTCGATTATTTTCCTCACCTGGATCAGCACTCGCGACCTCCGTATCGGCGCCGCGGTGCAGAACATTTTCACCACAGCAAAAATCGCCGCACTGGCAGGACTGACGCTGCTGGGTTTTATGTGCGCCACGCAAGCGGCGCGCAATGCCAATTTCACGGATTTTTGGCGCAACGCGAAACTCTTTGAACTGCACGCTTATCAGGGCGGCCAACAGACTGTGTGGGTCGATACCTTGACACTGGTTGGGCTGGCTATGGTTGGTGCACTGTTTTCGTCCAGCGCGTGGACTAACGTCACCTACGTCGCAGCCGAGGTAAAAGAACCCAAGCGCAATCTGCCGCTTGCCTTGGCAATGGGTAGCGGGATTGTGACGCTGCTCTATGTTCTGGCGAATCTTGCCTATTTAAAGGTGCTGCCCCTTGCCGGCACCGCCGGCGCAGGATCGATTCTTGGACGGGGAATTCAGTTTGCAGACGGAGATCGCGTGGGCACGGCCGTGGCCGAGGCGATCGTCGGCTCGAGCGGCGCGGCTCTAGTAGCGATCGCGGTGATGATTTCTACTTTTGGCTGCAACAACGGCCTGATCTTAGCTGGCGCGCGCGTTTACTACGCAATGGCCAAAGATGGTCTATTTTTCAAAAGTGTCGGCGCGGTCAACCGGCACAATACTCCTTGGGTAGCGCTGTGGGTTCAGGGCGTTTGGGCCTGCGTCTTGTGTCTTTCGGGAACTTACGGGCAGTTGCTCGAATTTCTGGTTTTCGCCGTGGTGATGTTTTACATCCTGACGGTTCTGGGCCTTTTCATCCTGCGCTTCCGTCGGCCGCATATGGAGCGACCCTATCGAGTCTTCGGCTATCCAGTTCTGCCGGGGCTTTATCTCTTGATCGCTTCGTTTATCGAAGTCCAATTGTTGCGTTACAAGCCGCAATACACCTGGCCAGGACTGGCGATCATTTTGACGGGCTTGCCGGTTTATTGGCTCTGGCAAAAATCACAAAGAACGCGAAGACAGAACGAGCGGGAGAAGTAGACGCGCGGTTGTTTTCGTTTAATGCAGCGCTTTGAGTTCGATGCCTGCTAGCCGCAGAGTTTGCGCCACCGCCGCGGCAATCTGCGATGCACCCGGAGTGTCGCCGTGAATGCAAATGGTCTGCGCGCTCACGACGACTTCGGTTCCGTCGCGGGCAATTACTGTGTTGCGTTCCGCGATTCGCAGAGCTTGGCGGCCGGCTTCGACGGGATCGCGGATCAGCGCGTCGTCAAACTTGCGCGAGCGCAAAGTTCCGTTGGCCTCGTAGCGGCGGTCCGCAAACGCCTCCGCAGCCACTCGGAAGCCAGCTTCTCGAAAGACATCGAGCATCTGCGAACCAGCCAAACCCACCAGGGTGACGTCGCGGTTCCAGCGAGCAACTCCGTCTGCGATGGCTTCGGCGAGCGCACGATTACCCACCGCTTGATTGTAAAGCGCGCCGTGCGGCTTCACGTGGGAAACAACGGCTCCACAGCCGGCAGCAACTTCAGCGAAAGCCTTCACCTGCTCATACACGGAATCAGCGATTTCATCCGGCGGCAGATTCAGCTCCAATCGGCCAAAGTTGGCCTGATCGGGATACCCGGGGTGCGCTCCCACCGCTAGCTTCCAACGAAGCGCCTGCTCGATCGTTGTTTTCATGGTTTGCGCGTCGCCCGCATGTCCGCCGCAGGCGATGTTGACGGACGTGAGCGAGGGCATCAACAATTCCTGAGTGCCGTCGAGAATAGCTTCCGGCAGCTCGCCCATATCGCAATTCAGATCCATGCGTTTCATTCTAAAATCAACTCGTCAGATGCCAGCAGTTTCTCTTGCTCGGCCAGCAGAGATCGCGCGGCTTCCAGTGTTACCTGCTCAAATCGAATCTCGTCGCGAGGACGAAGCTGTCCCACGCAGTGGATATCCGCGGAAACTACGTTGGCGATCTTCGGGTAGCCGCCCGTGGTCTGTTGTTCCACAAAAAGTATGATGGGCAAGCCTCCGTGCGTCACCTGGACGGCGCCGAGCGAAACGCCTTCGGTGATCATCTCTCCGCCGGAACTCTGTGTTACTGGCGCGCCTTCGAGACGAAGACCCATGCGATTGGATTGTTCGCCAACGCGATAGGTTCCGGAATAGAAAGAGCGCAGCGACGACTCGGAAAAACAGGTGGATTGCGGGCCGGGAGTGACGCGCAAAGTCTGACGGGGCGCTAAACGGTCTCGCGCCTGAGAAGCGATGGTTCGTCTGCGGAACGAGCCGGTTGCGGATCCGATTTGCAGCACGTCTCCCTTCCGAAGCGCCCGGCCTTCGAAGCCGCCGAGCCCGCTTAATATGTGAGTCGATGCGCTACCTAGAAAAGGTTTGACAGCGATGCCGCCGCGAACGCACAAATAACAACGCGCCCCCGAACGCGCGGGACCCAGGCGAAGTGTTTGGCCCGGCCGAACTTCGATAGACATCCACGGATCGGCGGGCGCGCCGTCGAGAGTAGCGCCGAAATCAGAGCCCGTTAGCGCCACGATCGCGCCGTCTGGAAATGAAAATGTTCCGCCGAGAAGCGTCATCTCCAACGCAGCCGCGCTTTCCGCATTCGCGACTAGCCGGTTTCCCAGGCGCAGCGAAACCGGATCGGCAGCCCCGGATGGTGAAACGCCCAAAGGGCCGAAACCTTCGCGGCCCAGATCCTGCACGGTAGTTAGCAGGCCGGGCGCTTGCACCTGAATGACGCTCATGAATTCTCCAGCGCCGCGAATTGCACTGTGGAAATCGGCGTAAAGCGAACCAGATCTCCGATGGAAACGAAGCTCATGCCGCTTCGATCCGGGCGAAACATCGCGACCGGAGTGCGCCCGATCAGTCTCCATCCTCCGGGCGTTGCAAAGGGATACACACCGGTTTGTTTACCCGCGATACCTACACTGCCAGGCGGCACGCTCCGGCGAGGCGTGGCCAGACGCGAGGTCGCCAGCGCTTCGGGCAATTCACCGAGATATGCGAAGCCGGGGACGAAACCGAGGAAGTACGCGACGTAGGTGACTGACGAATGCAATTCGATTGCCTGCGCCGGCGTTATTCCGCAGGTCGCAGCTACTTCGTCTAAATCGGGACCAAATTCACCGCCATACGAAACGGGAATTTCAACATGCCGCGGCTCCGGGAGACGCACGTCCTCCAACCGGTCGAGATAGCGACGGAGAATCGCTTCCAGTTCGTCGTCGCACAATTTCAGCACGTCGAAGTTGAGCAGAAGCGAGCAATAAGCGGGGTGAAGATTTCGGACACCTGGAATGGGTTCTAACTCGAGCAGCCGGAGCAGTTGCCTAACGCGCTGATGGGAAGCCTGTGTGATCTTTTCGCCGAGGTAAACCAATAGCGATTGATCGCTTGCGGGCTGGAATCGAACACCGTCGGTCAAATCGATTCCTTTTTATTAAGACGCCGTAACTTTTGCGGGCCAGCGGCCGAGTCCAGAAAATCGTTGGCATCGTAGCACGCGAGCACGAGCCTGCAACAGGATACAAATGTGTGCAGTAGTGAACAGACACCCCCGGCTGCGCCTTCTAAGATGTAGCCCTGTGGCAGAGGCTGGAGGACCAAGGTGAAAAAAGGTCCAGAAGCTTCCGCCTGACAAACACCGGAGTTCGCAGGTTCCTTCCCACGCTGGCCGGTAGCAGTTCTTGGGTTTACACAGATATAGGGTGCAACACCTTGGGAGCGGTCGGAGTGAATCCCTGCGAGGAGGAGACAGCTCGATGCCGTTAGTTCAACTCGTAATGGTCTTGATCGTGGTAGGCGTCCTGCTTTGGCTGGTCAATCGCTTCATACCGATGCAGGGAACGATTAAGTCCATTTTGAATGCTGTGGTAGTGATCGCCGTAGTGTTGTGGCTACTAAACGGTTTCGGGTTATTCAACTCTCTATCCCATATCCACGTTGGGGCATAAGAAAACCCTAATGAACGCTGGGGAATTAGTCGCGGTTCTTTCGAGCTAAGCAAGAGATTGCGCCGGGCGATCAACGCCGGGCACATAGATTTACCGTAATGGAGGCAACACTCATGAAAGTACTTAGAGTCATCAGCACAACAGCCGTGTTCCTGCTTTTCGGGGCCACTGTTCCTGCGTTCGCGCAGGAGGAGCACCACGAAGAAGCGGCTAAGCCGGCGACGCACGAGGAAGCCGCCAAGCCAGCCAAGCAGGAAGAAGCTAAGCCTGCAAAGCAGGAAGAAGCCGCCAAGCCTGCTAAACAGGAAGAAGCCAAGCCTGCTAAGCAAGAAGCGGCTGCGAAACCAGCGAAGCAGGAAGAAGCCAAGCCTGCCAAGCAGGTAGCGGCCAAACCGGCCAAGCAAGAAGAGGCCAAGGCTAAGCCAGCGAAGCAAGAGAAACAGGCCAAGCCGGCAGAGCAGGAGAAGCAGGCTAAGTCCGAAAATGAAGGCAAGACTGCGGGGCGGGAACATGGTCAGCCGCAGCGCAGTGCAGCAGCACAGGAGAAACAACGCTCACAGCCGGCACTTCGGCTCAGCGCCCGCACCAGCGCTCGTATACCTGACGATCGGTTCCGTGCCAATTTCGGTGTAGGGCACACGTTCGTGATCAACGAACCCGTGATGGTCGGCGGATTTTCGCGCTTCCAATACGGTGGTTTTTGGTTTGGATTCGAGAATCCGTGGCCGGAAGGCTGGTATTACACAGATAACGTCTACGTGGACTTTATCGATGGCGGCTATTACCTGTGCAACCCGTACTATCCCGGCGCTCGAGTTGGCATTAGCGTCGTGCTCTAGAGCAGTCTTTCGGTTGAGCTTGGGGGCGACGGACACGTAAGAGGGCGAGTCGTCCCGGCGATGCTGGAAGAAAGACGGAGTTGCGTTCGTAGCACGGGCGAAAATGGAAACGGGAGGGAACAATGTTAGGAACTATATTGATCGTAATCTTGGTGATGGCGCTTCTGGGTGTATTGCCCAGATGGTCGCATAGCCGGGAATGGGGTTATGCCCCGACGGGCGGGGTCGGATTGATCCTGGTAATCGTCGTCATTCTCCTTCTTCTCGGGCGCATCTAGACGCTTCAAGGAGTCGGCCACGGCTCAGGGGGAGTTTTGGGTTCGTTTATTTTCGAGCGTGGGCATCAACGGCGTTCCGAGGTGAAAAATGGACGAGTCCAAGCGACAAGCGGTTCAGTTTCTGGAAAAGGAAATTAAGACGTACACAGCGCTGGCATTATTCTTGTCGAAAGCAGACGCCAGAGAGCGCGGCAAAAAAGGCGTCACAAGCCCCGCGTACTAGAGGGAAAGACTGCGAGAGGCTAGAAAGGTCGTGACCGAACTTCGAAAGCAGAATTAGCGCGCCGCTGATTCAGAATTTCAGCCGGAGTTGAGCCTCCAAATAATCTTCCGCTTCCCCACACGAAGAAAACCAGCACCCCAGTAAGTTAAGACAAAAACAATTTTGGACTGAATGGCGGAGAGGGTGGGATTCGAACCCACGGTTGAGTTTCCCCAACACACGCTTTCCAAGCGTGCTCCTTAAACCGCTCGGACACCTCTCCGTTTTTCGTTGTCGATCAGGTTAGCATATCCACCATGCGTGCCGGAGATGCTTTTGGGCGGACCAGTCTGACGCTGCGATTCGGACAGTCGCGAAGGGCCGCCAGCCACTGTATTGCATACAGCAAGCCGTAAT
>Ga0181525_10000701_pt1 | contig 29243 bp, 29 predicted proteins | sample PEATcosm2014_Bin_48_FD_121100 | JGI IMG/M metagenome (GOLD analysis project Ga0181525, IMG submission 121100) | Peatland microbial communities from MTU Mesocosm Facility, Houghton, MI, USA - PEATcosm2014_Bin06_10_metaG | ecosystem: Environmental > Terrestrial > Soil > Wetlands > Peat | place... | reverse complement strand
TTCATCAACTGGATAAACAGATCATGCTCCGGATACAGCCCCGACACCGTCATCGGTGACTTGAAGTAAAAGCTTAGCCACTCTTGAATTCCCAGCCCCTGCAACTCCGAGGAGCGCTTCGCCAGATCCGTCAGCAGCACCAGGTCGAGCACGATCGGCGCTGCCAGAATCGAATCCCGGCACAGGAAGTCAACCTTGATCTGCATGGGATAGCCCAGCCATCCGAAGATATCGATGTTGTCCCAGCCCTCTTTGTTATCGCCGCGCGGCGGGTAATAGTTGATGCGGACTTTGTGGTACATATCGCCGTAGAGGTCGGGATAAAGCTCGGGCTGCAAAATATGCTCGAGCACCGAAAGTTTCGATTCTTCCTTGGTCTTGAACGACCCCGGATCGTCGAGCACTTCGCCGTCGCGGTTGCCCAGGATGTTGGTCGAGAACCATCCGTTCAGACCCAGCATGCGCGCCTTGAAGCCGGGGGCGAGAATCGTCTTCATCAGAGTCTGCCCGGTCTTGAAATCCTTGCCGCAGATCGGCGCTTCATTCTTTCGGGACAGCTCAAGCATCACCGGCAGATCGACAGTCAGATTCGGAGCGCCATTGGCGAACGGCACACCTTCCATCAGCGACGCGTAGGCGTAGACCATCGAGGGCGCGATCATCTCATCGTTCTCGCGCAGCGCCTTTTCAAACGACTTTACGGACTGATGTGCCGCGGTCGCCGCAATGTAGGATTCCGTCGACCCGCACCACATCGTGACCAGCCGGCTCGCTCCGCTCGTCTTCTTGAAGTCGCGGATGTCGTCGCGCAACTGCTCGGCCAGATCCATCTTGGTCTTGCCCTTCTTCACGTTCGGCCCGTCGATCTTCTTCACGTAATTGTGATCGAAGACCGCCGCACGCGGAGTCACCGAAGAAAGAAACGGCTTTAACTGGTCAAGCAGCCGCTGATCGAGGACGCCCGCATGCGATGCCGCGTCGTACATGTTGTCTTCGAAAATATCCCAGCCGGTGAAGACCAGGTCGTCGAGCGTGGCCAGAGGAACAAACTCCTTGATCTTAGGCGACCGCCCGTCCGTGCGCTTGCCCAGCCGCACTGTGCCCATCTGCGTAAGCGACCCGATCGGCTTCGCCAGCCCCTTGCGAATCGCCTCGACTCCGGCCACAAACGTGGTCGCCACCGCGCCCATGCCCGGGATCATCACTCCCAGCTTCCCTTTTGCCGGCTGGATCGTACCGTTGTTTCTGGAACCGGAATGCGCCTTCCCTTCGGACTTCACGTTGTTCACTTCTATGCGGGGCGTCTTGGCTGCCGCATTCTTTGCAGACTTAGTGCGTGTCGCCATATTTTGGCCGCTTCCTCAGTAAGAATTTGTATGGATGTGCAAACCCTGTATGTTCTCGTATCGGGCAGGAGTTTTGCAAACGCGCGCGGCCAAACGCGCAGAAAATCAATTCAATGGCGTAGGGAGAGCATCGATTGGGACGCAAATACCTCTCATAAATATTTTGCGTTGGACTCTATCCCCCATATCCTTCATAGTGAAATTACTTCGTAAGCCATCTCTGTAGCCGGTCCCGCGAAGCCGATGTTTGCAGGCCAGCCCTGATGTTGGCATTGCAATTCTCCTGACCCCGTTGTTCTCCACATCAATCTGAGCCCACGCCATTCGGTGCTGCGCCGAAGTGTGCTCTTCAGACCATGCTCTTCGGAGCAATGAACAGGAGATTCCAATGAAATCGATTCACAAGTTCGTCTATGCCACAGCTTTGTTTTTGAGTGCCCTGAACTTCGCGCCCAGCCTGGCTTCTGCCCAGAATGCGGCGGGAACCTTCACGCTGACCCACGAAGTGCACTGGCAGAACGCCGTTGTGCCCGCCGGAGAATACCGGTTCACCATGGCAGCCGACGGCCCTTCGGAGCTGCTTACGCTGAGTAAGATCAGCGGCAAACGGTCAGGCTTCATGCTGCTGGTGAATGCAGTCGAAGGTTCCGAACCTTCGGATCTGAGCCGGCTCGTCGTGGTCCCTCGAGCAAATGGAAGTTTCGTCAGCGCGATGCAGCTTCCCGAGTTCGGAGTAACACTGCGCTTTGCGGTGCCAGCCGAATCCCGCGAAGTGGCATCGATCACAAACTCGGCCCCAACCTCGACGCCAACCCAGACTGCATCCGCCACCCGCTAACTCGTCCGCTGCCCAGCCCGAGAGCAGATTACCCAGATCTGCTCTCGGGCTTTCGTCGATTCGTTTTATAGTTCCATCTCGTCGGGATTTTTATCGCAAAAAACAACCACAGAAACGTTGCGCGAACAAAACGTTTCTGCGGCGTGTACGCGGAGATACTAACTGCAAGCCTGAATCAGGCAGGCTTCGGCGTCGGCGAGTTTCCTCTCACCTCGTCACTCAGCACAATCGCTTCGGCAATTTCTTTCATCGGCCGGCGCTTCTGCCGGCTCTGCCGTTGCAGCGTCAGGTAGGCCTGTTCCTCGCTCATTCCCAGATCGCGCTGCAGGATTCCTTTCGCGCGCTCCACCACTTTCCGCGTCTGCAATTGTTCCGAAAGGTTGGAGTTCACATCCTCCAGCCGCGCCAACTCGATCTCGGCGCCCACCAGAAATCCAATCGTCGAAATCAACCGAATCTCCCGCCGCTTGTAAACATGGTGCTGGCGATGCTGCAGGTTGATCACTCCTACGACGCGTCCGCGGCTCATCAACGGCACCGACAGGAATGCCTCGTAACTGTCTTCGGGCAGTTCGTGGAAAAATTGAAAGCGCGGATCGAGCGCAGCTTTTTCGGCCACCGCCACCGGCTCCTGATGCTCCGCTACCCATCCCGTAATGCCCTGCCCCACGCGCAGTTTCAGGCGGTCCACCACCTCAGGATGCGGATTCTTCGATGCTCGCAGGACCAGGTCTTCGCCCTCGAGCACATACACCAGGCAGGAGTCGCACTTCACCAGTGCGGAAGCAAACTCGACCACACGAGTCAGCACATCGTGAAAGCCATCCGCCGTCGCCAGCCGGACGCCAATCTCGTGCAGCAATTCAACATGTGAATCCTCAACTGATAATAAGGTGTCCATGCTCAAGGGTAAGGCCCTTACGAGGCGCTGTCTAATTCCAAATTTCGATGACCGCCATAAAGGATTTCCCCTACGATTGTTACACTTCTTTAACATCCAATACGTAACGCGTGCATCGTCTTCACAAAGCGCATGAAGGCAACGGCTCCTCTGTGTTACAACCTCACTTAACTCCCATGCCCGAAAAAATTGCTCTCATCACAGGCTCCTCCAGCGGTTTTGGATTGCTCACGTCGATCGAACTTGCCAAGGTCGGATTCCGCGTAGTTGCCACCATGCGTGAACTTGGCCGCCGCGAGCGCCTCGATCAGGCGGCGTCCGCCGCGGGTGTTGCCGCTCAACTCGACATTCGCACGCTCGACGTCACGAATTTCAGCGCGCTTCCCTCCTTCGTCGATGCGGTTGTCCGGGATTACGCCCGCCTCGATGTCCTGGTCAACAACGCTGGATTCGCCGTCGGCGGTTTCGCCGAAGACATCAAGCTCGAAGAACTGCGCTACCAGTTCGAAACCAATTTCTTCGGCGCAGTGGCGATGACCAAGGCCGTTCTGCCCACCATGCGCCGGCAGCGTTCCGGGCACATTATCCAGGTGTCGTCGATCGGCGGCCTGAACGGGACTGTCTCGATCAGCAGCTATTCCGCGTCCAAACATGCACTCGAAGGCTGGAGCGAATCCCTGCGCCTCGAAATCAACTCGCTCGGCATCAAAGTAGTCCTGGTCGAGCCCGGAGCTTTTCAAACCGATATCTGGACCCGCGGCCCAGTCATGGGTGAGCAAGCTACGAAGGAAACCTCGCCAAACATCCAGCGCAGCCTGCGTATGCGCGACCGCGTGCAAGCCCTACCCAAACGCGACCCCATCGAAGTGGCGAGGCTGATCGCGAAGATCGCGCAAGATCCCAATCCGAAGCTGCGCTATCTGGTAGGCAGCGACGCGAAAATACAGCTCGCCCTGAAACGCATCCTGCCCTGGAAGTGGCACGAGAAGCTGGTGGCAAATTTTCTGAAGCTGGAGTGAACAAATTGAGTCATTGAGTGATTGAGTCATTGACCGATTTGCCCAGCTCGCTGCCGCAGCCACGGTTTTCAATCTCTCAATGACTCAATCTCTCAATGACTCAATCCAGTTCCACCGTCTTCACCGGCAAATCCCAATGCCCGTCTAAAATCTCAAACCGCCGCTGCTCCTCCCGCTGAAACGTCTCCTGATCGGGATACATCTGCTTCTGCAGCGCCGCCTCGTCGAACGCCTCGTTGGCAACGGTCGCATTCTTGAAGACGATGGTCACGCGGTAATCCCAGCGCCCGTCTTCCGTGGTGTGGTAGCGCGGCTGATCCATCCACACTTTCGCGATCCGTCCCATCTCCTGTTCTTTCTTGAGTACTGGATAATGATTCTTTTTGAACAATTTCAGAAACTCGCCGGCATGTCCCCACTTGGCTTTGTAGTAGTACTCAATGACGAAAGGCTTGTCGGTTGCGGCCACAGTCTGGCCGCGGGAAAGAATTGGGATCGCAACGGCGCAAAAAATCAGTGTCGCGTTAAAGCGGAGCATTCGAAGCATGGCAGCCTCCAGGTAGTAGAGAGCATGTAGACTAACAAAATCGTGAACCACGACGAAGAACAGATTTTAAAGCTTTTTGAAGATGGCGACCGCGCACTGATCGCCGCCGATATCGCCGAACTCTCGCGCATCTTCGCCGACGACTACATGCAGTACGACGAATTCGGCGAGTCCCGAACCAAAGAAGACGTAATCAAAAACCTCGAGACAAGCGCAGTCCGCTACCTCTCGATGGTTTCCACAGGCCGCCGCATTCGCCTGCTCAGCGACGAACTGGCGATCGTCCACGGCTCCGAAGAAGATGATGTCGAACAAGGCGGCCAGCGCTTCCCCGTTCGTTACATCTACATGGATGTGGTCGTGAAGCGCAACGGCAGGTGGCAGATTGTAGGGTCGCAGCTAGCGAAGCCGGAAGCGCAGTAGCGCCGGCGCCCCGCCGGCTGTCGAGTGGGCGTCCCGCCCACTCTTTCGATCCTACAACGACGCGATCCGTATCCGATTCTTCCAGTGAGTCCAAACAAAATAAACCGCGCCCGCCACCAGCACCACCCCAATCACCGCGTCGAACTTGTGGAGATATTTCCCCAACTCGCGCCAGTTCGCGCCTAGCTTCATTCCGAGATAGGCGAGTCCTAAGCACCACGGCCATGATCCTAGAAACGTATAAACGTGAAACCGTCCCCGCGGCATGCGCGCCACGCCTGCCGGCAGCGCGATGAAAGTGCGGATCACCGGCAGCAGCCGTCCAATGAATACCGCCACATATCCCCAGTGCGCAAAAAACTTATCCGCCCAGTCCAACTCGCGCTTGCCCATCAGAATCCAGCGCCCATAGCGCTCCACCAGCGGACGGCCCCCAAAAAACCCTATCTCATACGCCACCAGCGACCCCAGGTTGCAACCAATCGCCCCCGCCGTCGCCACCCACAGCAGCTTGAACGAGCCGGTGAAAACCAGGTAGCCGGCAAATGGCATGATCAGTTCCGAAGGCAGCGGGATGCACGCCGACTCAATCGCCATCAACAGAGCGATGCCGGTGTAGCCGGTTGCACTGATCACGGAATTAATAAACAGGAAGATGACAGCGAGAAGTTTTTCAGTCATTGGGAAAAAGGCAGTTGCCAGTACCCAGTAAAACCTCGCGGACCAAAAACTTGGTACTGGGTACTAGGTACTAGGTACTGAAATTCCAGTGTATCGAAATTTGCGCGGGAAACGCCGCCTAGAACGAGCCTTCCTGAGTGAACGTATATCCGGGGAGGGCCGCGCCCTCGGGGCTCTTGGTAATTTTGACGCGCACAGTGGGCGCATCCGGTGCGGCGATGCCTGCGGGCCGCAGCATGGCAAACTGCGCGAACACTTCGTGGTACACCTTGGTGACCAGATAATCCTGGCCATCGGCGTCGCTGCGCCATACTTGCCCGAGCTGAATCGAACTTACAGCCACAGTAGCTTCCTGAATGTTTCGAGGTTGATTTCAGACTACCGGGGCGCATCGCGCCAGTCAATCATCGCCGTGGTTACCGAGGTCTCTGATAAGATGTTGCCCTCTTGCCCCGCGGACGCTCCCCCCGCCAGCCCGCCCGCACCGGCCGCCAAGACCGTGTGGCGCGAAATCTTGGTGTCGTTAAGAAAGTTGTCCCAAAGATAGCCCATGTAGGGACGCGCGCCCTCGCCCGGCCCCAGGGCAAAGCCCCGGCAGCAGCGCCCAAAACTCGAAAGGCCGCTTCCGCATACAATCCCCTAGCCCCCGACCGCATCTCCGAAATCCTCCACCGGCTCGACCAACTCTATCCCACCGTGCAGTGCGCGCTCACTCACTCCAGTGCATGGGAACTCCTGGTCGCAACCATCCTCTCCGCGCAATCGACCGACGCGAACGTCAACCGCGTCACCCCGGAACTTTTCCGCAAATATCCCACGGTGCAAGCCTTCGCCGCTCTCACCCCCGAGCAACTCGAGCCCGATGTCCGCTCCACAGGCTTCTTCCGCAACAAATCGAAATCAGTAGTGGGCGCGGCAAGAAAAATCGTCGCCGACTTCGGCGGCCAGGTCCCCGACGACATGGATAAACTCCTCACCCTCCCCGGCGTAGCCCGCAAGACTGCGAATGTGGTGCTGGGCTCCTGGTTCAAAAAAGCCGAAGGCGTAGTCGTCGACACCCACGTGCACCGGATCTCCCGCCGCCTCGAACTCACGACCAACAACGACCCGCAGAAAATCGAGCAGGATTTGATGAAAATCATCCCGCGCAACAGATGGATTCTCTTCTCCCACCAGATCATCTGGCACGGACGCAAACTCTGCTTCGCCCGCAAACCGAAATGCGTCGACTGCGCCCTCGAAAACCTCTGCCACGCCGCCGACAAGACCTGGAGCACGGTGGAGATGCACGAGAACGCGAAAGCGTAGTCCCCTAGCCGCTCTGTCATCCTGAGCGAAGCGTTTGCGCCGGCGAAGCCGCAGCAAACGCGCAGTCGAAGGACCCCTAGTGTTGCGCGGTGCCACAGGCCCACCAAGGCGTTTCCATCCGGGACTTTTACTACAATGGTCACTGGGGTGACCACATGAGAATCAGCACTATCCGTGACTTCCGTGACCGGGCCACAACTCTGTTTCGCTCCGACGACCCCGTTCTCATCACGCGCCGCGGAAAGGTTACCGGAATCTTTCTGCCGTGGCGCGGAGCAACTCTGCCAATGGGTTTCAACCGCGAACTCTTTTCCATGTTGACCACAGAAATCGCCCGCCTGCTGAAGAAAAAGCGGGTAACCGAGAAAGCGGTGCTGCAAGATTTCGAGCGCTGGCGGAAGGAACGCCGTGAAACTGGCCGCCGACGCTAACGTGCTCTCGTCGGCGTTGATTGGTGGACGTGCGAAGTCAATACAAATGAAGATGGCCGAAGACGCAAGGCAGATCGAAACCAATTCCGATTCTGGCGTCTCAGGTCACGCCGCCAGCCGATTATTAGCTTGCCTTCCGGCACGGTTGCAGCAAGAATGACCCAATGTCCGACGTGGTCCAATCCGTCCACCAACTCCTGCAGGATTTCATCGCCCCCGAGTTGCGCGAGTTGAAGAGCGACCTAAAGCAAGTGGATGCCAAAATCGATTCTGAAACCGCCCAAATCCGGGCAGACTTTAAACGTCTCGAAGGCAAGATGGATTCCGACTTCGGCCGCCTGGAAGACAAAGTAGATTCCGGTTTCGCGCAGATGCGAACCCTGCTCGAAAACGCATACTTGCGCTCCGAACTGGAAGCCACGCGCGATATTTCGAACCTTCGCGAGCGCGTCACGCGGCTGGAAGTTGAGCGCGCCGCTCCTCGTCAGTAACCGATTCCTTCGCGCCGTCCCGGTCTGCTACACTTTCGCTTTCGGATTCACTTCCGCAGACTACTCGCATGCGCACCCTCGCTCTCTTTGCTATGGTCATACTCATGAGCACAGTTGTCACTGAAACCATCGCGGCCCAGACTCTGCCCGCGCCCCAAGCCATCACCGATCCCAAACAGATCGCTTCCAAGCCCAACGCGCAGGTCGAGCCGCGCAGCCTGACCATCGAAAAGCTCTACATGACGCGCCAGGTCGGTCGCCCCACGTGGTCGCCCGATGGCAAGAGCATCGCCTTCATCTCGAACATGAGCGGACGCAATAACCTGTGGCTCGTCCCCGCCGAAGGCGGATGGCCGGTGCAGCTCACAGTCAGCGACCAGCGCCAGGCCTCGCCCGCGTGGTCGCCTGACGGCAAATGGATCGCCTATCAATCCGATTACGACGGCGACGAGCAGTGGGATATTTTTCTGGTTTCGCCCAAGACCGGTAAAGTCGTGAACCTCACCAGCACGCGCGAGATCGCGGAAATGGATCCCACGTGGTCGCCCGACGGCCGCTATCTCGCATATCTCGTCAAACCAAAAACATCTGCGGCCCACGAGATCGACATCTACGACACTGCGATGCGCGAGGTGAAGCACCTCACCACGAATACGCCGCAGGACAAGGGCAACTCGAATCCCATCTGGTCGAAGGATGGGAAATACATCGTCTACTCGCAAGAACAGGCGAAAGGGACGGACTCGAACATTTTTATCGCGGAAGTCGCCACCGGAAAGAGCACGCTGCTCACGCCGCATGAAGGCGAACAGCGCTTTTCGAACAATGACATTTCGCCCGACGGCAAGCGCGTTCTTTTTTCCTCGAACGCCGCCAACGGTTACGAAAACATCGGCTTGCTGGAAATCTCGACAAAGAAGACATCCTGGCTCACGAAAGACAAATGGGAAATCCGTGGCGGCGAGTTCTCCCCCGATGGCAAGCACATCACCTTCAGCGCCAACGTCGATGGCAACGAAGATATCTATCTGCACGATCTCGCGACCGGCAAGTCCACCATATTGCCCATCCCCAAGGGCGTGAACGAGCCCGCAGGCGGGCATTCTGCCTTCTCCAAAGACGGCTCGCGCCTGCTCTACTATCACAACGGCCCCACCGCTCCGGGAGACCTTTGGGTGTATACGCTGGCGACGGGCAAATCGCATCAGGTAACACATTCTCTAGTTGCGGGCTTGAATTCCGAGGACATGGTCGAGCCTTACCTCGTGCACTATCCCAGCCGCGACGGCAAGTGGACCATCTCCGCGTTTCTTTACGTGCCCTTCAACATGGCGCGCAATGGCGAGAACGCCGCCATCGTGTACATCCACGGCGGGCCCGCTTCGCAGACCTTGAATTCGTTCAACCGTTTCGTGCAGTACGCCGCGAATCAAGGCTACATGGTGCTCGCGCCCAACTATCGCGGCTCGACGGGATATGGAAAAGAATTTCAGCAGGCGAATCTATTCGACATGGGCGGCGGCGATTTGCAGGACGTGCTGGCCGGCGTCGACTGGATCAAGCAGACCGGCCATCTCGATCCCAAGAAGATTGCCGTGATGGGCGGCAGCTATGGCGGCTATCTCAGCATGATGTCGGTCACGAAGGCGCCGGACGTTTGGGCCGCGGGCGTGCCCATCGTGCCTTTCGTAAACTGGTTCACAGAAATCGAGAACGAAGATCCAGTGCTGCAGCAGTCCGATCTAGCGACCATGGGCGATGTGGTGAAGAATAAGGCGCTTTACGAAGACCGCTCGCCCATCAACTTCATCGACCAGATCAAGGCGCCGCTGCTGTTGCTCGCCGGAGGCCACGATCCGCGCTGCCCCAAGGCAGAAACGCAGCAGGTGGTCGAGGCCATCAAGAAGCGCGGAGGCACGGTCGATTACAAGATTTACGAAAACGAAGGCCACGGCTTCGCGCGCGTGGAAAATCAAATCGATGCCTACCAGCGCGTCGCCGACTTTCTGCTGGCACACGTGCCGCCGGCGGACTGCAGTTGCTCGTTAAGCGAATGATCCTGGTTGTCTCTGCGATCTCTGCGGATTCTCTCTGCGTGCTCCGTGGTAAAAGTTTTTTTGCTGGCAGCCAACTCGGAAAATGGCTGCTCCACGCGCCACAAACTCTTGGCCAATGTTATCAATAACTTAGGGCTAAGTCATTGATTCCACAGGGAACCGACCTTCGCCGGAAGCGATTCTAGGCCCTCCGATTCGCGCGATGACCTTCTGGGTCCAACCGGAGTCCGATCGTCGATCCTGGGGCCTTTAGCGGCTCAGCAAATGGCATTCCTGAGGCGACTGGCAGCGCCAATTTCAATTCCCGAAGCAGCCCGCTCACCGCGCCCTACCCTACTAACTTTAAGCTAAGTGTATGATTCCATAGAACGCGGAACCGCTAACCTGTTGATTCTTCGTGGGCCGAGAAATTGCGCCCGATGGCGGCGACCAAACCGGGGATCGTAAACTCCTGGGCCTCAATATCCACTCCTAGCCCAAGCTCGCGAAGAGTGGACGAAGTCACCGGCCCGATGGAGGCAAATTGAATATTGCCCAAGCTTGCGCTTCGCTTTCCCAGCAGCGCGGCAAAGTTGCGCACCGTCGAAGAACTGGTAAACGTAATCACATGCGGACGAAGCCGTGGATTCCGCAACGTGCTGCGCAATCGCGTGCGCGAAGACCTGGGCACGACGGTTTCGTAAGCTTCCAACACGTCCACCTCTGCACCGGCTTTGCGTAACTCAATCGGAATCACGTCGCGGGCTACTTTGGCCCGCACCAGCAGCACCCGTTTGCCTTTCACCCGCCGCCGCAAGCTGCGCACTACGGATTCAGCGACGTATTCGTTGGGAACGAGATGCACTTTTACGCCGCGCCGCTCAATGGCTTTTTTCGTGGCCGGGCCGATGGCTGCGATGCACAGGTGCGTGAGATTTGTTTTCTTCAGACGCAGCTTGGCCAGACGCTCCCACATGGCCTCGACTCCATTGGCGCTGGTGAGGATGAGCCAGTCGTAGCTGTCGATATTTCGCAGCGCCGAATCCAGTGGCTTGAAACTGCGCGGCTTGCGGATTTCGATGAAGGGAATTTCAATCACGGTTGCGCCCAGCTTGCGCAATTCGCTCGAGAGCGCTCCCGCCTGGTGACGGGCGCGGCCAACCAGAATGCGAACTCCGGTGAGCGGCAACTTGGGAGGCGCTGAGGTTTTCTTGCTCATGGCTGGATTTGGCGGGCATGAGTGCCCGCCCCACACTTGCCTATTCGCTTCCCTTCTTCACACCCAGCCCCTGTTCCTTCATCAGGCGCGACACTCCTGCCACAGCAGTATCTTGCGCTTTCTCCAAAGATGCGATTACGTTGGATTGATCCTGGCGCGTGCGATTCTGGCTGAGTTTGAACTTGCCTTCGAGCTTCGTTACTTCGATCTCGAAGCCCACGATTTGCCGCAGCATGTTTTCGCGATATTTCTCGCCCAGGTCCTCCCACTGCTGCCGGTACGCGGGTTCGAAGGTATTCATCAGTTCGTGCAGCATGGTCATCAAATCTTCCTGCGTGGACATCAGGCGAGCATTTCCATAAAGATGCACAGCCGCATAATTCCATGTGGGAACGCTTTCGCGCGCGGTGTAGTTGGTGGGCGAGATGTAGGAATGCGCTCCGTGAAAAATGGTGAGGCACTGGGGCTGCTGTTCCAGATATTGCCAGTGCGGATTGGCCTTGGCCACATGGCCGCGCAGTACGAGCTTTTCTTCGGATTCACGCACAAAAAGAGGCAGGTGGGTGGCGAAGGGCCCATCCTGGATAGTCGAGATCAGAATGGCAAAGGGGTTCGCGCGCATAAAGGCAATGGCGTCTTGGTGATGGCGCAGGCGAAAATGTTCGGGAACATACAAGTTTGATTGTCTCTACTTTCCCGGCGGATCCAGCGCTTGTTTCTTCCGCACATGCAGAAGCTTTTCGACTTCGGCGATCACCACTCCGGCTTCGTCTTTCACTTCCACGGAAAACACCGGCTCGTATTTCGGCAGCGTCTTCAGTTTCTCGCGAATGTCGTCGATCTGGCTATCGGACAAACGAAATTCCGCGCGCACCGTTCCCCGTCCCGGCTTTCTGTAGCGGATGGTCGCTGCTTTATCCCACACGATGTAGTCGCTGCCGAGATTCGCTATCAGCATGAGCATATAGAAAGCGTCAGTCATAGCAAACAGCGATCCGCCGAATTGCGTGCCCACGTAGTTCGCGTTCCAGAAGCGCAGCTTCATTTCGACATCGACCGCTTTCATGTCGGGCGCAATGTGTTTGACGCGAATGCCCATGCCCAAAAATGGCGGCCAGAGGTTGATCCAGCGGCGGAGCGCATGGGAACTTTTCGTGCCGCCGAGAAGTTGCAGGAGTACGCTGCCGCTCTTCATGCTGGGTAATTATAGGGAATCACGGCTGCGGCAGGACGGCGAGGCCGCGGCCGTAAACAGTTTCGAGGATTTTATCGCCGCCGCGGCTGAGCAGCGTATCGCCGACGGCGTTGCCGAGCGCTACGGGATCGTTGAGATTTCCGTCGCCGGATTCGCGCAGCAACTTTGATCCGTCGGGGTCGGCAACGATGGCTTCGAGATGCAGTTTGCCGCTCCGCATTTCCGCAAACGCGCCGATGGGGACCTGGCAGCCTCCGCCGAGGCGGTTGAGCAGGGCGCGTTCGCAGGTGGTGGCGGCGCGGGCGGCGGGGTCGTTCAGGAATTCGAGATGCTGGCGCGTGGCCGAGTCGCCTAGACGAATTTCGATGCCGAGCGCGCCTTGTCCGGCGGCGGGGCACATGATCTCGGCGGGGATGATCTGCTTGATCAGCTCCGTTTTGCCCAGGCGTTTCAGACCAGATGCAGCCAGAATGATGGCGTCGTATTCGCCTTGTTCGAGTTTGCGCAGGCGCGTATCGACGTTGCCGCGCAGCGGATGAATATCGAGATCGGCACGGATGGCCTTGAGCTGCGCCTGGCGGCGCAGGCTGGAAGTACCTACGCGGGCTTTTTTCGGAAGATCCTCAATCTTCGAGTAAAGCTGGGAGCAGAAGGCATCGCGCGGGTCCTGACGTTCGGTGATGGCAGCGATTTCGAATCCTGGGGGAAGTTCGGTGGGCAGGTCTTTCAAGGAGTGCACGGCGAGATCGACGCGATCGGCGGCGAGGGCTTCTTCAATCTCTTTCGTAAACATGCCCTTGGTGCCCACCATGGCGAGCGCAACGTCGGTGATCTTGTCGCCGGTGGTGTGGATGATTTCAATTTCAACTTCATGCCCGCGCGCTCGCAGAAGTGCGGAGATGTGATTCGATTGCCAGAGGGCAAGCTGCGAGCCGCGGGAGCCGATGCGGAGTTTAGGCATGGTGCGCAGCCCCAGTCAGGATATCGAACAAAAGCGAAAGGCGGCTGGCTAGGCCGCCTTGAAAATGTGGAACTGGACCGCGATTGAGAACCAACTTCAACGTAGCATCTGACGATGTGTTCAACAAGAAATATTCGCAGGTTAAGCTGGTTCTAACGCTGTGCAGGTCGTTAATGTCCGCCTCTGCATCCTTCACATTCATTCTCTATCCGGTCTCTATCGTCCCTACGGGACTTGGTTCCATCTTTTTGTGTCTACCCCGGACTTACGTCCGGGGCTATTATCTGCCGTCGCTTCGCGACTGGGTTAGTGGCGAGTCTCCACTTCTTTCTTGCCCGATGATTCTGCGGTCGTGGGTGAAGCCGGCCTTTTTTCGTTGTTGTGCAGATTAAACAGCCTGCGTACGACGTCGATCACAGTCGTGGCCTCGGATTCTCGCGCAGCCGTTTTCAGCGTGGTGATCGGCGTATGCATGACTTTGTTGATAATGCCGCGCGTCAGAGCCTCGACGGCCATTTCCTGCTCTGGAGTCAGCGGGCCCATGCGGCCGCGCACGCGGTCGATTTCCGCTTGGCGGATGGTTTCCAGATGATCCTGCAAGCTGACAATCGTCGGCACCACGTCGAGCGTGTGCAGTCTTGCTTCGAAGCGGGCTTCAAAATTCTCCACCTCGCTCGAGATGATGGCTTCGGCGAGTTCGGCTTCTTTGCGGCGGTCGGCGACGTGGCTCGACACAGCCTGCTGCAGGTCGTCGATGTCGTAGGCGAAGATGCCATCGAGCTTGGCCATCTCCGGCGAAACGTCGCGGGGCACAGCGATGTCGATGAAGAACATCGGCTTGTTTTTGCGGCGGGCGAGAAATTGCTCGCCGTGTTCTTTGCGGAAAATGGCTTGCGGCGCGCCGGTTGAGGTGATGACGATATCGGCTTTGTCGCAATTCTCGTATAAGTCGTCGAACTTAATCGCCTGGCCTTTGAAGCGGTGCGCCAAGCCAACCGCGCGGTCGTAAGTGCGATTGGAAACGAAAATCGATTCGCAGCCATGCGCCATCAGATGGCGGGCGGCGAGTTCGCTCATCTTGCCGGCGCCGACGATGAACACATTCTTGCCCTGCAGCGTGCCGAAAATCTTTTTGGCCAGTTCCACCGCGACCGACGCGATAGAAACAGAAGACGATCCCACAGCGGTCTCGGTACGCACGCGCTTGGCCACGGCGAAGGCGCGGGTAAAGAGCTGATCGAGCTGTCCGCGCACCGAGCCCACGGCGCGGGCGGTAGCATAAGCCTCTTTCACCTGGCCGAGAATCTGCGCTTCGCCAACCACCATGGAGTCCAGGCTGCAAGCTACGCGAAACACATGCCGCACCGCGTCTTTCTCGCGGAACTCATACAAGTGCGCGTCGAGTTCGGCGGCGGTGAGCTGAAAATGATCGTGCAGAAATCCGCGCAGATCGGAGGAGCCGTTTGTCGTATGCGTAATCAATTCCACGCGGTTGCAGGTGGAAATGATCATGCCCTCTTCGATTCCGGGATGAGCGGTGAGATCGCGGCAAGCGTCCGGCAGCTTCGACTCCGGAATCGCGAGGCGCTCGCGCACTTCGAGCGGCGCGCTCTTGTGATTCACGCCGATGAGCTGGTATCTCATACTCGGTCACTCATGAGGCCACGAACCTGTGGATCGTCGAAAAATAATTCGCGGCCCAGGCCACAATGGCGGCAACGAAGGCAAACGTGGCCAGCACCGCGGCACGGCGGCCACGCCATCCTGAATTCCAACGGGTGATGACCATGACCATGTAGACGGCCCACATCAGGATCGAGAACAAAAATACGGGATCGAGAAAATCAACGTGGCCGTAGGTGCTGATAGCTAAGATCGATCCGGTAATCAAGCCCAACGTCATAAAGGGAAAACCGAGCAGCAGCGAGCGGTATCCGATCTGGTCGATCACTTCGAGCGCAGGCAAAAAAGAAATCAGGCTGCTGGGCTTCTTGGCTTTCAGGCGTCGCTCCTGCAGCAGGTAGAGCAGGCTGCAACCGAAGCTGAGAAGGAGGGCGGCGTATCCGGTGAAGATGAGGATGATGTGAGCGATGAGCCAACCCTTGTGCTGAACGAAAGCCGCCAGCAAGACGGGCTGCTGGTCCACCGCCGCGACGAAAGTCAGGAAGAACACGATGGGAAAGACGACCACGCCTGGCGAAGTGGTCTTGTAGATGGCGTAGATGATCATGAAAAACGTCATCGAAAAGAAAGCCAGCAGCGACTCTCCGTTATGCACCGAGGCCCAAACCACGTGGCCGGAAAGGAACAACTCGACCAGAGAAACGAAATGGAAGACCATGCCCAGGCTGGCGGCGTGCAGCGCGATGCGGCTGAAAAGATCGCTGGTGCGGCTGAGCGCGAAGAAGGCGTAGATCAGCCCGATGAAGTAGCAAGCCAGCGCGAAGCGCAACCAAAGCAATGCCATAGGCTAGGTAAGTATCAGAGTCCGCTGAGTTTAATGCAAGTTGGCGCGAAGCGTCTCACCGCAACTTCACACCCCAGGAACCCCATCCCCTTCCACGCATTATATTCTGCACAGGGTTGGGGCAGAGGGGAAACGGCAAGGGTCACGGGCGGTTGTGACGTGGGTCACGGGCCTTACTCCACGCCCAAGCTGGCAAGCGATTCCTCGAGCAAAGCGGCATCGATCACGAGTCTGCGCCCGTGAGTCTTCACATCTTCCAGTTCATCGAAAGCGCGGAAGAGTCTGAGCTTGGCAGCGGCGTACTGCTCGGCTTCGGTGAGCGGACGGCCGTGAGCCTTCACCCATGCCGCTACCGCTTTTTCCGGCAGGAAGACGCTGACGGCGTAGGTCAGCTTGCGGTCGGAAGTGACGTCGAAGACGAACTCCGTCGCCGGAGCCTCAGAGTCATCGGCGAGCGCGGCGCGCTGGCCGACGAAATAATATTGATAGACATAGCCTTGCGTGCCGGCGTACGTCTTAAGGCGGCGGATGGTTTTATCCGGAGACATGCGGAACATTATGAACTGTCGTTGGTCGTTTGTCGTTGGTCGTTGGCGATGCTGCTGTGCCGGGACTCTGACCACTATGCCCTCTGTGCCAACAGCGGGTTCCTGACCGGTAGGGAACACCGGTTTGGAAAAACACTTGGCGGAGGGCATCGAATCCGCGGCGATGGCCGCGGCTTTAGTTGGCCATCTCCTCCACAATGTCTATACTCTTCTGCTGGTAGATAGCGATGCTCAATCCAACGGCCACACACAACCGTCGCACCCGATGGGTACTCACCGGGTTGGAGGCCGGGGCATTGCTGTTTCTCGCTGGTTTGGCCGTTCTGTATCTCAATCCGTTTTGGCATTTTGATGAAGGTGGTTTCTTGGATCACCGCGTGCATTGGTGGAACGCCGCGGGTGAAATCCTGATTGGCACGGGCCTGCTCACTGAGGTGCTGGCGCTGGTTGCAGGTGCTGCACTGCTTGTGTCGGGTTTCGCCGGCCAACGAGACTGGCCTTACCTGGTAGCCGCTTTGATCGTGTTCTGCGGCGTCCTGTGGATCAGCTACGCAGGCTTCACGCGCAATGTGGATGCGAATTTTGAGTGGAATGCGGCCGACGGGTTCACCGCCTTCCGTTTGCAGTTCATGGAAGAAGACGGCGCCGCCGGACCCATAGCGGGCGGTGCGCTGTGGCAATCGACAGTTGAGGCCCAGATCCAGCCGATGTTGCGCAGCTATTTCAGGCTGAACGACTGGCAGAAGATGAACGGGGAGATCGGCATCAAAGTGGTCAGGCTCCTTCCCATTGCGTGGCCGATTGATTTGGGCAGCGGCGGCGAAACTCTGAAGGACCCGGATGAAACCGAATTGATGCGGGCGGCGTCGCAGGAAGATTTAAAGACCGTGCAGCAACTCCTCTCGGCAAGCGCGAACGCCAACGTGAATGCCCTGGACCAGACCGGACAAACGGCGCTGATTCTCGCCTGCGAAAACTCCAAGGCCAGCCCAGCCGTAGTGAAAGCACTGCTGGCGGCAGGTGCCGACCTCAACTTGCGCAGCCGCAACGGCTATACGGCGTTGACGTGGGCTCTAGCCCGGAACAACGGCGAAGTCATCCGCTTGCTGCGCCGGGCGGGCGGAAGACCATAACGCAGGAGATTTTCCGCGACGCGGACGGACGGTAGAAATTCCTCTAGCGTACGCGCGTTTTTCTCAACCTGCCTGGCCGATGAGCAGCACATATCGATCCGGGTCTTCGATGCGGATTTCGCCCTTGGGCATGTAATCGGGATAAGCGATTGACGAGACGGTCACTCCGGCCGCGATCAGACGTTCCCGCAGCGCGATCAGATTACTCGTGTAGAGATAAAAAAGCACCGCCTGCTCACCTGAGATAATCGGGGCACTGGCGCGCGCGAACATCAAGTTCGCATCTCCACAGTTGACATGGGCCCATCGGAGAGCGCCGTCGCTGGCCTTCAGACTGCTTTGCAACTCCATCCCGAGCAGCTTGTAGAAATTAACCGATTGCCGCACGTCGGCGACGTGAGCCATGGGGATGAGACCTGTGAGTAGAGCTTGAGTGGTCACTTCAGCCATCGATCTTTGCCTCCCGCAATTGCTTCACAGCGGTCTCGGAGCTGACCGGCGAATAATAAACTTCCTTAAAAGTATAAGAACGCGCCTTGGCAGCGAGCACCGGCATGATCTCAATGTGCCAGTGATAGTCGTCGTCAATCGTCTTCCAATAGCCCAGCGTTTTCGAAGGGTGCAGGCTATTGGGAGAGGTGTGCAGCACTAGATGAAAGCCCTCTGTGACCGTGCGAATACGCTGCAACGTGCGGCGCAACAGCGCGGCCAGGTTGGTGCGCAGCCCCGGCTTCGACAATCCTGTGCGCTCGAATGAAGCTTCGTGGTTGCGCGGGATGATCCAGGTTTCGTAGGGCACGCGCGGCGCGTAAGGTCCGAGCGCAACATAGTCGCCGCGCGCCTCAATCACGCGCGAAGCCTGGCGCTCTTCCTGACTGAGAATATCGCAAAATACGCAGCGTTCTTTGGCCTGGAAGTACTCGCGGGCTGCGCGCAGTTCGTAGAGCACGCGGCGCGGCACAAATAACGTCGCCGTAACCTGAGATGTAGGATGGCTGAATTCCTGGCCGGCGTTGGGGCCGTAATCCTTGAACAGACTCACGTACTTGATGCGCGGATCGCGCTTGAGATCGAGGATGCGTTCGGCGGCGAGCCGCAGGAACTGTCCTATCTCATCGTCGCTGGCCTGCCAGAGTTGCCGGTCGTGCCGCGGATTTTCGACCAGCACTTCATGCGCGCCCACCGAACTCATGCGATCGTAAATGCCGTCGCCGCGCCGCCCCGGCTCGCCTTCAATGTGATAGAGCGGCGTGGGATGCACCACGGCGCGCGTCGACCAGCCCGACGTATTGGGCAAAGCGGAGATGATCTGCGTAGTGGCGGGGGAATCCGGACAGAAAAGGCAAAGGCCTTCGGCACGCGCCGCGCCTTCGGCCGGGTCGTCTCCCGTCATGACCCAGGAGCGCGTGATGGGGTCTTTGCGGAGTTCCATGTATTAGGTAAACATTGCGAGAGAAGTTGCGTCAAGCGCGGGAAATCAGGTTTCAAGGTTTCAAGGCTTCAAGGTTTCAATAGTTTCAAGATTGCAAAGTTTCAAAGTTAAACTCGATGCGGGCCTGTCTTTGAAACTTTGAAACCTTGAAACTCTGAAACCTTGCACTCTTGATATAATCCGCGCCAAGCCCTCTGCTCCGACCGAATTGATGACCGAGCCGTCCACTCCGCTGATGCGGCAGTATGCCGCCGTCAAGAAAGAACATCCGACTGCGCTGCTGTTCTTCCGCCTGGGAGATTTCTACGAGCTTTTCTTTGACGACGCCATCGTGGCATCGAAAGAATTGCAGATCACTCTGACCTCGCGCAACAAAGAAAAAGGCGTCGCCGTACCCATGTGCGGAGTGCCGCACCATGCCGTGGAAGGCTACATCGGCAAACTGATCCGCAAAGGCTTCAAGGTGGCCATCTGCGAGCAGATGGAAGATGCGCGGCTGGCGAAAAAGCTGGTAAGGCGCGAGGTGACGCGCGTGGTTACGCCGGGGACGGCGGCCGATTCGCTGCTAGGGTCGGAGGAAAACAATTTTCTGGCTGCGCTGGCGCAGGTGGGCGAGCGCGTTGGTTTTGCCGCGCTGGATCTTTCCACCGGAGAATTTCGTGCCACGGAATTTTCTGGGGAGAGCGCTCTGCGCCGGGTTCAGGAAGAGTTGGAGCAACTGAAGCCGAAGGAATTGTTGTATGGATCGGCTGCTCCGCTGTTCGAAGTCAAGAGTGGTCGAGCTTCGCTCGTTCGGGCGGCGGGTGAGCCTGCCCTGAGCCGAGCCGAAGGGGCGCCCGCCGCTCCACAGACCTTCCCAACCCACGTACCTCAGCCTCGCGCGCCCGGAACCACGTGTGCCAAGACTCCGCTTGACGACTGGATCTTCGCTCCTGACCATGCAATCCCGCTGCTGGAGAATCATTTCGGCGTGCTGTCGCTCGAGGAATTCGGTCTGGCCGGGCGCACTGCCGCAGCAGCCGCGGCCGGAGCGATCCTTTATTACGTCCGCTCGACCCAGCGCGGATCGCTCGATCACGTCGACCGCATCGGCTGGTACGAGCGCCAGAACTGCCTGGTGTTAGACGCGGTCACGGTTCGCAACCTGGAATTGATCGAACCGCTGTTCGCCGGAACCGATGCGGGCGTTACGTTGTTCCGCTCGCTCGATGCCGCGGTAACTCCAATGGGAAAGCGCCTGCTGCGGGCGTGGTTGCTGCGCCCGTCGCTCGATCTGGTTGAGATCAATTTGCGCCTCGATGCGGTCGAAGCCGGCGTGAAGCACACTATCGCGCGGGAAGAATTGCGCCGCGCCCTCGATGGCGTGCTCGACCTGGAGCGGCTCTTGAGCCGCGTCACGCTGGAGACGGCGAATCCGCGCGATGTGCTGGCTCTGGCCGCATCGCTCGCAAAAATTCCGGCAGTCAAAGCTGCGGTCGCACGCTTGACGGCTGAGCGGCTGGCAACTCTTCACGGATCACTCGACGAACTAGGCGACCTGCGCGAGCGCATCGAGAAGACGATTGTGCCCGAACCTCCGCTGAGCTTCGCCGATGGCGGCGTAATCGCAGCGGGCATCGATCACGACCTCGATGAACTTCGCGAACTCTCGCGCAACAGCAAGCAGGTTCTGGCACAGATCGAACAGCGCGAACGCGGTCGAACCGGCATTGCCTCGCTCAAGGTAAAGTTCAATTCCATTTTCGGCTACTACATCGAGGTTTCGAAACCGAACCTGCACCTTGTCCCACAGGATTACGAACGCAAGCAGACTCTGGTCGGCGCGGAGCGCTTCACCACTCCTGAGCTGAAAGAATACGAAGCCAAGATTCTCGATGCGCAGGAAAAGATTGTCGAGATCGAGTGCCGGCTGTTCACCGAATTACGGGTTGCGATCGCGGCAGAGGCGAAGCGCATTCGTCAGACGGCGCTGGCTCTGGCCGAGGTGGATGTGCTGGCGTCTCTGGCACATGTCGCGGCGCTGCGAAATTATTGCAGACCGCAGTTCATTGCTGAACAGGATCGGCCTGCGCAAGATCAGGCTTCGCAACAAAGCGCCGGAGAACTGGAGATCGTCGAAGGCCGCCACCCTGTGATCGAACAGCAGGAAATGGCCGGAGGCAGCGAGCGCTTCGTCCCCAACGATCTTTATTTGAACTCGACAACTCATACCATCCTGCTGCTGACCGGCCCCAACATGGGCGGCAAGTCTACTTATCTGCGGCAAACCGCGTTGATCGTGATTCTGGCGCAGATGGGATCGTTCGTTCCCGCGCGCTCGGCGCGGCTCAGCGTGGTCGACCGTGTCTTCACCCGCATCGGCGCCAGCGACAACCTGGCCCGCGGCCGCTCCACCTTCATGGTCGAGATGACGGAGACAGCAGCGATCCTGCACACCGCGACGGCGCGGTCTTTAATCTTGCTGGATGAAGTTGGACGCGGCACCTCCACTTATGACGGCCTCGCCATCGCCTGGGCTGCGGTCGAATATCTGCACGCACGGGTGCGCGCCAAGACTTTGTTCGCCACACATTATTTCGAGCTGACGGAATTGGCCGAACAACTTTCAGGAGTCAAGAACTATCACGTCTCGGTGAAAGAAACCGGCGGAGGGATCGTCTTCCTGCGCAAGGTCGAACCCGGAGCGGCCGACCGCAGCTACGGCATCGAAGTCGCCAAGTTGGCCGGGCTTCCAAATGAAGTAATCACGCGCGCGCGCGAGGTGTTGACCGAGCATGAGTCAGCAGAGCGCGAACTAACGGAGCATCTCTCGCCCGGAGCATCACCTCCGCCGACCCAGTTAACCATCTTCACTCCGATTTCACAACCTGTTCTGGAGAAACTGCGCGCTGTAGACTTGAACCGGCTTACACCACTGGAAGCGTTGAATTTGCTGGCCGAATTGAAGAGGCAGATTGACTAAGGCTGAAATGACACCGATAGACAGGCTTTTGTCGATCAGTTCGGACCCGATAGCACCGAGGCCTAACGCCTTGCCGCAATTACTTGAAGCCTACAAGCTTGGTCCCGAACTTTTTCATATGTTGGAGCGCAAGAATGGTTTTTACGCTTTCGAGTCTGCGCTTCATGTCTTCCCGCTCACGTCCGCGGCCGGCATGAGTCTGGAGGAATGGAACGCTGACTCCCTTTGGCGCAACGGCTACGAGGATCTTGCGGAGGGATTGCTGTTTTTTGCGGAGGACATTTTCCAGGATCAGTACTGCATCTCGTCAAACGGCGTCCTGCGCTTCTTCGCTGAGACGGGCGCGACTCTTTTCCTGGCCGATTCAATCGACACTTGGGCAGAGAAACTACTCTCGGACTACAAGCGCGAAACAGCTTGGCCACTAGCCAGCCAATGGCAGGATGAGAACGGGCCGCTGCCGGAGGGTAAACGACTAATGCCGAAGATCCCGTTCTTTCTGGGAGGCGAATATTCGACGAATAATTTCTGGGTCGGTGATTCAGTTGAGGGAATGCGATTCAAAGCGGACCTCGCCATACAGACGCGAAACATGCCGAGAGGATCACAGGTAACAATAAACTTCACAAGAAAACCGACCGAACAATGATCATCGCTTCATGGTGAAAAGCCAAGCAAGTACGAACGTCCGGCAAGCCGTCGGCCAACTCCTGATCGTCGGCTTCGACGGTGCCGAGATGACGCCGCGCCTCCGTTCCCTGCTCACGCGGCTGCAGCCAGCAGGCGTGATCTTATTTGCTCGAAACATCAAGACTCCTCAGCAGACCTGGCGTCTGCTGCGCGATTGCCGGCAATGCGTTTCGACGCCGCTATTCACCTGCGTCGATCTCGAAGGCGGTCTCGTAGACCGCTTCCGTGACGTGCTCGATCCGACCCCCTCCGCTGCGGAAGTCTTTGCCACGGGCGATCGCAAGCTCTTCCGCAAGCATGGACAGATCATCGGAGAGGACTGCCGCGCCTTGGGATTCAATGTCGACTTCGCGCCCGTGCTCGATCTGGCGTTTGAAGCATCGAGCAGCGTGCTGAGTTCCCGAGTGGTTTCGGCGAATCCTCGCGAAGCAGTTGCCTATGCGCGTGAGTTTCTCTCTGGACTGCGCGCGTCGAGCGTGCTCGGATGCGGCAAGCACTTTCCTGGTCTTGGCGAAGGCAAGCTCGACAGTCATCACGAACTGCCGGTGATCGAGAAGCCGCTGAAGGAGTTGTGGGCTGAGGATATCCTCCCCTACCGCATGCTGCGCGCGCAGTTGCCGCTGGTCATGATTTCGCATGCGTCCTATCCGAAGGTCACGCACGACCACACTCCAGCGTCTCTCTCGAAGACTTGGATCACAGACATCCTGCGCAAACGTATCGGTTACCGCAATCTGATCGTGTCCGACGATCTTGAAATGGGAGGGGTTCTATCGGCGGGTCCAGTGGGCAAGGCCGCCGTGGAACACATTCGTGCCGGGGGAGATTTGTGTTTGATCTGTCATCGCGAGGACTACATCGCTCAAGCCTACGACGAAGTGGTAAAGGCGGCGGAGCGCGATCCGAAATTTGCCCGGCGCATCGCGGAATCGTCGGACCGTGTGCTGGCTTTCAAGAACAAATCGGCGAAGACGTTGCGCAAGGCAAAGCAGCCTTCCCACGCCATGGTGGAGAAACTCACGCGCCAGCTCTGGGAGTTCGGGGAGCAAGTGCGCCTCGAAGCCCTAAACCGCGAGAACGATAGCCGCAACAACGACAGCCGCGAAAGCCATCATCGCGAAACATTCCGGCGGCGACGGGTATGAAGAAAAAGAAGAACAATATGATCGTGGCCGGAGTGATGAGCGGGACGTCGGCTGATGGCATCAACGTGGCGATCGTGCGTATGGGTGGTGCTCGAAACCGCTTCGAATTGCTCGGCCACGCCGAATACCCTTACCCAAAGCCGGTTCGCGCTGCAATCCTCGCGGCGATGAATGCTTCGTGCGCGAGCGTGGCCGATCTCGCCCGGCTGAATTTCCTGCTCGGCGAACTCTACGCCGACGCCGTGCTGGCCACGCAAAAACAGTTTCGGCTGAAGATCGATCTGGTCGGCTGCCACGGGCAAACGCTTTTTCACCAGGGAGACCCCGCGCCTTTTCTCGGTCGCAAAATCGCCGCGACGTGGCAAACCGGCGAGGCAGCGATCGTCGCGGCAAGAACAGGTGTGCCGGTTGTTTCGGATTTTCGTCCCGCGGATATCGCCACCGGAGGCAAAGGCGCGCCTCTGGTCCCGTACCTCGACTACATTTTGTTTCGCGATGCGCGCGTGGGGCGCATCGTGCAGAACATCGGCGGCATTGCCAACCTTACCGCAATCCCCGCAGGCGCGGCTGCAAAAGATGTGGTCGCGTTCGATACCGGGCCGGGCAACATGGTCATTGACGCCGTCACTGAGGAACTGTTCGGCCAACCGTTCGATCGTGGAGGGAAGATCGCGGGCTCCGGAAAAGTGCTGAGTGAAGTTATCCGCGAAATCTTGCGGCGCGACTTCTTCCGACAAAAACCTCCCAAGACCGCGGGCCGCGAAGAGTTCGGCCGGGAGTTCGTCCACGACTTTCTGCGCCGCTGCGGACGCCGCCGAGAACAGGACATTGTAGCGACGGCCACCGCGTTGACCGCGAAGTCGATCGCCGATGCAGTGAGACGATTTGTCTTAAGCAACTCTGCACGGCAGCCAAAGTTTCATGAAATGATTCTTTCCGGCGGCGGCGCGAAGAACGCTACGCTCGTACAAATGTTAGCGGCTGAGTTGACGCACCTGGGACTGCGGCTGCGATTCTCCGACGAATTCGGTCTGCCTTCTGAGGCGAAAGAGGCCGTCGCCTTTGCCCTGCTGGCGCATGCAACCTGGCATCGGCGACAGTCGAACGTTCCATCGGCGACCGGGGCGAAGCGCGGCGCTGTCCTTGGTAAGATTTCGTATCCTTAGAATTCGTCGAATTTTGGTGACTCATGCCGGTCTACATTGCGATGCTGCGCGGAATCAACGTTGGCGGCCACAAGCTCGTCAAGATGGAGAAACTTCGGTCGTCCTTCGAAGCGCTGGGATTTGAGTCGGTCAAGACCTACATTCAAAGCGGCAACGTAGTATTCAAGGCCAGGAAGTCCTCTACTTCGGCATTGTCGAAGAAGATCGAAGAAATGATCGTGCAGGAGTTCGGCTTTTCCGTTTCTGTAATCACCCGAAGCAGCGATGAATTGGAGAAGACGATCAAGAACAACTCTTTCGTGAACCAGCCCGGAATCGACCCGGAAAGACTTCACGTCATGTTTCTGTCGGAGGTTCCTGCGCCGGCCGCGCTAAGAAAGTTGTCCGATCTGACGGCGGCCCCGGACCGGTGTCACGGCCTTGGCACAGAGATTTACTTCCACCTTCCGAACGGAGCGTCCCAAAGCGTTCTGATGAAAAGTCCGGTCGACCGCATCCTGGGGGTCGTCACCACAACTCGCAACTGGAAAACCGTCAACGCCCTTCGCCAGCTTTGCCAGGACTGCCTGTGACAGACCGCACCCTCGCCGGCACACTTGCCGCTCTGGCCCTGACGATTGCCCTGCTCTCGTGCTCCAGCAAGCCCGATCCCAACACGCTGGTGATGGTGATCGAATCGAGCCCTACGAATTTGGATCCACGAGTCGGAGTTGATGCGCAATCGGAGCGTATCGACAGCCTGATCTTCGACTATCTGGTCGTGCGTGGCCCCGACCTGAATGCCGCGCCCGGACTGGCCGAGCGCTGGGAAGTCCCCGACGCGCTGACCTACATCTTTCATCTGCACCACGGCGTGAAATTTCACGACGGGCGTCCACTCACCTCGCGCGACGTGAAGTGGACTTTCGATTCCCTGCTCAGCGGAAAGATTCGCAGCACCCGGGCATCAGCGTATCGCTTCGTCGATCACATCGATGCGCCGGACGATTTCACCGTCACATTTCACATGAAGGAACCGGACGCCGCCTTGCTGTGGAACCTGACCGATGGCGCGGTCGGCATCGTGCCCTACGGCAGCGGAGATGAACTCGCACGGCACCCCATCGGCTCGGGCCCGTTCAAATTCGTCAGCGCCGAGACCGACAAGGAAGTCATCATCGAGCGCAACGACGATTACTGGGGCGAGAAAGTAAAGCTCGCGCGCGTTCGTTTCTCCGTGGTGCCCGACGCAACCACGGAAGCCCTCGAACTGCGCAAGGGAACCGGCGATATCGCCAGCAACTCGCTCACGCCTGATACTGTGCTGACTCTCGCGCGCGAGCCTTCACTCGCCGTGGAACATGCCCCCGGTACCGAGGTTCAGTACATGGGCTTCAACCTGCGCGATCCCATTCTGAAAGATGTGCGGGTGCGCCAGGCCATCGCCTACGCTCTCGACCGGCGGCCGATGATCGAGTATCTGTGGCGCGGTGAGGCGCGGCCGGCGCGCAGCGTTCTTCCGCCGCAAAGCTGGGCCTACAACGGCAACGTGCCCGCGTATGATCACGATCCTGATAAAGCTCGGGCCCTGCTCGATGCGGCTGGCTATCCTCTGGTCAACGGCGTGCGCTTCCACCTCACCATGAAAACTTCGACCACCGAGAGCACGCGCTTGATCGTCGCCGTGATGCAGCAGCAGTTGCGCGAGGTGGGGATTGCGCTCGACATTCGCAGCTTCGAGGCGGCTACTTTTTTCGCCGATGTCACTCACGGAGCTTTTCAGCTCTACAGCCTGCGCTGGGTCGGAGGCAACCAGGATCCCGACATCTTCTACGTTTTCCATTCGTCGCGCTTTCCGCCGGGTGGAGCGAACCGCGGCTTTTATTCGAATCCGAAAGTCGATGCGCTGATCGACCAGGCCCGCCGCGAAGTCGATCCCGCGGTGCGCAAGCCCATCTACGCCGAACTGCAACTCATCCTGGCCGAAGAATTGCCTTATATCGATCTCTGGTATCTGGACAATGTTCTCGTGCACAACAAGCGCGTCGTGAATCTGAAGCTGAATCCTGCGGGGAACTACGATTTCCTGCGGACGGCGGAGCTGGCCAGCCCCTGAGGCATTTCTCGGCGACCTCCGCGGCCGTTCTCCGCGAACTCTGCGGTAAGCTCTTCCATTTTTGCGTGTTACCATCAAAGCTCCGCCGGTTCGATCGCCGGCGCTACTCATGCGCATTCTCTTCATCGGCGACATCTTCGGACGGCCCGGACGCACCATCGTCAAAGACAAGCTGCCGGGCATCATCCGCGATCATGTCATCGATCTCGTCATTGCCAATGGCGAAAATTCTGCCGCTGGCTTCGGCATCACTCCCGCGCTGGCTGAAGAATTGTTCGAGCTGAACATCGACGTCATCACCACCGGCAACCATGTCTGGGACAAGCGCGAGATCATCGACTTTTTTCAAATGGCGGAAGGCAACGGCCACGGCCCGCAGCGCCGCGTGCTTCGTCCCGCGAATTATCCCTCCGATATGCCCGGCTGGGGCGTGTATCAGGGCCACAAACACAAAATCCCCTACGCCGTGATCAACCTGCAAGGCCGCGTGTTCATGGCCTCGAACGACGATCCCTTCCGCATCGCCGACCAACTCTTGCAGAAGATCGAAGCCAAAATAATCTTCGTCGACTTCCACGCCGAGGCAACATCGGAAAAGATTTCTCTCGGCTGGTATCTCGACGGCCGCGTGACGGCAGTGGTCGGCACGCACACCCACGTGCCCACGGCGGACGAACGCGTTCTGCCCAAAGGAACGGCTTACGTCACAGACGTGGGCATGACCGGCCCTTATGACGGCGTGATCGGCGTGAAGAAAGAGCTGGTGGTCAACAAGTTTCTCAACGGCATGCCGGTGCGCTTCGAGCCGGCCACCGGGGACGTGCGGCTGTGCGCGGTGGTGATTGACTGCGACGAGAAGACCGGCAAGGCGCGGGATATTGAGCGGCTGATGCTGAGTTGAATTAATTCCGAAGTTTCTGGCCGGCCTACGATTCGTGGCGCTTGGGCCAACGGTGATTCACCAGGTCATTCCCAAGAACGGTAGAAGGAGAAGTCCACGATCCGCTTATTCCCCTTGTTGCTGGGGCACTCCTTGTAAACCCACAGTCCGTGGAAGGTCTTCGCCATGTAATCCAACGCCTCGGAGAGGGTTACGTTATTCAATTCGCCCGAGACGTGTGGCTCTGGGGTTGTCGGCTCATTGACCAACTTTGGTGCCCTTCCGATGCTGTGGTCTTTCATGAAGCCATCTACTTCTGGTGCCTCGGTAATGAAGTTCAGCACAGCTGGAGGGGAAAACGAAAATAGAGGTCCATCCTTCTTCCGCTCGTCGTCAAACGAAAGGCGCCTGATTTTCACATTCAGCAGATCTTGTGGCACAACCTTCTCCACCATCCGGACGATTCCATCGGGCTCTTGGGCAACCTGCATGTCCTCATCCTGCGCGAAGGTTTCCCGAAGGATTTGGAGCGGGGGCGCCGAATCGCTCGTAGGTGTGCTCGATATAGGGAGCCTGGGGGTAACGTATTCGTTCTCATTGCCGCAACTTCCCCGATACTCTAGAGATCCTGAGAGATGGCCGCTTCGCAGAACATGCACGATGGACTGGATCGTCGCCTGATCCTGGCAATAAGAGGGGCAAGCAAGAACCAAGAACTCTGTGAACAGCAATGCGACGATACGCCGACGAATTGTGCTCCAGATCATACCCTAGCTCCCTCGCGCAGCAAACCTGAGTTCGCAAAACAGGTGACTGCGAGAAGCGGCGCCGGGGCGGGCCTGAAACCGTCCTCGCCACGAACCCTCAACCCCCCGGCGCGGCCTCCACCACCATCTCCACCAACCGTGCCACATGCCGCTTGTGGACCGTGCGTTTCGTCATGTCCCCATCCACGCGGTTGACGACGATCAGATCGAGCGACGGCACTACCACGGCATACTGCCCCAGATGTCCCTCAGCCCAGAAGCTGCCTTTCGGAAAAGAAATCTCCGGCGACTTGCCGCTCGCCGAATCGCCCGTCCACCACAGATACCCGTAGCCGCCTGACTCCGCATCGGAATACGGCCGCGTGCTCGCCTTCACCCAATCCTCCGGCACGACCTGAACGTTGTTCCATTTTCCTCCATGAAGAAAGAGCAGCGCAAAGCGCGCGAAGTCGCGAGCGCTCACGTCGAAGAGGTACGCCGGGTAAAGAGAATCGGGGCTGGTGACGTAATGCCCATCGCGCGGGCTGAAATCCTGCATTCCGATCGGCTGCGCAATCTCCCG
>Ga0181525_10000700_pt1 | contig 29248 bp, 25 predicted proteins | sample PEATcosm2014_Bin_48_FD_121100 | JGI IMG/M metagenome (GOLD analysis project Ga0181525, IMG submission 121100) | Peatland microbial communities from MTU Mesocosm Facility, Houghton, MI, USA - PEATcosm2014_Bin06_10_metaG | ecosystem: Environmental > Terrestrial > Soil > Wetlands > Peat | place... | reverse complement strand
GCTTCAGTGCCGCGAGTCATCATTCCGATCAGCGTGCTCTTTCCAACCCCGCTGCCACCAAAAATGCCAACACGCTGACCTCGCCCTCAAGTGAGAAAGGCATCCACTGCACGAATGCCGCAGCCCAAGGCTTCACGGATCGGAACTCGCGACAGAGGCGATGGTGCGGAGTCATCGACTGGTAGAGTCGCAGTGGCGCGATAATCGCCACCATTATCAAGCGGCACTCCGTTCGCATCGATCACGCGACCAAGCAGCCCGGGACCAACTCGCAGCGAGGGGCGAGTACCCCATGTGGCGATCTGATCCCCGAATCGGACTCCGCGAGGCTTCTCAAGCAGCATGGATAGAACCGTCGAACCGCGAAAACCAACGATCTCTCCAGGCCAGATAGCGCCGTCTCCGGTAGTGACTTCACATGCTTCGCCAACCGAACAAAACGGACCAGCCGACTCAATCAAGTTGCCAACAACCTGGTTGACGCGCCCCTTCCATCGCACTGATGAACACTGCGTTAGGTAATGCCTGGCGGCGGCGAGAGGCTGATTAGTCATTCTTGGGACGCTGTGCAAGCAAGTCAAACAAACCGTGCTCGATCTCTCTCAGTTGTGCGGCGATTCCCATGGCAGCGACCCCCACATCTGAGTGCACGACACAATCCCCTGGGTCGAGGGTAGGATCCTCTACCAACTCAACCCTTACCCTCCCATTTTCATCCCGTTCAAAGTATCCCCGCCATGAGTTGATCTCTGCGGGATGGATGTTCACTTGTACCTGACTGCCTTGTTTCAGGTTCTCGGTTGCGATTTTTACCAAAGCTGCCACCAACAATGGGTCAACCTGGGACTCGCGATGCAAAACCTTGGCGGCGATTCCCAGTGCGAGATGAACGACCTGGTCCTCCACCTTGCTGTAGTACTCGGAACTGCCCTGGCGGAATTCCTCGATGACTCTCTCAACTCGGGTACGCTCGGCGATGACCGCCTGGGCGAGCTGCTCGCCATATCGCTTCTCAGCCTCTCGGCGACCTTCTTGCCGGCCTTTCTCAAAAGCGGACGCGAGGTCATTCTCGGTGACTGCGTTTGCAACGGGTTTGTGCACAGACGATGCAGGATCCGGCAGCGGTTCGAGTGACCGTGCAGTCGGCTGGCCATTTGCTCCCAAAGCACTTGGGTACTCGAAAGACTTAACCGGATTTACTAGCGGCGGTCTCAGAAAATCAGAGGAGGTACTCATCGTCGGTCTCCGTCTTCAACACAATTCTGCCTTCACTCTCAAGCTGGCGCGCTATGGCAACTGCCTCTTGTTGTGCTTTCGTAACTTCACGGGATCGAACTGGTCCAAGTGAATCGATATCCTCTTTGAGCATGTCAACAGCTCGCGAGGACATCGTGCGGAAGATGTGGTCCCGCAGCTCTTCCGTAGCGCCTTTTAGCGCCAGCGCGAGAGTCTTCTTATCAAGGTTTGAAACCAGTTCGCGGATCGAGACATCGGGTACGGAGAGAAAATCTTCAAATGTAAACATAAAATTCCGAATGTTTACAGCTAGTTTCGGCTCTGTAAGCTCAATGTTTTCCAGGATCGACCGGGCCGAAGTGGCATCGAGCCGGTTCATGAGGTCAGCAACGCTCTTGAAGCCAGCGTAGGTTCGACGACTTTGCTCGCCCAGCGATTGCAACTTACGGTTGAGGACCACGGAGACCTTCTCAGCCATTTCTGGGGAGAACTGACGGAGCTGGGCCAAACGCTTTACCGCCTCGCTTCGGACCTGCTCCGGAAGTCTTGTCAACAGTGCAGAAGCCTGGCGTGCATCCATGTGTCCGAGAATCAGAGCAATGGTTTGCGGATGCTCGCCTTCAAGAAACTTCGCCAGCTGCTGAGGGTCAGCCTTCTGAAGCGAGGCCAGTTTGCTGGCTTGGGCGTTCTGAGTGGTCGACACCTGATCCAGTAGTTCATGTGCTCGTACATCCCCATAGGCGCTAATTAGTAGTCTCAGCGCAAATTCCTGTCCCCCTTGGCCGATGTAGTCCTGAGTCTTTGAAAGCTGTATGTAGTCTTCCAAGACCGTTTCGGCGGATTCGGGCGATATTGTGGTGAGTGAGGAGAGCTCGGCAGTAATCGTCTGGACGGTCTTCTCTGGAAGAACGCGATAGAGGTGCGCCGCAGCTTCCTCCCCCAAGAGAACCATCAATACAGCCGCTCTGCGTGCACCGGTCGGTCTTTCGTCTGCAGCGCCCCTCATACTGCGTCCTCCTCGACCCATGCCTGAATCAAGCGGCTCGTCGCTAGAGGATCCTTCTTCACCCTCTCAATCAACTGTTTCTTCACTGACTGCGCGTCCTCCCCAAACATTCCCGAGCTTTCACCCGCGGGAAGCGCTGCACCTGAGCCAGCCGTCGTCTCCACCTTAGTTCCCGCTGCGATCGCGCGAAACGCAGTAATGACCTCACGTTTTACCGGCCTCAACATCAAGACATAGGCGATCAGGAAGAGGAGCAGAAGCCCGACATATCTGACCGCGACTGACCAGTCATGGAGCGTGTTTCGAACCCGCTGAACGGCAGTTGTCTTCACGGGAGGCGCTTCCAAGGGCCTCTCAAAAGAAATATTCTGGATGGCCAGGTGATCGCCTCGAGTTGCGTCTATCCCGAGCGATGCCTGAGCCAGCTGTTCGAGCTTTGCGAGCTCCTCGGTACCCCATTTGCGGCGCTTAGGCACCTGTCCGGGCGCAGCAGGCTCCGCTAAGTCATCAACAGCGACTGCTGCGGTGATTCGCCGGATGCGCCCGGCTGGCAGTAACGTGTGACGGCTGACGCGATTTACCGCGTACGTCTGGACGTCGGTCTTGGAGAGATGGGCTTCTGAGGCGGACTCAACCGACGCAGCGATTTTCGCTCCGGGAATATTGCTCGCAGTTCCGGGCGCCCCGCCGATTCCTGCGCCGCTCCCGACTTGTTCCTCTGAACTTTGCTTGCTGACAGCTACCTGCGAGTCCGGGTCATACGAATCTTGATTTTCCTCTGTTGTACTCGGATCGTATTCGACATCAACGGTGGCCCGGACATGTTCGGGTCCGAGAACAGGTTCAAGAGTCGCCATGAGCCTTGAAAGCAAGACACGCTCCTGATCCTCATCTGCAATCCATCCGTTTCTCTTGTGACCACCGAGGGGACGGTTTGTATCAGCATCAGTCACGGTAACATTCTCGAAGGACAGGTTATCGACAGCGCCTGCCACGAGACGGGAAATTGCATTCTGGCTCTGCTCAGATAGCTCTCCGCCCTTCGTCTTTATGATGACGGAGGCCTTTGCCGGACGTTCGCGAGAGATGAAGACGGATTCGGTTGGCAACACGAGGTGGACACGTGCGCTCTCAACATCCTTCATTGTTTGGATTGTGCGCTCCAACTCACCTTCCATCGCGCGCTGGTAGTTGACTTTCTCGTCGAACTCCGTTTGCCCCCAACTCACCTTGTCGAACAACTCAAATCCAAGCCTGCCGCTGTGGGGCATGCCGCTGGACGCAACCTCAATCCTGGCGGAGTCAACCTGATCGACCGGGACGCTAAGCACCTTGCCGTCGGGACTCATTTCGTAGGGGATCTTCTTCGTCGCTAGTTGTGTGCTCAGACGCTGTGCGTCCTGCTGCTCCAGGTCCGTAAAGAGAGGCTTGTACTCTGGCTTGCCGATGAACTTCACAAAGATCAGCAGCGTCACCAGCGTCAGAACAGCGCCGCCTATCAGCATGAAACGCTGCTTCTTGCTCAACCCCGCGCCAACCTGCTTCAGCTGATCGAATATCTGTATTTGCGATGCCATTCTCACGTCCAAGTTCAGCGATTCAGAGACAACTTAAAACTGCATCTTTGAAACTTCCTGGTAGGCGTTCACGATTTTGTTCCTGACCTGCATCATCAGCTGAAATGCGACATCAGCCTTTTCAACTGCGATCATGACGCTATGTATGTCCTGCCGGTCGCCCTTTGCCAGCTGCGTGACCTGGTCCTGTGCGTTTGTGTGCAATTGCTCGACGCCACTCACCGCGTTCTTCAGGACAGCTTCGAAGCTCGAGTCCCCAGCATTTTCCCCGATGGCGGTCGGCTGGGTGGGAGCCGTGGCGCTTTGTACCGCTGAAGGCATGTGGAAAGCAGATGAAACATTTGTCGGTATCGTGCTCATATTCGTCCCCCTACTTCAGAATGTCGATTGCCCCAGTGATAATCTGCTTCGACGCACTCACCGCAGCAGCATTCAGCTGATATGCGCGAACAGAATCCATCAGGTCAGCCATCTCCTGCACAGGATTGATGTTGGGATAGGCTACGTATCCTTCCCCGTTCGCATCTGGATTCCCCGGTTCATAGCGCATGATTGGAGGTGTAGCGTCCTCGACCACCTTGGTGATACGTACCGGCGAAGTACCAAGGTCCACTCCCTGAGCCCCCGAATTCACCAGGAGCATCCGGAATGAACTCGCCTGCGAACTAGAAAACACGACCTGCTTACGACGGTACGGACCGCCTTCCGGCGTTCGTGTTGTCTCGGCATTTGCCATGTTAGCCGCTACCACTTCCGCCCGCTGCCTCTCTGCAGCGAGTGCCGAACCGCTGACTTCAAGCGACGTAAAGATGCTCATCTCTATTTTCCTTCGTTAATCGCGGTCATGATGCGATGGAATTCAGTCCGAATCAGTTGAACGCCAATGCGAAACTGCAGTTGCGTTTCGGATAGCGCGAGGCCTTCACGTTCCAAGCTCACGTTATTCCCGTCAGGACGTTCCAGAAGCCCGGACACTTTGCGGACAAGAGGAACACCGAGTGGGCTAGTTCCGTTCATGGCGCTCGTAAGTTCGGCCCGGAAGTCGATGTCCTGGGTGTGATAACCGGGAGTATCAATGTTAGCCATGTTGTTTACAACCAGCGACTGGCGCTCAGTCGTCACGTTTATAAAGTTCTCAAGAGTCCCCAGCATAGACGGCGATTCACTCATCTCAGCGCAAAGCTCCTTGGTGGGAGCCCATACTCCCGTATTCGATTTCGAATTGTTCGCAGGCTCACGCCCAGCATCTCGGCAGCATGGGTCCGATTACCCTGTGTCGCCTCCAATGTTCTTTCCAACAGGCTCCGTTCCACCTCTCTCAGTGAGTTGCCGGGAACTCCGTGAACGGTCGCTGGCTGCGGTGGTGCACCATGAAGAAACTCCGGCAGAAGCCACGATGCATCAATCACGTTCGAATCGTTCAACGTGACAACCCGGCGGATGAAGTTGGACAGCTCGCGAATGTTACCAGGCCAATCGTGGTTTGCCAGTCCCGTCATGAACTCCGTGTAGAACTCAGGCGCCGGCTTGCCAGCTTGTGCACTGAACTTTCCTGCAAAATGATGGGCAAGCAAAGGAATGTCTTCGCGGCGCCGGCGCAAAGGCGGGAGAGTAATCGGTATTACATTGAGTCTGTAGTACAGATCTGCACGGAACCGACCCTGACCAACCATGTCAAGAAGGGAGACATTTGTAGTCGCGATCACCCGAATATCCACCGACATTGGCTTTGATTCTCCAAGCGGTTCAATCTGTCTTTCTTGCAATACCCGAAGGAGCTTTGGCTGGAGAGTAAGAGGCATCTCTCCGATCTCGTCGAGGAGAAGGGTGCCGCCGTCGGCGGCGGCAAATTTTCCCAACCTATTCTGCGTTGCCCCTGTAAAAGCGCCCCGAGTGTGTCCAAACAGCTCGCTCTCAAGCAGATGCTCCGGAACCGCAGAGCAGTTTACAGCGACAAACGGCTTGTTCCGTCGGTCGCTTGCACTGTGGATGAAACGCGCAATCAGTTCCTTGCCCGTGCCGCTCTCGGCCTCCACCAAAACGTCAGCGTTGGCCTTTGCAGCATGGCGGGCTCTTTCAAGGCACAACTGAAGCGAGGGCGAGTTACCCAGTATCTGCTCACCATCGCCTTTCTCGGCAACTTGATACTTGTTCGCCATGAGAGTCACCTTTGAGAGGTGGTTACGAAGGGCCTCAAACGAAAGAGGCTTAGTGAAGTAGTGGCAGGCGCCATCCTGGATTGCACTCACGGCCTCCGGAACACTCCCGTATGCAGTGAGCAGAATGACCGAAGTCGAAGGCGCGTTCCTGCGAACATGGCGCATTAACTGGAGGCCGTCGCCATCCGGCATCCGAATGTCGGTGATCAGGATGGAAAACATCTTGCCTGACAATCTTCGAATGGCTTCATTGAAGCCAGAAGCGGTCTCTACGGACCAGCCATCGCGTTGGAGATTGGCTGCCAGCCCGGCGCGCATTCCCGGTTCGTCGTCAACTACCAGCACCGACTTTGTGAAATCTAAACTCATACAGTTGGAATCTCCAGATACATGGTTGTTCCTTGACTATTCGAGCGAAGGACCCCGAGCAATCCTCCGTGCGCCTGGACAATACGCTTGCAAACCGCCAAGCCCAGCCCAGAAGTTCGTCCACTCGCGCTAAAGCCAGCCTCAAAAATGTGAAGTAGATGCTCAGGAGCGATGCCCGGCCCCTCATCAGAGACCTCTACATGCAGCATCTCATTGATGTGACTCGCTGATACGGTGACCACCCCGCCTTCTTCCGAGTGGCGGAGAGCATTGCTGCAAAGATTAAGAATCACCTGGCGAAGTGCCTGTGGGTCGCCGCTAATCCTGACATCTCGGGTCGCGCAGCGCTGCCGTAGCCTGATGCCGCGCTCTGTTGCCACCGGCTTAAGGAATTCGGTGCTCTCTTCGATGATGGGATCAAACAGGATAGCTGACATGTTCAGCGATCCTGTCGCATAGAACTCCAGCACATTGTTTACCGTTGCGGACAGGTTGCGCACACCAGCAGTAAGATGATCCATCCATGTCAGTGCTTCGCTGCTGAGCGATGACTGAGAGCGAAGAAGCGTGAGAAACAGCTCCATGGCACCCAATGGGTTTCTAATCTCATGAGCCAAAACAGAGGAGATTTCAGCCAGAGCCAGAGACTTCCGGACGTGCTCACGCTGACGATCCAGGTCCTTCTCGGCGCTGATGTCTTGGATGATGAGAAGCTGATGCTGTGCTCCTGACTCAATCGCCGAGACGTTTACACGAGTGGCTTTCACCGAGACCCAACGAGCTGGCTGTGTCATGTCAATGTAGACTTCCTCTTCGGCATACGAGTCAGTAGGACTGGACAATGCTCGCCGCAGCAATTGTTGCAGCGGCTGCGGCAGCTCGTCTCCCGTCTTGCCGGGATGCCAGAGAAGCTTCTGCGCCTCATCGTTTGCAAGGATCGTGCCGGATCCTGCATGATCGAGAAGAACGACTCCACAGGGCAGTGCCTGCAAGATTCGGACCAGCATCTGACGTGTCGAGTCAACCTCTTTCAGACTCAGTTCCAGGGCCCGATTTCGATCCTCTAGCTCGCGCCGTAGACGGATCACTTCGTCTTGCAACTCACGATGCGAAGACTCGAGCCTGCTTGCAGACTCGATGAACTGATCGAATCTCACCAGCAGCGCCTCTGGTGTGTTGGCCGCCGGCGAGTTCATTGGAGCGATATGAGAAGTAGGCAACATCTACCTACCGACATTGCACGATGAGTTCCAAATGGACCCCCTGCAGGATTACAAGGGTAATTTCTTTTGAACGTTGCGGCCCGCCCATCAACACAGATTGCCTGGTTGCACAGAAAGACCACCGCCGTGAGCCCCCGCTTACGTGGATATGGCTCGATCTCTTTGTGGAGGCCCACCGGGCCGAGAGAGATAGCTCATCCAGAACACATTGAGAAGTCGAACGAATTCTGTGTCAGCAACTTTATCGGTTAATCGAAACGGCCGCAGCGTCGCATGAAAGAATGCAATCGGGCGGTATGAGGAGTTATCGTAATCACTTTTGGTGATCCGCGTAGCATGCGGAATAGGCAGTCTGCTCTGCCCCTAAGCCCCGAACCGCCAATTTGTAACTTGTGCGTGATTCTACAAAGGTCACATCGGAACCAAGCTACATCTCGTCGCCAACTCGGAATGAAATCCGTCCCGCTGTTATTCATCCCGATCAAGTCGACCTGTCTACACGATGATGTGTTCAGCCGCGACAATTGGATCGGAACCCACGATGATGCTTGCGCGCTCCATGACATTTCTGAGTTCGCGTACGTTTCCCGGCCATGTATGTTGCATCAGGATGTCGAGTGCCGCTTCGGATAGGCCTGCGGTGCGCGATGAGAATTTCGTTAGAAAATTCTCGGCTAACGCTGGCACATCCGAGATGCGCTCAGCCAGGCGCGGCAGGTTGATCGGAAAAACGGCCAGCCGATAGTACAGATCCTCACGAAAGAGTTTTTGCTTCAGGAGGTCCGGAAGCTGTGCATTGGTAGCAGCGACGACTCGCACGTCAACTCGGAAATTCTCCGTGCTTCCGAGACGTTGCAACTCGCCCTGTTCCAGAAAACGAAGCATCTTGGACTGCAGTGCTAGCGGCATGTCCCCAATCTCGTCAAGGAACAGCGTTCCTTTGTGAGCTGCATGAATGCGGCCGACGCGAGATTGAACCGCACCGGTGAACGCACCCTTAACATAGCCGAACAGCTCAGCTTCGAGAAGAGGCTCGGGAATTGCGGCGCAGTTAATGACGACAAACGGAGCGGCATGTCGAGGACTCAGAAGGTGCACTGCCTGTGCAACGAGATCCTTGCCTGTCCCGCTATCTCCTGTAATCAACACGGTCGTATCGCGTGGCGCCACCATCCGCACAAGCGAGTAAACTTTCTGCATCTCGGGCGACTTGCCGATCAGCCCCCTCAATCCAGACTCAGCATTGTCATTCTCGGGATTCCTGGTTTGCACTTGCAACTGGCGCACGGGCCCCTGGCGATCGATCAGATCTACAACCTCTACGCCCAGTAGGGCCGTCGGGGAAACAATAGGTTGCCCTGTTCTAGGATTTACGGCGACTATCTGCAAATGGGGGTACAGCGAACTTAGTAACTCGCGAAAATCGCCCACCGTCAGGTCAGAGAGAACCGGTTCCAGGACAAGGACCTGAAACTTCCTGCTGGCAAGCTTTCCCAGCGCGTCGGTTCCGCTGAGCGCCTCCTCAATATCCCAACGGGATGAACTCAACCTAGCGCACAGGTCCGAGCGAAAGCCCGCGTTACCGCTGACTATAAGTACTCTCGGACATTCCTCCCGAACAAGACTCTGAGAAGGGGCCCGTCGATCGAGTTTAGAACAACTAAAGCCACCCATGATTCACACCCTTATTCATATCTGCACCAAAATGCAGCTCAGATTGAGCTAGACCATTTCGGCAAGGAGATTCGAAGAGACGACAGATTCTGCGCAATGGAGAAGTCACCTCTAAGAATTTCGACGTACGACCGGATGGTCGAGCAACCGCGCATAACTGATGCATGATCATTTCTCCCTGACGTACAGGCCATGGAGGCCAAGAGAAGTACGGATTGCTCGGTCTCGCTCAGGCCAATGGTTCCGGACAGCGGCGCGAGTGATCGCAGTGTACTGAACAGGCAAAACGCAATGTGCTGCACGAAACCCTGCGGGGCCAGGACGATGCCTTCGGCACATCCCTCCTGAAATCTAACCTGCACGCCTTCCTGCTCGAGCGCCTCGTGTTGTTCATCAAGCGCGCTCCGCAGCGCTTCCCTGAAAGATTCAGACGTGTACTGAGTTCCCATGCGAAACGGTCGAACCATATCGCGAAGGATGTTCAGTTGTGCGACCACGCCTTCGAGCGAGTTTAGTGCTCTGGACATCTCAGTTTGATGTTGTTCTGGGACAGAGTTCTGCATCATGGCAGTCTCCAGACACCATTGCGTCGCGGTCAGCGGCTGAGCCAGGGAATGCAGTCCACCCGCGATTGCTTCAGCCAGCAATGACGCTTCCGGGGTGATGAAGTTCGGCTTATTCATCGCTGAGGACATACCCTACTCCCCTCATCGTACGGATCAACTTAAACTCGAAATCCGCGTCCACTTTGTCGCGGACGTATTTGACGTACACATCCACAAGGTTGGTGGACGGATCAAATGGTTGATTCCACACGTTCTCCATGAGTTCCGAACGTGAAACCGGGCGGCGCGCATTGCGAATCAGATAATCGAGGAGGCTGAATTCTCTCGAACTCAGATTAATTTTTTTTCCGTCTCGCTCGACCCGGTGTCCTCGCCGATCAATCGTCAAGTCTCCGACTGTCGAAGTCGCTTCAATTGGTTCGTAGTTTCTGCGGAGAAGGGCCCTTACCCGTGCCGAGAACTCCTGGAGAGAGAATGGCTTGTTCATGCAGTCATCTGCGCCTGCATCTAAGGAAAGCACCCTATCTTCAACTCGGCTTCTCCCCGTAAGTACCAGAACGGGCATCTTCGGGTACGTCGGGCGAAACTCCTTGAGAAGAGTAAGGCCATCCACGGTCGGGAGGTTCAAGTCAAGAATGACAAGATCGTACTTTGAATTGCTCAGAGCCTCGGTCGCAACCGGCCCGTCGCCCGCCAAATCGACGGAATACTGTTCAGACTCGAGACGTTCCCCTATAAAGGAAGCGAGCGGCAAGTCATCCTCTACCACCAAAATCTGAGGTACTTGTTCTAGAAGCGTAACAGGGACAGCAGTTGACATCGATGACTCCCACTAGTCGAGGTGAAGTGAGTTTCTAATTTGGAGACGAACTTGTACATACATTGAAGTATTCTGGTTGCTTAGGGAATCAAATAAATCAGAATCAGGCAGGCATTTCTAATCTGGGTGTATCGCAACTGGACATGTCACATTTTGTAACTCTCTGCTTGTCGTATCTTATGCGCGACGGCTTGGTGTGCCCAGCGCGATCAACGCCTTCAGGGACCCAAATTGGACAGTTTGACGATTCCGAGGTAGCTCCTGCAGATGTCGACCTTACCGCAACTCGCCAGTTGCTCCCAGGGACAGCAGCCGGCTGTACCGGCCAGTAAGGAAATCAGGTCTCCATGGCATTGTGCGGATCCTTCAATTCAATGATGACGGTAGCGGGGTCGCGACGAGTTCTGCCCGCACATGGTTCAAGCCGGAGGACGCCTCCAATGGCCACGCTCTACCTTGAACACGGGCGGAGCAGCAGTCAGATTGGAATTTTCGAAACCCATCCGACGGCTTCAACATATGCTGTGCTCAGCTCCAGCTCGCTTATCTTGAGAGTCTTCGCCACTGCTTCGCACTCTTCCCACTCAGACCGTTCATAGCGGATAGCAACATTGAGAAGATCTCCGAGTCGGCCGCCTTTGCCGGCCAATGCGGCACTGACATTAACGGGAACTTCCAGCCGTGTCGCGATCGAAGGCGTATCGAGAATCACGGCCATAAGTGATAGCAACCCAACCAGGAATCCTTCATATTCTCTATATTTCACACGCGGAGCAAGCAGTTCTATGAGCTTTGCTCTCAGCAATGCGCAGCGAAGAAGCTCGCGCGGTTGGTCGTCACCCATCATGACGGCACAAGTTAATAGTGCCCATCGACGGGTATTGCGCTCGCCGAGAAGGGCAAATGCATGTCGGATCGACTGCACACTGGAGCATAGGCAGAATTCCGCCGAGTTGATGAATCTCAGCAAGCGATAGCACAGAGCAGCGTCTTGCTTGATGATCTCTTCAAGCTCGGCGAACTCGAGCTCCTCATTTATTGTCGCCTGCAGGAGTCTTAGGTTGTTGATCCTCGAAGGACTCAAGTCCTTTGTCCTCATTACCTGAGGTTTACAGAAATAGAACCCCTGAAAAAGCTCGAATCCGAGAGCACGGGCCATCTCATATTCTTCGCTGGTCTCAACTCGTTCTGCAAGCAGCTTTGCTCCAGGCTTCAATCGCTCCAAGAGAAATGTCACAAGTTCAGGAGACGCCGTACACATTTCCACCTTCACTATGTCCACAAGTGGAAGGAAGGCATTGATGGCCTCGCCAGGAACAAAGTCATCCAAAGCCAACATGAAACCTGAGTTTCTCAGCTTTGTGCATGCCGCTAGCAGGTTTTGATCCGGACGAACCGTTTCGAGGATTTCGAGAACGGTTCGCCTTGGCTGTAAAACATTGATCACATCGCTGGTGAGCGCTTCGGACGTACAATTGACAAACGCTTTGTAATCACCGCACAGCGCTTCAATTCCAAATAGATACGCACTGTCAAACACTTGCATTGATGCTTGATTGGCGTCATCAAAAATAGCGCGGTCCGTATCGGAGTCACGATACAGAAGTTCGTAGCCGATGCAGTGCGACTGGAGATCCAGGATTGCTTGTCTTGCGATGAACCGGTTGTTGAGATACATAATTGCCAACGATGACGAGGTTTCTCCTATCGGCAGAACTGCTCCTCCTCATCAATATGAGCAGGCAGAGGACGTTAGTATTGCGTGGCGGCTTCGGCTGCACGGAACTTTCGATGCCTCACCTTCTAGCACCACACCAAGCACAATATTGAAGATTATCTTCCTCCAGGCCGATGAAGCTCCCGCACAGAAATCCGCTGAACTGGGGTGATGGAACATGCAGTCTATAGGTATTGGAAGAAAACTGACCGTCTCATTTGCCGTGTTGCTCATCCAGTTATCTGTCCTCGCATGGACAGGCCTGTGGCTTTCAACGATGGTGAGGAAAGGCCTACGCGATACGACACGGGATGTGCGGGAGACGGCGCTTACGTTCGAGGTTGAGAGCGCGCGAGCCGACATGAGAGCCGCGGTTCGCGGCATGATCACCAACACGTTTATGAATGCACCTGCTGAGATCGAACAGAGCCATGCAGCATTCTTGCAAAACGCAGATCGGGCGGATAAAACCGTCGCCGAATCCGCAACCTATCTGGTCTCCGACCGCAGCCGACAGTTGGCTGACAGGATCACAACTGATTTGCAGAGATGGCGCCGTAAAGCGGAGGATGTTCATCGGCTCTGTCAGAATGGGCAGCCGCAGGACGCTACCACGCTCTTCAAAGGCGAGATAATGCCGCTGGTCGACGATATTGGATCTGCACTAAGAGAGCAACGAGAGACCCAAAGGAAACAATTCGAGTCTGCTGCGCTGACCACAGACAACCGTGCAGGGGCTTCTGCGTGGTTGTCGATTGTCTTCATCATAGCCGGGCTCGTGGTCACCGTCGCTTCGTTTGTACTCGTCCGCAGTATCGTCGCCACTCTCAACCGGCTTTCAACTCAGCTTCAATCCGAAACCGATCAAGTATTCGAAGCTGCCTCGCAGTCTCTTTCATCGTCGCAGGCGCTCGCGCAAGGAGCATCAGAGCAGGCAGCATCCCTCGAGGAGACCTCATCGTCTACGCAAGAGATTCATTCGATGACAAGCCAGAATGCGCACAACGCAATGGCAGCGACGCAATTGATGAAGAGTGCTTCCCTGGAGATCGAGAATGGAAATCGCAAGCTGGTCGAGATGGTGGCTGCAATCTCAGCAATCAACGAATCCAGCGTGAAGGTTTCGAAAATTCTGAAGGTGATCGACGACATATCGTTTCAGACCAACATTCTCGCCCTGAATGCAGCCGTCGAAGCCGCGCGGGCGGGAGAATCTGGTATGGGATTTGCAGTGGTAGCAGACGAGGTCAGGAATCTGGCTCAGAGGTGTGCTCAGGCGGCCAAGGACACTGCTCTTCTCGTCGACGAATCCGTTGCCCGCTCCGGAGAAGGCAGGCGCACCGTAGATGAAGTCACACGCTCCATCGCTGACATCACCAAGAAATCTGAGCAGGTTCGTACACTGGTGGACGAAGTGAGTGCTGCGAGTGGAGAGCAGGAGAAGGGCCTCGACCAGATCGCACAGGCGGTAGCCCAAATGGAGCAGGTGACTCAACGTACCGCGGCAATTGCCCAGCAGAGTGCAGCGTCCAGCCATGAGCTGACTGGACAGTCCCACTCTCTGAAAAAACTCGTTGTCTCCTTGAATAACTTTATTGAAGGAGACTCCAAGACATCGATTGTTCCATCACGAGATATCTCGAGCAACTCTTCTCTCGTCGCTAAAGCAACGCCAACGGCACATGCTCCGTTCCAAGCCAAGGATCTTAAACGCCCTGAAGTGCTGGCAATCGATCTCTCTGAAGACGATTGGATAATGCAATAACGCGCCAGATTCAGGGAGGCGCGTACCAAGTTGTCGGGTGTGCTTAATAGGGTTGGAACGTATAATGAGTCAAAGCAAATGATCCAGATGCGAAAATTCGAGTACCGGAGCACTCGGCACCGGACCGACATTCCAATCCTGGTGCGCCCTGCATCTGGATGTTCCTTATTAGGTCGATGCACGGATGTTAGTGCCGATGGAATTGGAGTCAAAGTTGCAGATGAGCTGCCTGTCGGCGACACCGTCACGGTGGAGTTTACACTGGAGGGTTGCTTCATTGATGCAGTGGCCAGGATTGAGTACTGCCATAATGGCAACTACTACGGGATGAGATTTCAGTTTCCGACGGAAAGAGAGCGCGACGCTTTACAACATTTGATCGAGTCCATTCACAAGGTGAAGTAAGCCTCGCTTCGGCACGGAAGACTGCTTGGCTCGCTCAGAACGTCCTACACATCTGTGCCTGTCGCGATCGAGTCGGCTCATTGGTAACCGGCAACCGCGGTCGACGACTTTCATTAACTGCTCACGAACGGGGAAGACGATCTCGGCTGAGCCCGCTAGTTGATGTTTTCCTTGAATGAATTCTCCAGCGACTTGATCGAGTTCATCAGGGAATTGACCAGCGGTTCGATGCCGCGCATGGTGCGGGCATTTTCGGTAAGGAGTGCCGATGACTGCTCGCTCGACGCCTGGATATGGGAAACGGCAACACGAATATTCTCCATCGTATTCTCGACAGACTGCATTGACTCCTTCGCATCCCTCGACAGACGGCCCATTTCGTCTGCGACCACGGCAAATGCCTGTCCCATTGAGCCGAGGCGGCCGGCCTCGATGCTGGCGTTGATGCTGAGCATGTAGGTCTGAAGTGCAATTTCCTGAACAGATTTTAGTATTTTGTCGGTCGTTGTAACACTGCCAACTGCTTCATTCGCAGATAGCATCATTACCCGACCCGCGTTCCCAACGTTTTCGATTGCGCTCTCAATTTTCTCTGTCAGTGCGCGGATATCGCCGGACACTTCGTCGACAGTTGTATGCAACAGTTCCTGCTGGCGCAACTGCTTCACCCACCCGGCCATTACCATGGCGGCAAGTTTCGCGACCGGAGTGACAAGTTCGAGTTTTCCACTGATGCCAAAGGTTGCTACCTTCGCCCCATCGATGACAATTGCACAATTAAGGCCTTCTTTGGTCAGCGGATTGCGCCTCTCGTCTTCACTGGAAATGGCAATTTCTCTGATCGAGCCTGATAGTATCTGTTGCGCCCCCGCATGGGGCTGTCCGATGCGCTGCTTTACGAAAGCTTTCTTTATGATCCCTCTATCATCACAAACAATCGTGCTGAAGCCAGTCTCATTGTGAATGTATCTTACGAACCGCTCGGCCATTTCCCAGAAGCTTTCCGAAAGCTGCGCAGTGGTAGTGGATCTCGTGCAAGCGTACATTCGACCACCTTCAAGAAGAGTTAGTGACTTGCCAACAGGAACGTGTGCCTGCCAGTCTGCGTCTGAAGCGACTTTATCGGCAGATCTCGCGATTGTCATCAGCGGACTGCCCCACTTTTTACTCAAAACCAGGAAATGGACCATGCATTGTCCTTAAAGAAAGCCGGCGAGATTGCCGATGTAGCGTTGTTGTACCCGACTGGCACGGTTGCTCTTCTGATGGTTGCTAGAGAGCCCATCAAGATCACACTCGCCGTCACATTCAGACATCTCGAAGAGCTTGCCACAACTTGAGAACGAGGGTTCGAGATTCGCGCTTCTCAATATGCAGCCGGCAAGACAAGGGGGACTATGAGCGGTAAGCACGACATCAGCCAGCTCCGGGAGACTCAAGGAATCTTTCTCGAGCTATTCCAACAGGCCGCAATTAGCATCGCGCTTCTGAATTGTGACGGTTCACTTCGAGACGTGAATCCATGCTTCTGCCGAATGCTCGGATACACACAGAACGAGGTTGTGGGCAAAGCATTTCGAGAATTTCTGCACCCGGACGATATCGCTAAGACAACCGCGGAGTCCACGGCATTGATCCACGACCTGTGCTCTCGCTCCTCAGAAAGGCGGTATTTGCGGAAGGATGGAACCATAGTCTTCGCGCAGACCACTGCCGCCGGGACAGCGCCCGCTTCCGCCCGAGGCACGGTTGTCGTTACCCTGGAGGAGATCACGCCTGGAAAAGAGTCGCACGCCACTCTTGTCATGAATCCTCCGCTTTTCAATAAGCTGTGGGAGTGTCAACTGGCCGGTATCGCCGTAGGCGATTACGAGTCGGGTGACATCCTAGCCGCTAACGACACATTCCTGCTGATGCACGGATATACCCACGACGACTTGGAATCCAGGACGATCAACTGGAGGAACTTTACCGCACCTGAACATATCGAACTTGTCGTCCAAGCGGATGCCCGGATAAGAGCGACGGGGGCGTGCCTTCCCTTTCACTGTGACAACATTCGGAAAGACGGAAGTCGCATGCCCGTTCTGGCTGCCATGGCCGCGACCGATGTGCCCCGAAGGATCGTGTCATGGACATTAGACGTATCTCGCCAAAAAGAACTAGAAAAGCAGTTGCTGCGAAACCAGAAAATGGAGGCGGTCGGCCAGCTCGCAGGTGGGATCGCTCATGACTTCAACAATCTTCTCATGATCATTGGCGCCCACGCAGAGCTGGCGGCATTGGGAAATATCTCCCCGGAGACGCGCAAGTACGTAGGGCGGATACAGACCGCAGCCAAACAGGCCGCTGCACTCACTCGTAATTTGCTCGCATTCAGCCGTACGCACGAGGGAGACGTGACCGATTTCGCACTCGGCCAGTTGGCACAGGATGTCGTCGAGCTGGTTTCTCCATCACTGCCACGAAATGTTCAGCTAGCTCTGCGGAGAGGCACCGAGGGCTGGGTCAAGGCTGACTACGGCAAACTTCAACAGGTGGTTGTGAACCTCGTTCTCAACGCACTTGATTCGACGTCATTGACCGGCGGGAGGATTGTGGTTGACACGTCCAGAGTTGCCGTCAGCGACGTCGAAGTCGGGCTCCACGATACTGTTCCGGCAGGGGAATACGCGCTTCTGAAGGTGGCGGATACAGGTGAAGGAATTTCTCCGGAGAACATCCACCGCATCTTTGACCCCTTCTTCAGCACCAAGCCGAAAAACCTGGGTACAGGCCTTGGGCTCGCCATGGTGTACAGTGCCGTGACTCAATCTGGAGGACACATAAGAGTCAAAAGTTCCCAGAGCACGGGAACAACATTTTGCCTGTATCTGCCTGTGATGCACCAGCGAAGCATCGTGGAGCCACGGAGTGAGCCATGCTCTCGCGAAGGATGCTCCCGGGGAACATTAGGGAAAATCCTTGTGGTGGATGATGAAGGAGCGGTTCGAAGCTCGCTCCGAGTTCTTCTAGAGGGATGCGGCCTGGCAGTTGAAGAGGCGTCGAACGCTATCGAGGCACTCCAGAAGGCAGCAACCTTAAAGGATTCGCTGGCGGTGATTGTTACGGACGTGGTAATGCCTGGAATGTCCGGGACTGAGTTTGCGCTCGCGCTGAAGCGAGAACACTTGGATGTCCCATTGGTCTTCATGTCAGGCTACGCGGCCGGAGAACAGTTGCAGGAATCCTTTGAAGGCGCAACTTTCTTGCAAAAGCCATTCAGCCTAACCGCGCTTATCAATGCTGTCTACCGTGCGGGAAGATGTCCTAATGCCAATAGAGCCAAAGCTTGCGTAGAGGGTAGTGGTCTTCTGGTCAATAAGGCGCTTCGGAGTTCCGCCGCAGAGGTCGAGCAGCGCGTATGAAAAGACCGGCGCCCGTTGAACCGCACAGCAGGTATTGGAACTGAAGAGATCCAGTAGACATGCCGATAGTTCGACAGCAAGGCCTGCGGCATGTATTTTCGCCGTCGATTTCGAAGGGCTCCGCGATCTACATTCGCACAAGTTCAGGTACGCGATCCACGCGTCTGACTCCAGAGGAGAACCATGGCGGCAACTGGTATTGATACAAGCGTTCTGAGAGACGAAGCGGCATACGACAACGCCAGGAAACTCGAGTGTCTAACGAGATTCAGAGCGTACGCAGAGTTTGATATTGATGGGACCATCATCGTTGCTAACGAACTGTTCGCTACGATCCTGGGCTATGATGTTGATGAGATCAAGGGCAAGAACCACAGCATCTTTGTGGACCCAGCTGACCGCGACCAAAGCGACAATCGAGCGTTCTGGGCAAGCCTTCTTCAGGGCAGCTCTCAAACGGGAGAATACAGACGCGTGAGCAAGGGAGGCGAGCAGGTTTGGCTCTCGTCAACCTATTACCCAATCCTTGATTCTTATGGCAGGGTTTACCGCGTTCTCCAGTTTGCAACCGATGTCACGGAACAGAAGCTCTCCAACGCCGATTTCATCAGCCGGGTTGAAGCCATCAGGAGATCTCAGCCAGTAGCGGAGTACGAGATGGATGGAATGCTCGTCTACGCGAATGAGCAGCTTGAGTTGCTTCTTGGATACGAGCGTGCGGAGCTGATGGGCAAGCACATCAGCATTTTTGCAGACCAGGCCACGAGGGAAAGCGCGGAGTACAAAGCGGCCTCAAAAGAGCTATGGGATCGGCTCCGCCGAGGTGAGTTTCTAAGCGGTGAAAAGCGACTGGCAGCAAAAGATGGGAGAAGTGTCTGGATTCAGTACTCCTACAATCCAATTCTCGACCTGAATGGTCATCCATACAAAGTGGTGGCATATATCATTGACATCACACCGCGAATTCGAACAGCCCAGGAAGTCGCGCAGATCGCCGGGTTTCTGGGTACCGCGTCGGAGGAGCTGACCGCAACCAGCGGGAAGATGAGTGCCAACGCCGAGGAAACCTCGAACCAAGCCAAAGGAGTATCCGCGGGCGCAGACCAGGTCACTTTGAATCTGCAAACAGTAGCAACTGGTAGCGAAGAAATGACTGCCAGTCTCCGCGAGATTACAAAGAACGCGCAAGAATCTGCAAGGATCGCGACCAGTGCGGTTAGAGTGGCTGATGAAACCAACGAGATTGTGAACAAACTCGGAGCCTCCAGTACTGAGATCGGACAGGTGATCAAGCTTATAACTTCAATCGCCCAGCAGACCAATTTGCTGGCGCTAAATGCAACGATTGAGGCTGCACGTGCCGGCGAAGCGGGCAAGGGCTTCGCTGTGGTTGCCCACGAGGTAAAAGAGCTCTCCAAGCAAACAGCTACAGCCACGGAGGACATCAGCCGAAAGATTGAAGCGATTCAAGGGAATACGAGGAGCGCAGTGTCTGCGATAGCGCAGATCAGCACAGTCATTAAGCAGGTCAACGACCTTTCCAATACGATTGCTTTCGCACTTGAAGAGCAAAAAGCAACCACAAATGAGATGTCGCACTACATCAGCGAATCAGCCCAGGGTTCAGCAAAGATCAGTAAGAATATCGCGGTCGTAGCCGAGGCGGCGGGAGGCACAGCCAGCGGTGCAAATGGAGCTCTGCGAGCGGCACAGGCGCTCGCACAGATGTCAACGGATCTGCGGGCCCTCGTAAGTGTTTTGAACGGCAAATGAACTCGGAGGACCGGAGACCCTGCCCGTTACCCAAGAAGAACGTGCTGGGCAAGCGGTGATCGCAGATGTGCCCACGCACAATAAGCTTGACATGCTTCAACGATACCCCCTCGAACCAGGTGGCGAGGTGTCCCTTCAACATCTGCAACATGCTCTCGGCTTACACTCTAATAGCCTGGATATAAAACGGCTGAACGAGATTGGGTCCAAGTTTCCCCGGATGGGTAACTGAGTTAGGGAATCCTGCATTTTGTTCCTCACAGAAAAGCTAGAGACTGCAGCGATGCCTCGCAATCGCTGCGAACTCTGAATCCTGCGATACTGCCCCAATCCCAACCAACCTGGCCGTTTTCACAACTCAAGATGCACAGGTTCCGTTCAGCTGCCCTTGGACAGAGGCAACCAGCGGCAAAGCCCTACTTTAGCTGTCTCTCTCAACAACGGATACGCGGAGTAGCCCTGAATCTGCTGTGAACGAACACTCTGATGTAATTCTCCCACTAAGAATGGCACACTTACGCTCATCTCCGAGCGACACACTTGGGGGAGAAAGCTTGCAGGGTTGAGGCATCAACTCTTTAACGCCCCCGCCCAGCATGTTTGCCAGTTCGCCAACAGCATCCTGAATATCCTCTGGCGAGATATCGGCTTCCTCGGCCCCAAGCAGTCTTGCAGTTGTTGTGCGTGCCATGTCCATGTTCATGTCTAAACGAACTGCACCTTCCCAGGCGCCCTCAACCCGGACACTGGAAGTGACGCTGCCGGTAGAACTTTCAGGGCCAGCAATGACTCCTGCCGGCTCCAGGTACGTGTTCGCCATGGAGGCCCACACTTCGCTGGCAATGTCTTTAAGCTCGTTCATTAAGGAGTTCCTCATGAGTTCCCTATTATCCTTTCATTCGATAACACGCGTACTTTCCGAATTGAACGCGCTCGAAGTTGGAGTCGAGATTCAAGGTCGTCTCAGCTCCACCAAGAAATAGATATCCGTCGCTGCGGAGCACCTTGCGGACCTGCGCCAGAATTCGCTTCCGCACATCGACCTCAAAATAGATAAGAACATTGCGCAGGAACACAATGTCTGCGGGGGGCACGTTGCACCATGGCTGTGAGAGATTGATCGATTCAAAGTTCACCATCTCCCTCACTGCTGGCTTCAGTTCCCATTGTGATCCGTTCTTCAGAAAGTGTTTCGCGAGCGACAAAGCAGGCAGACCGCGGTTCACCTCCATCTGCGAGTAGATCCCCTTCTGAGCACGTTCAAGGATGGGAGTTGAAATGTCCGTCGCTCGTATTGAGAACGTCCAGTTGGGCACCATGAACTTGTCACGGATCAACATTGCGATGCTGTATGGCTCCTGGCCACTCGAACAGGCCGCGCTCCAGATAGATATCCGCTGTTCTGCCGCTCTCTTTTTCATGAGCTCTGGGATGATTTCATCGCCCAGCGCCGTAAAGGGATGGCAGTCCCGGAAAAACCAGGTCTCATTGTTGGTCATCGCATCGACAACCCTGCGATGGATGGCGCTGAATGACTTTCCGCGAAGCTGCTGCAGTAACTCCTGCACCGATTGGCACCCCTGGCCGGGAAGCAACGGACTTAAGCGCAAGTCGGCAAGGTATTCCTTTCCGGCATCGATGTCTATCGCTGAGAAATCCTTCACAAGCCGTCGTAGATAATCAAACTCAATTGCGGCAATGCTCATGAAGTCCTCGCCGAGAGAAACTTGTTTGCGACAGTTCCTTTAGAACGCATGGCGGCAGTCTGCCTTGCAATGTACGGAGCCAGTTGCGCGAGTGGAAGGACAGCATCGGCGAGGCCCGCTTTCGCCACAAATCCGGGCATCCCCCATATGACTGATGTTGGCTCATCCTGTACAACAATATGTGCGCACGCGTCTGCAAGCTGCTCGCATCCTCGAAGTCCGTCCTGTCCCATTCCTGTCAAGACTACAGCGAGTACAGTCGCTCGGTTATATACCCTTGCCACCGACCGGAACAAAACGTCGACCGAAGGGCGGCATGAATTCTCTGGACTGTCCTGATTCGTGCCTAGACGTACGGCAGTTCCCTCTCGCAATGCCACCATGTGATGGTCGCCAGGGGCTATCCAGACAGTTCCTGGTTCGACGAGCGCGCCGGCTACAGCTTCCTTCACCTGGAGTCTTGAGGATGCATTCAACCGTTGCGCCAGAAAGTGGGTAAACGCAGGAGGCATGTGCTGGACAATGAGAACTGGTACAGGAAAGTCAGCCGGTAGCGCCGGCACTAATTGAGCCAACGCATTGGGCCCTCCGGTCGAGCAGCCTATGACGACGACGTCAATTCGCTGCAAAACCGGAGTTCTCTTACCTAATGTCGGTATCGTGCGCTGAGGCACATTCTCAGGGATTTGTGGTGCGGCTCCACAGAGTGCCCTGATTTTGGGAAGCAACACCTCACAAATACGTTCCTTGGATATGCTGAAGCTGCCAACATTGGCCGGCTTAGCAACGTAATCGCTGGCTCCCGCCGCCAAGCAATCGATGGTGGCTTCGGCGCCTCGCTCCGTAAGAGTGCTAAACATAATTACTGGTAGAGTCCTGCGCCTGGCACGGATTGCCTTCAGCGTTTCGATTCCGTCCATTACCGGCATTTCGACATCGAGGGTGACGATATCTGGCGATACCTGGTCCAACATTGCTAGTGCAATCTTGCCATTTGCCGCATAACCCGCCACTTCCATCTGCGGATCCGCGGAAACGACATCTGACACCAAACGCCGGATAACTACGGAGTCGTCCACGATTAGCACTCTAATCTTTCTATTCATGACGATGCTCAGAACCCGAGGATTTCTAGTTTTGTGGTCACAATGTCAGGGGTGAATGGTTTCATGATGTATTCGTTGGCACCGACCTCGAGCGCTCTTGACATCTCTCCCATTGAGGTCTCAGTGGTCACCATCATGATCTTCGCTGCATCATACTTGTGATCCTGCCTGACCTGCGTCAGTAACTCGAAGCCATTCATCACTGGCATATTCCAATCCAGCAACATTAGGTCCACCGGTTCCGATGTTTCCAGCACGGTAAGCGCATGGACTCCATTCTTCGCTTCTAGAACCTCGAAGCTTCTCTTCTTCAGAGCGATCCGGAGGATTGCCCTCATCGTCGAAGAGTCGTCAACCACCAGTGCGCGCATAGCCTTTCCTTTATGAGCTTGCTGGTCGCAAGCTATTCTCTGCTGCAGATACTGGGCGCGGCCGCCCGAATCCGAACGGCCGCATCCACCCCTTGGATCACCGACTACCCACGACCTGCCTTAACGGACATCGCCCGCGAGCCAACCTCTTCGTACTTGAACTGGGAGACCAGGTCTTTGAGTTGTGCTGCCATGTCCTCCAGCGACTTGGCGGACGCTTGAGTCTGCCCCGCCGCCTCCGTCGTAGATTTAGCTACCTGCGCCACGCTGGTAATGTTCAGCGTGATATCGGCACCCCCCTTGGCTGCTTCGGCAAGATTGCGGCTGATCTCGCTAGTGGTGGCACTCTGCTCTTCTATGGCGCTGGCAATCGTGTTCTGAATGTCACTGATCTGACCGATGACCTCCGTGATCTGGCCGATTGCCGTTACCGCGCCGCCCGCATCCTGCTGAATCGCCTGAATCTTGAGGCTGATATCTTCGGTCGCCTTGGCGGTCTGTTTAGCCAACTCCTTTACCTCATTGGCAACAACTGCAAATCCCTTCCCTGCCTCTCCAGCTCGAGCCGCTTCGATCGTTGCATTGAGGGCCAGCAGATTGGTTTGCTGTGCGATGGAGGTGATTACCTTAATCACCTGGCCAATTTCAGCGCTACTGGCACCGAGCTTTTGCACAGTTTCATTCGTGGTTTTCGACAGTTGGACCGCATTGTTGGCGATCTTGGTGGCATCTGCCGTATTCTTGGCGATCTCCTTGATGCTGGCTCCCATCTCATCAGCGCCGGTGGCGACCGTCTGGATATTGGTTGAGACCTGCTCGCTGGCTGCCGACACAACGTTCGCCTGTGCCGCAGTCTCTTCTGCACTGGCGCTCATCTGCTGGCTGACCTTGCCAAGTTGCTCACTGGCGGACGCTAACGTAGCCGTCTCACCGCCGATTTGCACCAGCGCCGTGCGCACCTGCTTAGCCATTGCGTTGACTGCACTCTTTAGTTGCTCGAAATCTCCCGCGTACTTCTTCTCGAGTTCCACAGTGAAGTCTCCATCGGACAGCTTACCCAGAATGGATCTCACGTCTTGAATCGGACCTACAACCGCATCCAGCGTGTCGTTTACGCCGACGACGACCTTGCGGAAGTCGCCATGATGTTTGCTGGCATCGGCGCGCGTTTCAAGCTTGCCTTGTACCGCTGCTTTGCTCAATAGCGCAGCGTCAGAGACCATCGCGCCAACCGCTGATTTAACGCTTTCGAGGTTCCCATTGATTATGCTGAATTGTGCTCTGGTATCAGCCGTGTATTGATCCGCCTCTTTCACTTGGAGGTCGAGATCAAAGTTTCCCTCTGCCAGTTTTGCCAGATTTCCCGCCACCCTGGCGACCTCGACCGCGGTATAGTTCTTGTTCTTGACAATTGCTGTGAGGTCCTGAACAACTTCGACATAGCCGATGTGCTCGCCTTTGATGTTGAGCAGTTTTGAGGACTCCTGTTTGCAGTTCTGCCCGTTCCAATCGAAGTACGTTTCGCCATTGCCCTTGGCAAGTTGCACCAGGCCGCAGTTCTCCGTCTTGCAGATATTCGCATTTGCCGAAGAGCAAGGCATGCCGGGAGCATCCTTTCGGCTGCGAATAACGTGGTTGTCCACCATCAGCTTCTCGAAGGCTTTGTTCAGGAACACCCAATTCATCTCCTTGTCAATCACATGAATCGGGAACTGCACTGCGTCGATTATTGATTGATACCAGTTCAGCTTGTCTACGACCACGTCAAGGGTTCCATTGATACCGTCTACCAACCGACGGTAATCGCCCTGATGCTTGCCTGCGTCAGCCCTGGTTTCGAACTTTCCTTCCTGCGCGGCCTTGACGAGCAAGTTAGTATCTAACATCATGTTTTGAAGGGCTGTGGCCACGGTATTTACTGCCTGTTTCATCTTTTCGTGGTCGCCCTTGTACGTGTGCGCAATCAATTCGTCAACCTTGCCCTCGGAAATCTGCGCCAGGACTCGATTGCCTTCGCCGATGGGAAGCAAGATTGCATCGAGCATCTGGTTGACGCCTTCGACTACCTCGGCAAATGCTCCTTTGAACTGTTCCCGCTTGCCACGTTCTGAGAGTTGGCCATCTCTGGACGCCGCAGTCAAGCGCGCCAACTCTTTCTGCAGTCCCTGCAGAACCGTGGCCACGTTGTTGACAGCCTGTTTCATCTTTTCGTGGTCGCCCTTGTAGGTTTGTGCAATCAACTCGTCGACCTTGCCCTCGGAAATCTGTGCCAGGATGCGGTTGCCTTCGCCGATTGGCAGCAAGACGGCGTCAAGCATTTGGTTGATGTCTGACATCAACTCGCAATAACGACCTTGCAGCGACTCTGACTCGCCACGCGTCGCAAGCTGTCCGTCACGGGAAGCTTGCACGAGCCGAGTGAGTTCATCCTTAAATAAGCCTTCCTGGGAATTGTCCTCTAGTACCTGGGTTATTCCGATGATTTCCTGGCGTTCGTTGTATCGGAGCGACACGCTAGCGCGGCAAGGGACTTTGCGTCCCTTGATTGTGCACTCCGCTTCTCCGAATAGCGAGCGTCCCTCGCGAATCGCTCGCGCGGCAAGGCACGAGCCCGTATGGCAGGCGGCGATGTCGAAGAGGTCCCACATCTTCCGGCCAACAGACTTCTCCTGTGTGGTTTCTGCGAGGAGTGCTGCGGCAGGATTGATGTACTCGATGTTATGGTCACAATCCGTGACAATGACCGGAATGGGAATTTCGTCCACGTAGTGTGCTTTTCTCGCGGCATGATCAGCTTTGACGTGAGCAATTTTCGCGGAGTGGCTCTGTCCAGTTCCGCGGGTTCCTGGTTTGGTGCGCTCTAACACTGCCATCTTGTTCCTCATTTCACCTTTTGGATTACGCGGCATGGGGCGCCGCGGGACGAACCGCTTCTCCGGTATCGAGCAATAGCAATAGCTGTTTATCGAGCTTGTAGACTCCGCGAATGAGTTCTCGCGCTACTCCAGTTAACGTGTCAGGGGCACTCTCAAACGATTGCGCGTCCACCTCGACGACATCGCCAATGTCATCAACCAGAAGGCTCATCGCCCCATCGTCAGTCCGTACAACAACATTCATCGGGAATTCCCCGACCAGGCGTTCGTGCAGATCCAGTCTCTTTCGCAGATCGACCGCTGTCACAATCTGACCACGCAGGTTGATCAGACCGCCGATGATATCGGGAGCAAGTGGCACTCTCGTCATCTCCTGGTAGCGGATCACCTCTTGTACCTTCTCAACCTCGACTCCGAGGAAAAGACCGTCGACAAAGAACGTGCATAGTTGTTGTCCGGAGTTCACGCGGATACCCCTTTCACAGCTGGAGTTGCACCGGGAAGCAGCGCATGAATATTGAATAGGTCCGTAACGTGCTCTTGAATTACCGCCGTCCCCAAAATGCCGTTAGGGCAATGCTCGCGTGTCACTTCAACATTTTGGTCAGCAATATCGACGATTTCGTCCACGACTAGCCCCACACATCTGCCATTCTCGGAATATACAATGACCTGAACAGGATCCGACTTCCGTGTAGTCTGCAGGCCCAACACATCGGAAACGTTAACAAGCGGCATGATCTGCCCGCGATACTGGATGACATCACGGCCTGCTGAGCGCTCGATCTTGTCTGCGGCAAACTCCTCAAGACGGGACACCAAGGAGAGAGGTATCGCCATCCTGCCACTCTCCCCTGCCTTGAACAGCAGCCATGTGCTCTGTTGAGCAGTACCGGCGCCGGCCTTGGTGGCGGTATCGCCCACTATCGAGCTCTCATTGAGTTCGCTAAGCACATTCGCAAGCTGGGCCAGGCCGACCACATCCAGAATCAGCGCAACTCGACCGTCGCCCATAATGGTGGCTCCAGCGAAGCAGCGCACCGACTTCAACTGTTTTGACAGCGGTTTCACCACGATTTCTTCCGTATCGTTGATCTCGTCAACCACTAACCCGAATTCCCGGTCACCTGCCTGGAGGACGACAATATTGATGGATTCTGCAGTGGTAACTTCACTTGTGCCAAGCTTCAGTTCTCGATTGAGATAAGCAATGGGCAACAGGCGACCTCTCAGTCGATAGACGGGGGTTCCCTTTATGAATTCGATTCCCCGTGCCGAATGTTCTCCTTCTACCCGTACGAGCTCAACCAGGTTCACCTGCGGTATGGCGAAGCGGTCCCCGCCACTCGTCACAATCAAAGCGGGGATGATTGCAAGAGTGAGGGGAATCTTGATCTTGATCGTCATGCCCTGACCTGCGGTGCTCTGCAGATCAATTGCGCCGCCGATTTTTTCGATATTGGTCCTCACAACATCCATTCCAACGCCACGTCCGGAAATGCTGGTAACTTCTTGGGCGGTGGAAACACCCGGCGCGAACACGAGTCCGAGGATCTCGCGCTCACTCATTCGTGCCGCCTGTTCGGCTGTGATGGTTCCCTTCGCAATCGCTTTGTGTTTCACCAGATCTGTGTTAATCCCGGCGCCGTCATCGGATATCTCAATGTTGACCTGCCCGCCTTCATGGAACGCACGCAGTGACAGCCGTCCTTCACGCGGCTTGCCTTTTGCCAGCCGTATCTCTGGATTTTCGATGCCGTGGTCGACCGCGTTGCGGATGATATGAGTAAGAGGGCTTTTGATCGCCTCGATGATTGTTTTGTCGAGCTCCGTTTCAGCGCCTGACATATCGATCTGAACTGATTTTCCGCAGTTCATCGCGAGGTCGCGAACCAACCTTGGAAGCTTGTTCCACACGGTTCCGATCGGCTGCATCCTTGTCTTCATCACACCTTCCTGCAGCTCGGTGGTGATCAGGTTTAGACGTTGTGCCGCTCCGAGGTACACCACGTCACTCTGTGTGGAGGTAAATTGCAGTATCTGATTTCTCGCCAATACCAGTTCGCCGACAAGATTCATCAGCCTATCGAGCAGCCCGACATCGACACGAATCGTATTATTGGAAATATCCGAGTGGGCATCAGACTGGAATCTCAACGCATCGAGAACTGCAGTAGCCTCCGCGGCCTCGTTCGCGACCAGAATTTCGCCCATTTTGCGACTATCACCGGTACGCTGCTGATCCAGGGCCACCGCGACTTCGATTGGATAGGTGGCCCCTTCGGAAATAAGGATTTCACCAAGAAGCGACGCCGGGTCTGGAACGGATTCAGAAACCTGTGGCGCCGCAGTCTCGGATTCCGGCTTCGATGCTTCTTCCAGGAGCAGAGCCAGCTGGGACGTGACGGTCGTGTAGTCGTCGTCGCCCTCTTTTCCTGTCTGAGAAATCTGCTCCAGCATCTGGCGAAGAGAGTCCGTCATGGCGAGGAGGGCGGTAGTAATCTCCGGATTCAGGACCAGGGTGATGTCTCGCATACGGCTCAGTACGTTCTCACCGACGTGAGAAAGCGATGCGAGCTTCTCAAATCCCAGCGTTCCGCCGCTCCCCTTGATTGTGTGTATTGCGCGGAAAATTCTGGCAAGCAGGGTGGCGTTTACTGGATCTTTCTCGAGATCGACAAGGTCGCGATCAAATTGATCCAGTTCCTCGTTGGCCTCGACGAGAAACTCCCCTATGATTTCTTCCATCCCATCCATTTCACTCATGCGTTTTATCCGTTTCCTGACCCGCACATTTCCCACCCCTGAATCCCCGGGAATCTGGGATGTCTTTGGGAGGCTTCGCCCAGCGGTGCAGCTGTCTTATCGGCAGATGCGAGAATACGGTCAGCAAAAAGGTGCAGAGTTCTTGCCAGGTCGCAGACCAGATGGACCCCAGTGCGGTTGGCACCAAGCTTTCGCGACGTCAACAATATGGCAGGCAGTGTGGAGCCCAGGCACGAGTTTCATATAATGATGTCCGCCGCAGTTCTCGATAATCTGGAATCCCTCAAGGTACCGTTTCGGAGGGTATCCTGTTCGGCTTCGCGGAGAGTTCATCAAGGCTGGGTAGAAGGCGGACTTGGCCCTTAGCGGCGACGCTTTCGAGAACATTGGGCGCGCTACGTGCGCTGTATCGTGGAGGAGTGGTCAGAACGGTGTCGCGATAGGACAGAAGATGTGGTCTCAACAGAGGCGTCGCGGGTATTATTCGAAAGCCGCGAAGAAGGCAGTTATCCGAATTTAGGCGTAAAGATTAACCAAACATCCGTTCGTTGGGGTGGGCATGCTGGCATGCAGCGCGTACTGAAAAATGGCATTCTGCATGTACCAATCGGAGCCCGAAACCTGCGGCGAGAGGGAGCCACCCCACTGACTCGAACTTCGCTCATTCCCTGAGCCCTTCTGAGCAATCGAATAAAAGCTGAAAGTGCCATCTTCAGATGCCGAGGC
>Ga0181525_10000698_pt1 | contig 29333 bp, 19 predicted proteins | sample PEATcosm2014_Bin_48_FD_121100 | JGI IMG/M metagenome (GOLD analysis project Ga0181525, IMG submission 121100) | Peatland microbial communities from MTU Mesocosm Facility, Houghton, MI, USA - PEATcosm2014_Bin06_10_metaG | ecosystem: Environmental > Terrestrial > Soil > Wetlands > Peat | place... | reverse complement strand
TCTCGGCAAGGCCAACGAGACTCAGGTTCTCGTTCAAGATCCGTTGTCGCCGCGACCGGTGCTGATGTCGCGCGCAGAATTCGAGGCGGTCTGGGACGGCCGTCTTGTGCTGATGGCAGGTCGCGCGGGGCTTACGGACCTCTCTCGCCGTTTCGACATCGGCTGGTTCCTTGGCGCTATGCACAAGTACCGCCATCTGCTCGGCGAGGTCCTCGCAGCCTCGTTCTTCCTCCAGCTCTTTGCGCTTGTCTCGCCGCTGTTCTTCCAGGTCGTTATCGACAAGGTCCTGGTCAATCGCACCCTGAGCACGCTCGATGTGCTCGTCATCGGACTCGTCACCATTGCGTTGTTCGAGACGATCCTTGGCATCTTGCGTACTTACCTATTTTCGCACACGACGAATCGTATCGATGTCGAACTGGGTGCTCGCCTATTCCGCCATCTCCTCGCACTGCCAATCGCTTATTTCCAGGCGCGACGCGTCGGCGATTCGGTGGCGCGTGTGCGCGAGCTTGAGAATATACGCAACTTCCTCACCAGTTCGGCGCTGACACTGGTAATCGATCTGTTCTTCACGTTCATCTTCCTGGCGGTGATGTTCATCTATTCCCCGCTGCTCACCTGGATCGTGCTTGGTGCATTTCCCTTCTATATCGGCATCTCAGCGGCGGCGACGCCGCTATTCCGTAAGCGACTTGACGACAAGTTCACGCGCGGCGCCGAAAACCAAGCATTTTTAGTCGAGACCGTAACGGGGGTTGAGACTCTCAAATCAATGGCCGTCGAGCCGCAGATGCAGCGCCGCTGGGAAGAGCAACTCGCCGGCTATGTTACCGCGAGCTTCCGGGTCATTAGCCTGAGCAACACTGCGAGCCAAACCGTTCAATTTATCAGCAAGATCGTTACCGCCGCGGTTCTATACTTTGGTGCCAAACTCGTGATCAATGGGTCGCTCACGATTGGTGAGTTAGTGGCATTTAATATCCTTGCGGGGAGAGTGAGCACCCCCGTACTGCGGCTGGCGCAGATGTGGCAAGACTTCCATCAGGCGCGTCTCTCGGTGGCCCGGCTCGGCGACATCCTCAATGCGCAGCCGGAGCCGACCTTTAGGCCTGGCCGCGCGGCGTTGCCAGCGATACGCGGCGACGTGGAATTCGAACACGCCACATTTCGCTATCGCATCGACGGACCAGAGGTGCTGCATGACGTCAGCTTCAGTGTTCCGGCCGGCCAAGTTGTTGGCATCGTCGGTCCATCTGGTTCGGGAAAGAGCACGCTCGCCAAGCTCATCCAACGCCTCTATGTCCCCGAAAGCGGACGGGTGCTCGTCGATGGCGTCGATCTCGCGATGGTCGATAGCACGTGGTTGCGCCGTCAGTTAGGTAGCGTACTGCAGGAGAACATTCTGTTCAACCGCTCGATCCGCGATAACATCGCGCTCGCGGAACCCGGCATGCCGATCGAACGCGTCGTCGAAGCGGCCACTCTCGCCGGCGCTCACGACTTCATTCTAGAGCTACCGGAGGGCTACGACACATTGGTCGGCGAACGCGGCAGCAGTCTTTCGGGTGGCCAGCGCCAACGTGTCGCGATTGCTCGCGCACTCTTAGGCCAGCCGCGCATCTTAATCTTCGATGAGGCCACGAGCGCACTCGACTATGAAAGTGAGCGGATCATTCAGCAGAATATGGGGAATATCGCGTCTGGACGTACGGTTTTCATCGTCGCGCATCGACTGTCTACGGTACGGTCCGCCGACCGCATCTTGACGCTCGACCACGGGCGCCTCGTTGAGGATGGTACTCACGACGAGTTGGTGCGCAAGGGTGGACGCTACGCGATGCTCTATCGGCTGCAGAGTGGCATCCATGAAATCCGCTAGAGCTGCGATCGCAGCCACCAAGAATATCATCTCGTTCCCGGCGAAACAGGCGCGCCGCGAACAGGATGAGCTCGCATTCTTGCCTGCGGCACTGGAGATCGTCGAGACACCACCGTCGCCGATTGGTCACGCGATCGGCGTGACGATTATTGTCCTATTCTGCCTGGCACTCATATGGGCAACCTTCGGACACGTTGATATTGTTGCATCCGCGTCCGGGAAGATCGTTCCGAGCGGTCGCGTAAAGCTGATACAGCCCCTCGAGACCGGCGTTGTACGCGCCATTGACGTTCACGATGGCCAGAGCGTTAAAGCGGGCGACCCGCTGATCGAGCTCGATCCTACTATGACGACAGCGGAGGAGGAACATATCAGAAGCGACCTGATCGCTGCGCAGCTGGACGTGTCGCGACTGCACGCTGCGCTGAGCGACAACAGCAATCCGCAAAACATTTTTCAACCGCCCCCGGGTGCAAGTTCTGATCAAATCGCCATGGAGAGGCAATTTCTCACCCAGCAGACCGATGAATTGCGAGCCAAGCTTGCTTCGCTAGATCGCCAGCGTGCGCAGAAGGAGGCGGAGCGCGATACGATCGCGGCCACGATCGTAAAACTCGAAGCGTCTAACCCACTCATCAAGGAACGCGTCGACATCCAGAAATTCCTTGCTGACAAGGGGCTTGGCTCAAAGCTCACCTACCTGGAAACGTTTCAGACCTTTACGGAAAATGAGCAGGACCATGCTATCCAAAAGAGTCGCCTTGCCGAGGCAAATGCTGCGCTAGCGGCTATTATAGATAGCCAAGCTGAGGAAGCGGCAGAATTTCATCGTAAGCTATTCGAGGATCTTGCGGAGGCGGAGCGTAAGGCCGCCGGCCTCACTGACGATCTTGCGAAGGCAGAGCAACGGGTCAAATTTCAAGTCTTGACCGCCCCGGTCGATGGTGTTGTCCAGCAACTCGCGGTCCATACTGTGGGCGGCGTGGTAACTCCGGCCCAACAATTAGCCGTTGTCGTGCCGTCCGATACCACGCTCGAGGTTGAGGCCATGATCTCGAATCGAGACATCGGCTTTGTTCGCCCTAACGAGGAGGCGCAAATCAAGGTCGACACATTCAACTTCACTCGTTATGGCCTACTTCACGGTCGGGTTTTGAGTGTTTCTCAAGACGCGATCGTTCGCGATGTTGCGCCGGACAAGACGAACGGCAACGCGGGCGATGCGGAAGGCTCAAGCAGCGAACCCCAAGGTCAGGAGCTTAGATACGCCGCGCGCATCTCGCTTGATCGGACACAAATAAAGGTGGAAGATACCTTGGCCAATCTGTCACCCGGCATGGCGGTGACAGTGGAGATCAGGACAGGCTCACGCGCCGTCATCACTTATCTCCTATCGCCCTTGCTGCGGTACGCACACGAAAGCATGCGCGAGCGGTGATTTCTGAGCGCCTCACGAGCTTGGGCGTTGACTTAGACATGATCATCGCGCCGATTGACAACCACGATTTGATCAAGCGCCGCGGTCCTGAGGCAATCTGACACGAATTCTGTTTCCTAAGGGGGCCTACGTCGCGGAATCTTTTTACGATGCCTTTTCGATGGATAAAGCAAAAGATCTGGCCCGAGAGATTAAGCCCATCTCGTAATTTCGATCATTATGTGTCTTCCACACCCTGTTTGCAGAACGCCGTCGATACGGTGGACGGTTGGAACACCTCGTTCCCTCCACGATATGAACTAAAGGCTGGATCTCTCGCCACTTACAACGATCCACGCATCATTTGGGCAATGGAATGCTTTGGCTCGCTCGACGGTCGTCACGTGCTTGAGCTCGGACCTCTCGAGGGCAGCCATACTGCGATGATTGAAGCAGCAGGAGCGCGGGTCGACGCGATCGAGGCAAATCAGCATGCGTTTATGCGCTGTTTGATAACGAAGGAAATTCTGGGCCTGACGCGTTCCAAATTCTGGCTCGGTGATTTTCTCAAGGCGCTCGAAAATTGGGAACAAAGCTACGATCTAATTGTGGCTTGCGGAGTCCTGTATCACCTCAAGAATCCGCTGAGTTTGATTGAGCTTGTGGCTAGGCGCACTAATGCCGTTTACTTCTGGACGCATGTGGTCACCGAGGAATCCATGCCCCGCTCGGATCCGCGCCGGCTCGTGATTGCGCCGGAAGTGGAGAATCTTCAATTTCGTGGTATGAACATGCGGGCCTACCGGCGGACCTATGCGAACGCCGAGAACAATGTGACCTTCTGTGGCGGCATCGCCGATGAGCACCGCTGGCTCCACCGCGACGATCTCCTGGAAGCGCTGAAAGTGGTCGGTTTCACGGACATCCGGACGGCCCATGAGGAGCCTAACCATCTCTACGGTCCAGCACTCTCGATCTTCGCGCGAAAGTGAAATGAACGCGCTAAGGGGCATCGAATCGGCTCAGAGTCGTAATTTAAATATGCTGTTCAATATCGAAGTCGACGAAGGGGCGCGTATCGTTGGTTATCTTGTTCCTGATGCGTTTACAGGTTCGCCCTCGGTTCGCATAACCGACGGGCATCAGGATCTATTGGTTCTGCAATGCCGCGAGGAGCGTGCGGCCCTCGTTGCTGCCGGTCGACATGACAACGGACGCTGTGGCTTCACCATCGACGAGACGATCATACCGAACTTGGCTCAGCAGGAAGCGCTGGAAATTTACGATCAACATACGAATATTCTAATCTATCGTCGCCGCCCGCCGTCACGGGTGACACAGAGGCGTATCTTCCGTCTCGAGACACATCTTTTTCCGCTGTGGCGTCTCGACGACAGTATCGAACAACGCTTCCAGTATTTTCACAAGGGCGTTGAGCGGCACGGCCGGGAAACGTCGACGCAGGTCTTCCTGCTCAATCATTCGACATCGCTCTATTTGAGCGGCCGACTGATCTTCAAGGCATACGACAATTACATCAACGAGACTTTTAATTGTGTGGCGCTGATTCGCGACCCGTATATGGAACTAGCGGAGCGGCTTCTCACCTTGAAGTATGTCCGCGGCGTCGGCAAAGAGATACTCGGTGAAAGAGATTTAATGGCCTTTGCCCCCGCCATTGCGTTCGCGCAAACGATCGAGGACGACGAGAAGGTTCTGCACCGGGCATTTTCGACGATGTCGCGAGCGGCTATCGCGAACCTTGCAAATCCGTTGACCCGGCAGTTGGCGGCCCGCGCGCCAGATGAAATGCCGAGCAAGGGCGCGGTCGCCACCGCGCTCGGTACGTTGTCCTCGTTTGCGGTTCTCGGAGTGAGGGAGCGCCCGGGTTTATTCCTTATGCAGCTTGCCGATCTTGTCGGAACTAGGGTGGACGCGCTACCGCCGATCCCCGACTTCGTTCGAACCGCCGAATTGGCGCAGCTCCTCAAGGCAGTACCCGAAACGGCAATTCTCATCGAACAAGACCTCGAAGTCTATCGCGAGGTCCAAACGGCGATCGAGCGGAGCTCGGTTCATTAGATTGAAATGGTGGCCTGCGCAGACCGTATTTTGCAAGCGAAAAGAATGACTTATCGTCATTCAAGCAGCGCGACTGGCGTATTCGGTTGTATCTAACTCGTAGAAATAGCGCAGAAACCTTCGCCTTTTTGGGACTGACGCGGCCTTGGTATTACCCTAAGAATCTCTCGCTATTGCTGCTAAAAGGAGCGAGGAGGGGTCCTGAACACAAGCAGCAAAGATTCGCCGATTTGCGCCAGCAGGATCAATCCGACATGAGCGAAGATCCAAGTAGATCAGGCAGAGTTTCGGTCACAAGAAAACGCACCCAGACCGTGCGTCCGGATGACCGCGACGTCGAAATTGCATCTCAGGCGGCTCCAGCTGCGGGTCGTCAGCGATTGATCGAGTTGCCTCGGCTCGAAAACACCTCCATTCGCACGGGATTCAACGGCAAGGATTCCATGACCCCCGCGCCGAAATTTCGTTTCGCGTTACCGCGCTTCGAATTTCTTCAAAACGCGTTACCACGTACGAAGGTTTCGCCACTTCTTGCGAGCTTCATCGGCTGCGTTCTCGTTCCGGCGTTCGCCGCCACCGTCTACTTTGCGTTCATCGCCTCCAATCAGTTGGCGGCCGAAGCGCGCTTCGCCGTGCGCCAGATAGATGCTGATTCGAGCGATACGACCGCGGGCACATCGACCGACGCCAATACTGCAGGCAGCACCAGCGTCAATTTCTCCTTCACCGCCACCGGGCAGAATTCTTATATCGTCACAAGCTACATCCGCAGCCGTGCGATCGTCGACGATCTTCGCACGAAGTTGAATTTGCGTGAAATATTCCGGCGGCCGGGGGCGGATTTTTGGGCGCGATTAAAACGCAATGCGTCAGCTGACGATCTCGCCGACTATTGGCAATCGATGGTCAGCACCTATATCGATGCGCCGTCGGGTATCGTGACGCTGCAAGTGCGGGCATTTCGCGCGGACGATGCTGTGGCACTCGCTGAGGCGGTCTTGGACTTGAGTGAGACGTTGGTCAATCGCATTTCGGACCGTGCACGCCGCGACGCCATGCAGATGTCCGAGCAGGAAGTACGACGGGCCTACGAGATGATCCAAGCAGCACTCGCTGACCTGCATCAATTCCGCGACAGTTCGGGCATAATAGATCCGGTTCAGGCCGGCACCGAAATCGGAAAGCTACTTCTGCCGCTATTGACTGAAAAAATTCACCTCGAGAGCGATCTGTTCGTGGCTAGCCGGGACCTCGACGACACAGCGCCGACAATAAAAGCATTGAAAAGCCAGCTTGATGCAACAGAAGAACAAATTGCCGACTTGAGAGGTAAGCTCACAAATACGGGGGGCGACGGCAACGCGCTTACGGCTTCACTTGCCAAATTCGAGGAACTCGATCTCCAGCGTCAATTCGCCGAAAAGCTCTACACCCTTGCTCAAGCCGACTTCGACCGCGCGCGACTGCGCGCAGCGCGGCAGAGTATCTATCTGACGGTGTTCGTGCCGCCATCCTTACCTGAGGAATCTCGGTATCCCAGGCGCGTTGCGTTCCCTGTCTTGATTTTTCTCGGCCTAACAATCGTGTGGTCGATCGGAGCCATGATCGTCGCCTCAATAGAAGATCACCGGCTCTGACGGGAGCAGTCAGCATCAAGCCATATGGTTGCGTACGAAGCTCATCGCACCGACGGCAGCGGCCCACGCGATTAGCGATCCCAGAAACGTCATGCCGACGCTCAGCCAGCGTTTCGGGTACTTGGCGTCCTCGGGTTGCGCAGGGGCAACGACCTCGTGAAGATATAGCGTGCGGCGTTCACTCATTATACGCGCAGCCTCGACCGCCGCTACCGAGACTTCGTATCGCTTTTCCGCAATACGCTCTTCGAGATCGAGTTCGGCAAATTTCGTCATCTTTCCCGATAGAGCCTTGTCGGCAGTAGCGGAAACGCTCTGCTCCGTCTGCAACGTCAATTGCGCCTTCATCTGCTCCAATTGGCTCTGCATTGCGGTGATACGGGAGTTGAGTACCTTCATCTGGGGCGCATCTTCCCTGACGTAACGAAGTTCAGTTTGGTAGTCCTGCTGCGCTTTGAGAAGATCGCCTTGTAAGCCCGCAATCAGATCAGTGAGGGCATTGCTGGTTTGTCCGACATCGATGAGACCTTCGGCGTTGCGTTCGTATTCCATTTGTATTCGCGCTTTGCCCAAATCCTGCGACGCCTGTTGCATATCGCGCTCAGAGGCGCGCAGCGTGTCGTTCCGCATGCGATCGTTAAGATCATTGATTAGGTCTTCGGACTGTTTTATGACAGCGTCGGCAATGCGTTTGGTGTCTTCCGGAGTAAAGGCGCGCACCGTCAAGGTGACGATTCCCGACGGAAACGCGATCGAGGTATCAGCCATCTTTTCCCAGTAGTCGGTGAATTTTTCGATCGGCTTGTCTTTGCGGAAACGTGCCCACCAATCAATCGAAGTTGAACTATATGCGTTGCGCAAATCGATCGTGCGTTCGAGTTGTTCCACCATGGCGCGACTGCTGATATAGCTCGTGACGACCTGTGTGTCCTGCACGATCAAAATCGGTGGCACGCCAGTGACTGATCCTAGCCCGTCCATCTTCGGCATCGCGGCACTTGAGACAGTGAACTTGGCCTCAGACACGTATTGGTCCGAGGCGATGAGCGCGAAATAGACTGTGACGACGAGATTGGGCGCGACAACCATCGCAACGAACAGCGCGATCGTCAGCGTACGCATCAATTTCGTACCGGCACGTGCCTCGAAGCTACCGCCGCGATAGGCGCTCCGCGCGCGGACTGAGAATCGCGCGCGCCGCGCGGCATCGGTAAGTGCCCTCGAAACCGCCTGCGCGCGCTCCAATGTGCTGACCGGCGGTGAAAACGCTGTCGGGTCGTTGGAATCGGTCATCTGTTCAGCCGGTTATACATCTCGATCGCCTTATCTACAGAATCGAAAACGATGAGCTGTCCCTCGACGATAACGCCGCCATAATCACAATATTCTTTAATGGTTGCCATCGAATGTGAGACGACGATCAGGCCCGAGTTCTTGCGACGCGCGGCAAAGGCCTCCTGGCAGCGAACCTGAAATCGCGCGTCACCCACAGCGGTGATTTCATCAATCAGATAAACATCGAACTCGATTGCCATCGATAGTGCGAAGGCGATTCGCGCCATCATGCCCGAGGAATAGGTCTTGAATGGGACGTCGATATACTCGCCGATCTCAGCGAAGTCTTCGACAAAATCGACAACCCTGCAAATGTCAGCCCCGTACACCCGAGCCACGAAATGGACATTTTCGCGGCCCGTCATCTCGGGATGGAATCCGCCAGCGAAGCCAAGTGGCCACGACACCCGCACGGAACGGCGTATCACACCGGAATTGGGCAGCTCGGTACCGGCAATCAATCGCAGCGTCGTGGATTTACCGGCGCCGTTGACACCAAGCAGCCCGTAAGAGCGCGTAGAGTCAAAAACGGCAGAAACATGATCGAGGACGATCTTGGTATGTCCGTCTGTTCTGTAGAACTTGAAAACGTTGTTAAGCTGGATCATTTCTCGAAGGTCGCCGAAGCGCTGGAGTTCCGTTCAGATGGTATGGCCCTGGGGGTGTTCGAGCTGGTCACCGACGAAAATTATATCACGATAAGTGAGGCGTCCACGGACATCGTTGACTAGTCGACCATGCTGATCGGTACAGTTGTCTTCTATCTATAAACGCATAAGAATCGGCCTCGGTTGTAGTATCCGTTGGCGCCTTAAACATCGCAACATGTTGCGGCCTCAGAGGTCTTGCTTTCGAACAAAACCTTGAGGCGCCTGACAAATATACCTAAAGTGATTCTTGGATATTCATTAGAGGGCGCCTGATCGGCAAAACGACGGAGTGACGGTGGTCGTGTTTTTATCAAGTTCTGACACATTCGACTTGCGGTCTGCGGCGGAACGTCAGCGTCGCGTTCTATTTGCGCTCATGCTGCGGAACGTCAGGACTCGATTTTTCGGGCACGGCCTCGGGTACCTGATGTATATTGCGTGGCCGTTATCGCATATTTTGATCATTGTTGCGATATTCGTTGTTGCCGGACGGTCGGCTCCCTATGGTGACAGCGTAGCACTATTCATAGCGACCGGAGCCCTCCCTTTTATGATTTTCTCGTATTTGTCGCGCTTCATGATGATTTCCGTCTTCACGACGCGACCATTATTGGCATTTCCGGAAGTTAAAATCCTGGACATTCTTTTGGCGAGCGCGTTGCTTGAAACGCTGGCGGCCTGCTGCGTGACAGTCATTCTCATTGTCGTTGCATGGTTCTCTGGAATCGACGTGATGCCGATCAACATTATCCAGGCCTCTTATGCGCTAGGAGCTGCGCTTCTTCTTGGCTTCGGTTTTGGTTTTCTGAACGGTGTCATCGCTCTGGCCCTACCGTTCTGGATGACCGTTTATTCGCTCAGCATCGTTGCCTTTTGGATGAGCGCTGGCATCTTCTTTGTACCCGATGCTTTGCCTGAAACTTTCAGGAGCGCGCTAGCCTGGCATCCAGTGTTGCAGACCGTTGAGTGGATGAGATCCGCATATTACGAGGGCTACGGAGATTCAGTGCTGGATCGACGTTACACGATAAGTGTCGGCGTTGGTGCGGTGTTTCTTGGGCTTTTGCTCGAACGGGCAATGCGAGGCCATTTACTGGCACTGAAGTAGTGAAGTTCCCTGCGATCTGATACTTATGCCGAAGGCCTTCCGTAGCAGAGTGATCATGTATGCGCTATTGCGAACTCTGCCACTTTGTAGCGCGCTGATCTTGTCCACGATTTGCTTCGCGAGGGTCGAGCAAGTCACATTGATGCGGCCCCTCGGCGCGCCAGGTAGATATACATTCGCTCCGAACCAGTTGGCAGCCGCCAAATGGTATGAGCCCGCTGGTCGACTCATTAACGGTCATGTGGAAGAAAGTTTCGGCAACGCGAGAAATTGGCCGGAGCTCCGCCGCTTCCTGCAAGAGACAGATGGAGCGTTCGGCATTAATGCCGCTGAAATCGGGTATTTGACTAGCGATTGGCTCTTGGAGCTTCGCCGCAGCGGAATCCGGTTAAGCGTAGAAACCCCGGCGTGGACCCAGTGTTCGAGTGGCCTCGAGCTCGCACGAGCCGAGTTATTCGGGAGCCTTGTCGATGGACGAAACATCTTTCAGTCGAACTTTCGTATTCTTGATGCTGACGGAAGGTCAGATCCCGTCGGACATGGTTGGTTCTTCACGAAGGATAACAAGCATTATGCCCCGGACGAACTCGTCCTCGATCATCGAATGCTCTCCGTGCTTCCCAGTTTCGATATTGACGTGTTGCTCGCAGCCAATCCAGGCTCGAGTTGGCAGGCCCGTAAAGACGCAGCACGACGAGATTCATGTTCGGCCGCCGACAGCTTTCATCTCACAAGCGTCGATCGAGTGACAGGTGTCCTGGTCGACTATGTTGACTATGCACGCGTAATGGCTCAGAGGTTTCCTGAAAGGCCAGCGATTTCGTTCCATTGGAATGTGGTTCCTCAATGGGAGTGGGGTGACGAACGTTGCATTGACAAGTTACACGGACTCCACCCAGACAACGAGTCGTTTGCGAGTGCTTTGGTTCACCTCGAAAGTCCGTGCCACCGCGATACAGCGATACTCGATCGTCTCGTCGGCGCATTGTGCCAGGCTGGGGTTTGCCCGGCGACCGTTTTTATGGATATGGATATTCATTACCAAACAGGTTATTCACTCGACGCGATGCGCCGAAATAAAGATGTTTTGCGTAAACAAGGGATAGCTTTTGGCGTGGATCTCGCCGACGAGTGCAACGAACAAACCTCATGTATCCAAGTCGTCTCGGCGTCGGGTGAAATGCGACTTGAACATAGCGCCGTCAAAGACGTACGATCAATTAACTTGCTCGATCAAAGATCGCTAGTGAACAAATTCCAGTTTCTCGTCGACAATAACATCATCGATCGCGACACTAATGTTCGCTTCGAAAGTTGGTCGGTTCGTCCGATAGAGGCAAAGGACGAAACCACGGAGAAACAGGAAGGGTCATTCGCAAATACGGTGCTACTTCTGAAGCACGAATTTGTTATCCCAGGTGGCTGGAAACGGGAGTCGAGGCCATGAAGCATTCGACGGTTTAGTTGTTAGCTTGATTGACAATGCTGCAAGAGACTTCCTGATAGACTCGTCTGAACGTTACTCAGTCGTCTTAACCTTCCCCGGCGTTTGATGAGGTCTTTTCAGATACCACCCCGAGTGAGATTTAGTTGTCAAATTGTGCAGCCATGGGTACTCATCGGTCTTTTCGATGTCACCTTGTCGCCAGTAGTGAACCACGATCGAGCGACGCGTTGCCTGAGGATCATTGATGGGACTTCCTCCGTGAAGTAACTGGGAGTGCCAGATGAAGAGATCACCAGCCTTGCAAATTAGAACCTTTTTCTCAATTCCGGCTGCTTGTAACGTCGGCCACAAAAACCCGTCGCACACAGGCATTTCACTTTCCACCGCACGGATGTGTCCAGTTGAAAAGCGGTATTTTGAAAGCCTGTGAGACCCAGGGTAATAGAAAACCGGACCATTGTCCGGGGTGCAATTCTCGAGCGCTAGGGACGCCACCACCATTGCATCTTCGATCGGCGGCGGCATGTACCACGTATCAAAGTGAGCTCGCTGTGAGCTGCCGACCGTAAAATTGAGTGAGTTGATTATTAGGGGAGATCCTTCGACGCAGTTGCTCAAAACTCGGACGAGCTTAGGAGAAAGGAAATATGAGCGAAATAATTCGGAAATGAGATAAAGATCATTGATTTTATGGTTGTACTTCCTGCATTCGTACGGTGCGTCGCTGAGTTTCATTCGCTGATTAGCATATGGCCCGGCACCCATATCGATAATCAAATTGGGGTCGCGGGGTTCTGTCCAAAGATCGATAGCCATTTGTTTTAGGGCTACCACCTCGTCCGTTGAAAAGAATTTTCTTAGGACTAAATAGCCATTTTCGTCGTAGAAGCGTTTTTGACGCCGATCGCGGCGCCTTTCAAACGCATTTTTGATGAATTCCAACATTGAGTCTCCTCAATCTTGTTGGTTTGAATTTCCTGCCACCCTACAGAGAGCGAGAAATTGGGCCCTTTGGTATCTTTCCGGGAAGCTCCGTTTCGGAATGTGGTCGGCAACCGGTGGTTCCATGGTAAGCCATAAAATCATCCGCGCCTTCGGCGTGGTGGAGATGACATCAGTGGCTCACGCCTTTCGCAAGACGCGTTCAACGAGGTCGCTTCCTCGGATGAGAGTCTTCGGCACCATCAGCACGTCCGTCGAACGTCGCAAATAAGTTCTTACGATCAAATCTTCAATGGACTCTCGCTTTTGATCGATGATGCGGCGTTGCTCTTGAATCTCGATCAGAATATATCGAGCACCGAACTCAAGTAGCCTCTCAACCGGACTGCAATACTGCTGGGATATAATCGGCGTTAATTCGACTAGCATCGTGCATTCACGGCTTAGGAGCGTCTTCCTCGATCCATCCAGAACCTGAAAATCCGCGCCTTCAGTATCGATCTTGATGATTAAACCTGGCGTTGGTTTTATGTTCTTGACGTATGTATCCACCCGCACCGCGCTGACCGGATTTCTAACGGTCGGAAGGTCGGGAAAATGAGACGACGAGTAGTCGAAAAGGCTGCTTCCTGCCGTCGAAGTTGGGACCACGTAGAAGTCGAGGGTGTCATCCTTGTCAGATACAGCCGCGTTTACACAAGTGACGATGTCACTCGCCCCGTTGAGAGTGATGTTGTCTTTGAGCAACGCGAAGACGACCCCGGGCTCGAATGCATGAATATGAATGCTTCTTCCGCAGCGCTTGTAGTATAGAGCCTGACCCAGAACTGTCATTCCAATGTGTGCTCCGATATCGAGATAGCTGAAGTCGATATTATTTCGCCAGTAATGAATTGCAGAGAGCACCATCGGGTCTCTCATAATACTCCCGTTCCAAACGACTTCCGAGTTGTCGTCTACCGGAATCGGTTCCAGGGTAAAAGTTTCGCCCGTTATTATCTTGGCTCTGGGGTCCTTGAGAAGGGCACGGTAAGCACTGTCGTCTTCGTAAAGCCAAAGATACATATCGGGCATACGAATCAGCTTTCTTGCCCTATCTTGGCTGCCAGCCATTTTATCACCGTCAGTGCGGTTTTTTTTGTACAAGCCCAAAGGACGAACTCGATGAGATGACTATATCTCAATGATTGCCGCTTTGGCTAAAAAGTTCGTGGTTCGAGGTTGGCCGATCGGCCGCTCAGTGAAACCGCGCCGCCGACTTACCGGGAGCGGGGAGGAAAATCGCATTTCCAATTCGAAGATCTAATTAAGTGGCGGCGCTGTTATCATTTTTTTTAAATCGAGAGCACGCAGCAACCGCTCCTTGAATCGCTGCCGTGTGAAATTTTCTATGTATAACTTTCTCGCTTTGACCCCGATCTCCGGCCAGCGCGCCTTTCGTTCAAATGCGCGGCATAGTGCATGGCAAAGATCTTCTGCAGTATTATCGTGGAACACAAAGCCGGTTTCGCCATCTTCCAAGTAGCGTGAGATGCCCGATGTCGAGCTGATGATAAGGATTTTGCCTGCACCAAGCGCGTCTATCGCTGTGGTAGGGCCCCCATCGTCACGCGATGGCACCAATATAATATCGGCACGCCGCAAAGTCTTCACCACTTGCGAATAATCAAGCTCATTGTGAAAGATGATATGCTTATTGTTGCCGGCACGTTTTTCTATGTCGGCCCTGAATTGACGATCGTTAGTGCGGCCTGCGATAAAAAGTCTGCAGAACGATTGCAGCTGTGATGGGAGTCTTGCAAAGGCGTCTACCGCCAGATCCTGACCCTTGCGCGACTCATATGTTCCAATGAGCGCGATTAGGACTGTCTCGGGACAATCTTCACTAACATTATCATTTTCAAGGTCAGGCAATTCCTCGACACAGGACTCAACGTTTTGCGCCTCAAGACCGCAGTATTCGCTGACTTTTGAGACAATGTAAGGACCCGCTGCCCAAATTGCTGTGGCGGCAGAAAGTCCCTCTAAAAATCCCGGGACAGTGTCCCGCATATGGCGGATGTATTCGGTCTCCAGAGCATAGAGATAGACAGGCATGTATGGGGCGAGATACTTGGGCAAGCGCCAAGAAAGAATCGTGTTGCAGATCGCAACGTCGAAGTTCTTCGCCAGATGAATGACTGCTTCATGTCCGTCCAGTGCGAGTGGATCAACAATGGTATCCGCGCCAACTTCATTGAAACGGCTTCGAAACGGTCCGTCTTCAGGTGACACGACAAGCACGTAGTGACCCGCCTCTATGAGTACCTTCGCAACTTCATACAAACAACGGGGGGCACCGCTAGCGCTAAGATCATGAGAGAAAAGGATAAAATCATTTCCATGCGCGGCATTGACGATGCCGCTTCTTTTATACGAGAACGGCTCTTGCGAGTCGATGTAGACGAGGTCCCGCATCTTGGGTGGGAAGTAGGGGTCGCGCTCGAGATAGCGACCCCATTTCTTGAGCATTAGAAGATCAGCTTTGTCTTTTCGGAACGGATTTGCCTTGCGTCTTTCTTCCGCCTCGACCGACCCCAGGGACAAATGACCAATGTGCATGAGTCGCGCGTGCGGGGTGTAAATGCAAGTACGTCCGCTCTCGCGCACGCGGAAACACAAGTCGACGTCCGAATGAGCTATGGGTACATTGTGCGCGTCGAAACCCCCTATCTCGTGAAAAAAATTAATCGGCATCGCGAGACATGCGCCGGAAATCAACGAAACCTCTCTGACGCTCTGTGCTAAATTGAAATATGCCGCTGACGACGCGGGGTAGGTGTGGAATGCCGTGCCGACGAGGCGACGGACACCGGTCACCATGCCCGCATGCTGAATTGTGCCGGTCTCATAAGCCAGTTTTGGTCCCACGACGCCCACGCCAGGCAGTGTCAGATATTCGAGCAGAGACTCGATCCAATCAGGAGAAATGACGCGCACGTCGTCGTTGAAAAAAACGATATATTCTCCGCGCGCGCTCGAGGCACCTATGTTGCATTTCTCGGAGAAATTATATGGCCTATCGTACTTTATGAGACGCGTGGTCGACGAGGCGAGCGATCCTCCATGCGCTGCGATGAGCTTAGAATTAGTAACGACAAGGATTTCGAAAGGTTCGTACGTGCTATGCGAGATTATCGAGCTCACGGTCTCCAGGATATTAGAAAGATTGTCGGAGGGAACGACGATAGATACCAACGGCCGACTGTTTCCAACGCTTCGCTTAATTCGATTCGCGGTTGGTAGCGCGACTGCTACACCCCCATAGCCGCGCCGGACAGCGGCATCTTGGAGCGCTGCGATGTTACTAATTCTCGCCGTCGGCTTGTCTCCAATTGCCGCCGATCCCGCCGCCATTCGCCAGCCATAGAGGATCTCATCAATGTGAAGGACCTTGGGTTGCCGTTCGGCGACGCGCAGGGCAAGATCGTAGTCCTGCGAGAAGTCGTACTTCGAGCGAAAGCCGCCGACGCTGTCCACCAAGACTCTTCGATAAACCGAGAAGTGGCCGGTGTACATGAAATTGAGCAACAATAGTGGGCTCCAATCCGGCTTGTGAAATAGTTCGTCGACCAGATCGTTGCTGTCTATCTTGCATTCGTCGGAATAGGCCAGATCGACCTTGTCATCGCCGGCGAGCCGCTCGACTATCCTTTCGAGGGCGTCGTATGTGAGCATGTCGTCGTGATCGAGAAGCCCAACATAGGGTCCTGTCGCGATTCTGAGCGCTTCGTTCGTCGCCGCCGAGATCCCTCCGTTCTTTCCGCGAAAATGAACCTTCACCCGAGAATCGACATTTGTGTATGATTTCAAGATGGCGTCGATATCGGGTCGCTGTGAAAAATCGTCAACAAGTATCAATTCCCAATTTGCATAGCTTTGAAATAGGACTGACAGTATGGCCCGTTCCAAGAACGTAATGGGGGTCTTATACACGGGAACGAGGATTGAAACGGTCGGACCATGATCGATCGTGCTGGCGTGAGATGGTTTCAATGAAAATCGCCGGCCGGCTTCGACGCGCGCTTGGTTGTAACGATTGAGGATGGGAACAGGATAGACCGGCAAACGGTCCTCATCGACCGCGAGATAGGGAGTAATTCCAAGTCCCAGCAACGCGTCCAAAGCGTTGCGTTCTTTATCACCGCTCGAATTGGCGCTTTGCCTGATTGCGGCGCTGACGGCATCGGTGGGCAGAGGGGAGTCGGCTGCGGCCAGTGCGAGTTTTGCGGCTATTATTTTTAGTTCGCTTTCTTGTGCGGGGAATTGCGCCGGAGCGGTATTCTGTTCTGTTTTCTCTAAGTAAAGGGCGCGAACTGCCGAAACGATTTCAAGATCGCGTGCGTGCCGCCCGTGATCCACTGCGGCGACGGGCGTTGGCGGCCGAATTGAGGGTTCGCGAGCTGCGCCGGAAGCTACGGATATGTGCGTTTGCTGGGCAGCAACTCCGTCAACTTCACGTGGTAACGGAGACATGTTGGCTGTGAGTTCTCCGTCATTAGGGTTTGCGAAAGCTTCTTGCGTGGATGTCTTTTCGGCAAAAATTATCGAGTGAACCAGCGGATTGATATTTCTAGGTAGATGGTTACGCTCCCGGTACGCGATCGGGTCAAATGACGGGTTCGGCTTTCGATTTTCACGCCAGCCCCATTGCACGTAATGGCTGAGCGGCTCAATGCCAGCTGACCTCACGTCGGGATACTTCTCGAGATACCATGCGGGATCAAAGAATTTACTGGGATGGACTCCTTGTTTCCAACCAATCGTCAGATAGTGCGTCAGGGGATCGAGGCGGGATGAGTTAAAATCAAACGCCTCGACCATATAGAAGTCGACATCGAACAGTGGGTGGGGATGACTGCGTGCGAAACTCTCACTTGCTAGATAATGTACCAGTGGATTGACACCCGACGAGGCGGCGTCCGGTGTGCGGCTCAAATACCAATTGGTGTCGAAGAGCGGGTGAGGATTGCGGCCCTCGCGTGCGCCGTAGTCTAAATAGTGCTTGGGGGCGTCTATCGATGTCCCTCGAAGGTCTAAATGGCTTTCCCGATACCAAATCGGATCGACAAGAATCGTCGACCGGAGCGTTTCGAGTGGAGTTCTATTTTTGCGACGCTGCCGGAGGCGCGAGAAAACTTCATCCACTTTCGACATATGCCATCCAAGCTTCAAACGTTTGTCGCAGTCAAAACAACTAGCCCATTCCCAGCGATAAGCGCCTGTGGTGATGTCTCATAGCCTAAATCCTTCGTGGCAGATATCCATGAGTGGCTTCTTTCCAGTGCGTTCTCCCCGCCAAAGAGGTCAGCCGTCGTCGTGCGGCCGCATAGGTAACCGACCCTCGGTCTTGCCATACCGTAGGTAATGGACGAGCGGGTTCATTCTGCTCGATCGAACATCCGGGTTGGACAAAAGATAGAAGTCGGTTTCGAATTCTGGACCGGGGTTCCGACCTTCGCTACAACCGTGTTGAAGATAGTGAACAAGCGGGTTCACTCCGGAGCGTCGCACGTCGTCATAATGGTCGAGATACCATCGGGTATCGAATAACGGGTTCGGCCGATAACCGCGCAGATAGCCATCCTCCAGATAGTGCTCTGCCGGCGAGCGGCCGCATTTGGTAACATCCGGATATTCCCGCGAATACCAGTCGGCGTCGAACAGACCGCTGTTCGAAATCTGGCGAGCGGCGCGACGCCTAGACAGGGAGATCAGATTTATCCATGCGAGTCCATTTCGTTTGCGGTTTATAGCGTTAGCCAGCGCCACCTCTGCATCTATAAGTTGGTCGCGGGACCTACGAATTTGTGCTTGCGCCTTGTTTTCGCACTCTACCAGCGCAGCGGTGTGGATGGCCTCCAGGACGGCGGCCCGATCGGCCGCGCTTTTTTCGACACGGGGGATCTCGGCGGCAGCCTGTGCGAGTTCGCTGGCGAGGCGGTCATTCTCTGCGCTTTTTTCATCCAATTGCGCTCTAAGGTCGTGGATGCGAACATCATTGGCGGCCAGGATTTCGATCTTCTCAGCGGCTTGAATAGCAATAGATTGCGCCTCGGTCGACGAGTCATTAATCAGCGAGTTTCTCTGATCGGCTTCTTGGCACAATTCCCCAAGCGAAGCCTTGAGGAATACAATTTCCTCCTGCGCGGCCGGCAGTTCGGCTGCAGCAACGGTAAGCGCTTCAATCCCCGTTCGCAGCAGTTCTGATATGCGTTGACGCTCGGCGTTGACGTACTCCGTTTCCGCCCGCGCAGCGTCAAGTTCTCCTGCAAGCCGTTGAATTTCCGATTGGCTGTCGCGCAGAAAGAGACGCGTCGCATCAATATCACGTGAAAGTCGACCGATTTCGCCGTCCCGGTCCCGCACTGCCGATTGTGCGGATATTAACTCGCGGTAGAGTTTCTCGCTTTCGCCTTTGCGCTCATTGGACACTAATTGAACACTTTCGAGATCGGCTCTGAGTTTTGTTGCCACAGTCTCCTGCTCCCGTAGTGCAGCGCGCAACGTCTCCAGTTCTTGCCCAAGAAAGGCAATCTGAGCATCCTTCTTTGCTGTCGTCGCTCTTTCTTCCTCGAGGGCTGTGGCGACCTGGCGGCGGTGACGCTCATGATCAGTTGATGCCGCCTCAGCCTCGTTGGCGGCATTCTGTGCCTGCGTCAGCCGTCCGGAAAGTTGAACGATCTCTTCATCTCGCACCTTAATTTGTGTTTCGATAGATCGCAGCTGAGATTCGCTTCGCTCCGCTTCGCTCTCGAGGACGAGACCGAATGCTGCACAAGCCTTGTCGAATTCGAATCGTATACGATCGAGCCTCAAGAATTGATTTTTGGTCTCTCTCTCGGCTGCCATTTGCTGTAGGATGCGGTAGGCCTCCTTGACCCAGTCAGTGATGTCTGCACGAGCGGCTAGCTGCGCGTCGTCAGCTGTGTGGTGTCGGAGCGTATAGGCAAGAAATTGATCGATTTCGAGCTCGGAGCGATCCGAGCGACGTGGCCAGTGAACATCGGCTTTTGCGGTGACCGTTCCAACGATGCTACGCCAATCATCCAGAAGTTCTTGATAGATTACGATGGCGCGGGGCAGCCATCGCGTCGCCATCTCGGCATCGAGGACATGACGCAACCACAGAAGATAAGATCTGGCTAACGAAGAATTGTCGCGACGCCTCAGAGAGGCGGCGACTTCCAAGGGATTGCGAATTGGAATGACGACACGTGCCTCGGCGCCAAATCGTTCGAGCACGTCGAGCCACAGCGGGACAAATCTACAAATTCTCGGGTCCTTGACGACGAAGAGGTGAGAGCCGCCGAAGTTGTTTTGAAGTATGCCGAGAAGCTTCACCCTGTAACTCTCGGCGACACCTGATCGAATCCAATCGGAATTAAATGCTCGCCAATCGTCCCAACGTGACCCTGCTGTCGCGAGAAGATCGTCGTGGATGGCCACAAGGTCCAGAGATTCCCAGTGCCCGGCTTCATTGGTGGGATTTTGGCCCAACAGGTTCTTAGGCAGGTCGGCTCCTAAAAGGCTGAAGACCCGTGTGAACGCAGATGTTCCGCTGCGATGCATACCGAGCACCAGCAACGCTTGCGCGGCATTAGCGCGCCGCAGGTGTGCATTCCCTGCTGCTGTGCCGATACGGCGTAGCCTCCGTTTTGGTCGGGCGTTTGTAGTTCTGCGAGACCTCATGACAAAGCGCTTTGCAAATTTTAGTGTCAGACGGTTGAATTTTAGCGCAATCCGCAATTTGGCAAAAGTCAAGCGCTGAACCAGTTACCGTTTATCTTGCGTCCGGTAACTGTGCTAGCCGGGTGGGTAGCGGTTCCGAGCGGTCTCGCGTGTACCATGGGCTGAACGATCGGTCTTCAAACGTCTCGGTCGCATGACGGCGGCGCAGACTTCCTTTGTCGCGCTCGAAACGAGCGCGGTTAGCACGGGTTTCATCGCTGCCACGGGCGGCCGACTCATGATGGATCAGAGTTGCGAACGGGGTCCAGACTACCCGAAACCCTTTCGATAAGGCGCGCAGACAGAAGTCGATATCATTGTAAGCTATCGGGAACTCTCGTTCATCGAAGTTTCCGACCGCGTCAAGGCAAGCTCGTGAAATGAGCATGCAGGCGCCGGTTACTGCGCTGTAGGATTGCCGAACATGCAGCCGAGCCATTGGGCCGGGATAATCGCCACGCTGTCCGCCAAACCAGTGACCGGCCAGTCCTCCGAGGCCAATGACTATCCCGGCATGCTGAATTCGTCCGCTCGGATAGAGCAAACGCGCGCCAACAATCCCCGTATTTGAATAGCTGAAGCAAGAAGCCATCTCGCGAAGCCAATTGTCCTCGATTATCTCGATATCGCTATTGAGCAAAAGGATCAATTCGCCCCTCGCCAGCGCGATGCCGCGATTAACTTGACGAGAGAAATTGAAGGGCACCGAATCTATGTCGCATCTAAATGGAATCGCGCCTTCTTTGCTTTTGGCATAGAGATCTAGAACTCGACGATCAGTCGAACCGTTATCGACGACGATGATCTCAAAATCAGGATAAGATGTCCTCTGGGCCAGATCGCTGAGTACACGCGAGATAAAAGGGAAGGAGTCGCGATTCGGAATTATGATCGACACGCGCGGCCATGGCGTTTGCAATTTATCGAAGCGGACCCGATGCAAGGTCTTGGCGATTGCTTCGTCCACCGTTGCCTCGACCCCGCTGCGACAATAGCGCTCCGCAAGCGCCTTGCGCGCGCTTGCAGTAGCTCGATCCGTAAATTGAGCCGAAAAAGCGGAAGCGCTTCGCCGCCATTGGTAGGCAGGGTATGGCAAGTGCTTGATCTCATCCGGCCTCAGGTCGCGGATATATCGGAGCAAAAGTTCATAGTCTTGAGAACCGTCGTAGCCAGTTCGCATTCCTCCGAGTGCGAGCAACCGTTTCCGCTTATAGCAAGACAGATGATTGATGTAATTGACGCCAGAGAGTAGCACCTCATCGTAGGCGGGCTTAAAAAAATATGCGACGGGCTTCAGCTTTTCGTCGGTGACGATCTCATCGGTGTAGATGAATTGACAATTTGGATGTCTTCGAGCCGTTTCAGCAATGAGCTGAACTGAACATGGAGTCAATGCGTCGTCGTGGTCAACGAAACTGATCCACTCGCCGCGCGCTACTTCGATCCCCGAATTAGTTGTGGCCGCTATGCCACGGTTCTCTTCGTTGCGGATGATCCGGACACCAAGCACATGCGTATGTGCGTTTAGCCATGAAAGAGTTCTGGCCGAAGTCGATCCGTCATCGCTTAAAATCAGCTCCGCGGATCCTTCGGGTTGCTGATGGAAGGAGGCTAGCAGATCGTTCAGATATATTTCAGGAGTGTTGTAAACAGGCACAATAAAGGAAATGAACGGTGCATCTTTCGTTATGCTGATTTCAATCGGCGGCGCCGTATGTCGGGCTAGCCGAATGACTGAATCAAAATGCTCAGCAACATGTATTGCCGAATTTCGTCTTTTACGCTTTTCGGGTGTGCCATCGATAACGACATCATAGATCGATGCTGTACTCTCGGCGTCTTGCTTTGCCTCGGCAAGTAATTTGGCGAGATCTGCTTTATTCCAGGCAAATTTTATCCAGTATCGAAAGCGCTCCTCGTTAGAGCACGGATCTATCCTAATCCCCTTGACGCGACGAGGTGTCGAGACGCTGATCGAATATATGCAAATGCCAGCATGGCTCAGCGAAATTGAAGTGACTTCATTGAAACCATTTCCGCGGTCGACAAAAATCTTGGGATCCAGCGGATTATTAAGGGCCTGAAGAAATACAACCATATAGCGAGGGCGCCGCCAGAAACGATAAACGAATTGCGGATCATCGGTTAAAGCCTGATAGCCCTGCGTGCTGGTCTTTCGGACCCCCAAAGTGAATTGCCGGACCAAGAGCGACATTGCGGATATGTTATGAGCCTCTGCTGCTTCTCATAGCCCAAGATCCAAAGTATACAACGCGTGAGTGGGATCGACGCAAAAGGCGTAATTGGTACGGCAGAATAGTTCAATAGGAGTCTTCTCAGGTATGAACGTCATTCAGACTCAAATTCCAGAAATACTTATCATAGAGCCCAAGGTGTCCGGTGATCAGAGGGGCTTTTTTTGCGAAACCTACCAGATTGATCGTTATGCATCCTACGGTATTATGGGACCGTTCGTTCAAGATAATCTGTCGCGTTCTAGCAGTGGTGTACTTCGAGGGCTTCACTTTCAGAATCCAAGGAGTCAGGGCAAGCTCGTCAGCGTTCTGCGCGGCCGTATACTCGACGTCGCGGTCGACGTGAGACTTGGCAGCCCGACTTTTGGGCAGCATGTTATTGCTGAATTGAGCGAGGATAATCACCGCCAACTTTGGGTGCCCCGAGGTTTTGCGCATGGCTTCCTGGTTTTCTCGGAATCGGCTGATTTCTTCTATAAATGCGACGAATTCTATAGCCCATCTGACGAAGTCGCTTTGCGCTGGAACGATCCAGCGATCGGTATTAGGTGGGGCGTCGACACGCCGACCTTGTCGGCGCGCGACGCTGCTGCGCCGCCGCTCGCAGAGGTGAAAAATTTGCCCGTTTATGGAAAGTCTTAATGCGTGTTCTTGTTACCGGTATTACCGGACAGGTTGGAAGTGCCCTCGTCGGCGCATTGGCGCAACAAGCTTCAGTCGTGACGGCCGACCGCAATCAACTCGATCTTGAGCGACCCAATGAAATTGCTGCAGCCCTCGATCGCCTTGCGGCGGACCTGATCATTAATCCAGCCGCATATACGGCCGTCGACCGTGCTGAAGACGAGAGAGACATGGCATTTCGTGTCAATGCCGAAGCGCCCAGTGCGATAGCCCGCTGGGCTGCCGCCCGTGGGGTGCCGCTTATCCACTTCTCGACCGATTATGTCTTCGATGGTGTGGGGACCCAGCCCTGGCGGGAAGATGACGCGACAAATCCCTTATCTGTCTACGGCGCGAGCAAGCTTGCTGGTGAGGATGCAGTTCGCTCCGCAGGGGGGCCTCATCTGATTGTTCGAACATCGTGGGTATATGCTGCAAGGGGAGCGAATTTTTTGCGGACCATTGTACGGCTCGCGAAGGAGCGTAAAGAGCTGCGTATCGTTGCCGATCAAATTGGCGCGCCGACATCGGCTCAGGTGATTGCCGACGTCGTGGCCCGAATCATTGGCAACGACGTGACGTCTCTCGCTAACCGTTTTGCTGCGGCTGATGGTATGATCAACATTGCGGCATCGGGTGAGACGAGTTGGCACGGATTTGCTGTGGCAATCGTGGAGAGTCTGAGAGAACACGGCGTTGCGTTGGCTGTTGAGAGCATCGTCCCAATCTCGACAACGGATTTTCCGACCAAGGCCAAGCGACCGGCAAATTGCCGTCTCGATCTTACGCGACTCAGGGAAGTATTCGGAATTGATCCGACGAAATGGGATCACGCGATGGCCGTGGAACTCGATCGCCTTGGAGGCGAGCTCTAACTTTGGTGCAAATTCCAGCGTGGGTGTTTCGCATCCAAATCAAAAATAAGGTCGTTGGAGCCCGCAAGACGGCCCGGGTCCCAAGTCGCGCCAATCAGTGGGGGGTCAGAAAATGTTGGCGCCATTGAAGTGCTTCGTTAGGCCGCAGCAAAAATGATAGTCTACTGCAAGATCTCCTTTGATACGTTGTCTGTGCACGCCCCAGCAGGGTAGATATCAAGACGAAATGAATCTTTTTATAAAGCCGGGATATCGAGCGCGTGGAACCGCCGTGTATTTCGATGACACGGCGTATGCCGACGACGATATTATTCATCAACCACATGCATACACTCTCGCCGGTTTTTTGGCTTCGCGCTACCATGCCGAAACGATCATTGATATTGGCTGCGGATCAGGCCGCAAACTCATGGGCCTACAGGGTATCCGGAGAATAGGCATAGATTACGGAGCTAACCTCGTACATTGTAAACAGCTAAATCCTGATGAGACTTGGGTAGAGGCAGATTTAGAGTCCTGCCGCACGCTCGACATACCCCCGGAGGTCATTTCTCGATCAGTAGTTCTCTGTGCCGACGTAATTGAGCATTTGGTCAATCCGACAAACTTACTAGCGCTTCTATCGAAGCTTGCTACGCGTGCCCGCGCCGTCATTATTACAACACCTGATCGAGATTTGGTGCGAGGCATCGATGACGCTGGACCTCCAGCGAACGCCGCTCATGTTAGAGAGTGGAATATTGAGGAGTTTCATTCGCTGCTGCGGGCAAGTGACTTGGCGCCGACATTCATCGGGCTAACCATCAACAACAATAAAAAACTGGAAAAGAAGACGATCCTGGCAGTCATTGACGGCTGCCCACTCGAACAGGCGCATCAAGTACCGAACAACTTTCGACCGATAGCACTATGTGCCACGTACAACGACGCGGACATCGCGCCACAGACGGTGAATGCCCTCCTCGACGATCAGATCGATGTTTGGGTTCTCGATAATTGGTCTGGCGACGGGACCTTCGAGGCCCTTGAATCAATAGCGAGTGTGCGTTCATCTTTGAACGTCGAACGCTTTCCGGCGAACGGTCCTTCGCCGCATTATGAATGGAGCTCCATTCTAACGAAAAAGCAGCAATTGGCGGCGACGTTTCCTAACCGCTGGGTAATTCATCACGACAGTGATGAAGTCCGAGCGTCTCCCTGGGCGAATGTCTCGTTGCGGGCAGGATTGTATCTTGCCCAGCGGATGAATTTTAACGCTGTAGATTTTACAGTGTGCGACTTCCGACCGGTCGAATCGGGATTCTCACCAGGAGTGGACCCCCGGGTAGCCTTGCGATTTTTCGAATTTGGACGGCGGCCCGGGCATTTCAAACAAGTTAAGGCGTGGTTGCAGGGTGCCGAAATTGTGAATTTGACGGAAAGCGGCGGCCACGACGTCCAATTCAACGGACGCAGAATATTTCCATACAAATTCCTTCTTAAGCATTATCCGCTGCGCAGTCCCGATCAGGCCCGCCGAAAGGTGTTTCAGGAGCGGCTAGACCGCTTCTCACCTGAAGAGCGGGCGAGTGGGTTGCACACGCATTACGATCGTTGGAATCGAGATGATCCGTTCTTGTGGTCAGACGCCGAATTGATCCACTTTGACGAGCATGAAACCCGGGCAAGTTATCTCGTCGAATTAATTTCTGGAATCGGGATAGACCTTTTATCGGTCTCGACGTGCGCAGCCTAGACCAAAACTTCTTCCTTAATCACGCGAGCGGTATTCAAAACCTAAATTGTTTAGCTGTAGCGCCTTCCTTCAAGCCTACCCCAGACCATGTAATGCAATCGCGCATCCACCTTCGCCTTTTTTACATCGGGGTTTAATTCCAAATAAGTAGTCTCATCGAATCCAGATGGCAGAATGTTTCCGAAAACCATTTTCATATCGGGCAAGCTCGGATGAAATTGAAGTCGCAGCTTCCATTCAAATAGTCCTTCGCCACCGTGCTCCAAGGCGCCATACATAAAATAGCGAATCCCCCTTAAGCTCGCAGATTCTGGCGCGAACAGCCAGCGGACAATATCGAAGACGAGGAGCTTAATTACCCCGTCGCCCAGGGCGTCACGGTGTCCCATGATATGAATCGTTCGAATGACATTGCCGCACCTTGTTAGTAGTGCGTATGCGACGAGCGTTTTGCCTTTGAAGGCGCCCCAACACATTGACCAATGGACCCCACAACGGGGCGGTCCGACGACTTGTTCACCGCCATCCACCAGATTGGCCTTGGGACGAATGGCGTCGAACATCAACCCGCCAGTTCGAACCACCTTAGAGCGACGGATCCGATCGATACTGGCTTTATACGCATCTTGATCAATGACACACGTTCGATATCCCAAACGCAGCGCCTTTTTGACGGATCGATTGTCGTTGCCTCTAGAGTTTCTCGATACTGCTCTTGCATAGTCATCAAAGTCACTAAAACGACCTAAATCCAAGATCGCAGCAGTTGGTTGAAAATAAATCGCATAGTCCCGCCAATTGGCGGGATAGGTTTTAAAACCATTCAAATATAGATAAGCGCCAGCCTTGATATTATTGCATTCGCTATTGGTTTCAGAAAGGCCGAGATCAATCGGGCAAATCTGAATTGTTCCTTGCTTTTCCTTCAACCAATTTTCGATCCTGCCTTTCTTTCGGAAGCAGGCTCGCCTAAAAAAATACGGCTTTAAATGAACGTTCCAGATTTTTGTTGTTACATTTGAGATCATCTTAGACCTCGGATGTCGGCGTCGATTCTCGACGTAATCTCGCGCCTGCTATCCACAGCCCAGTCGGCATCTGGTATTATTCACGATGTCATTGTTTGTCATTTGTTCCGTTTTGTAATTCGCTTCCGTAGCCGCACCCCGGGCCCACCGCCGTTCTCGTCGATGAATTCGATGCCGGCTGCTTCTAGCGACTTCCTAAGGGCAGCCATAGTCGACATGTGCGCGGACATAATTCCGGGCTTTGATTCGAGTCGCTTAATGGTCGGCAGCGATATAGACGAAGCGACCGCCAGATCGCGTTGCTCCCAGCGTAGAAGCGCTCGTGCGGCCCGTATCAGCTCGCTACTGAGGACAAGCGCGGGATTACGCATTATGCCCCACATTTAATACCTGAGGTATTGACTCTACTGATCTGTCCATTATAATACCTCAGGTATTGTTTCGTTTGGAGGAGTCATGCAAGAGTATTTTACGGGAAGCACCCCGTTTGCCAACAGACGAGGATTTATCGGCGGCTCGGACGCCCGGATCGTCATGGGCAGCGATGAGGCGGCATTACTGCGGCTGTGGCGGGAGAAGCGCGGCGAGGCGGAGCCGCAGGACCTGTCCGGTAACCTCATCGTCCAGCTGGGGCTGGCCACCGAGGACCTCAATCGACGCTGGTACGAGGCCAATACCGGACTGGTGATCACGGACATCCAGCGCCGGGTCCGGCATCCAGCACTCAAGTGGATGGCGGCGACGCTCGACGGGAGGGTGGAAGGCAGCGGGGCGGTATTCGAAGCCAAGTTCATGCTGCCGTGGTCGTTCTCGGAGGAGGCGGCAGCCGAGAAATACATGCCGCAGCTGCAGCACAACATGTGGGTGGTGGCTGCGAAGGCTGCGGTGCTGTCGGTGATTACCGGGGGCGGCAAGTGGGTGGAGATCACCACCCAGGCCGACCCGCTCTACCAGCACCTCATTGTCACGGCTGAGCGGAAGTTCTGGCGTTGCGTCGAGAACGGCGAACTGCCCCGCCTGTTCGGGGCCGAGCCGCCTCGACCGCGCATCGAAGCGGTCCGTATCGTCGATATGAGTTCATCCAATGCCTGGGCGGAGTTCTCCGGCATCTTTGCCCGGACCCGGGCTGCTTATCTCGAGCACGAGCAGGCCAAGGGTGAGCTTAAGAGCCTGATGCCGGAGGATGCCAAGGAGGCCATCGGGCATGGCATCCGGGCCAAGCGCTCGAAATCAGGCGCCGTAAGCTTTGATCTCCTCAGTCGGGTGGAGAGTAGCCATGCACCGGTCCAGTGAATCGATCGCCAATCTCGCTGGTGCTCTGGCCAAGGCCCAGGCCGAGCTCACCAACCCGGAAAAGTCCCTCATCGCGACCATCCGCCCGCAGTCACGCGGCGAGGCCGAACGGTCGTTCCGCTATGCCCCGTTATCGAGTGGGCTCGATATCGTGCGCAAGACTTTGGGCCAGCATGAGATCGCAACGGTCCAGACCACGGCGATCGACCAGACCGCGGGAACGGTCAATCTGACCACCGTATTGGCGCATGCCTCGGGGGAGTGGATCGCATCCGACTGGCCGGTCTGCGCCATTGCCGAGACGGCGACCCCGCGTCGCATGGGGGCAGCCCTGACCTATGCCCGCCGCTATGCGCTGTTCACCCTGGTCGGGATTGCCGGCGAAGACGATGTCGATGCCCCGGACCTCGACGCGCCGGACCTCGATGCGCCGGCAGGGCAGCCTGCAGGACATTCCGGTAACCCGGCAGGGCACGGGCCGAACGGGGGCGGCAACGGATTGGCGGCTCCTGGAATTGCCGTTGCCGCCCGCCGGTTCGGGAAGCCGGGAGAACCCAGAAAGCCTCTCCAGAGGCCTCCAAAGCCGATTCTGGAGCCCGCCAAATCCGAGGCGGCCCGCGATCAGCTCTTGGTCGAGCTTGCAAGCCTGGGCTCGGCCGATGCGGCGACCGCCTGGGCCCAGCGGGTCTTGGCTACCAAAAACAGCCTGACGGCGGCCGATGCTCGGCGTGTCGAAGACGCCTTCCAGGCGAGACTGGTGAGCCTCGGCAGTGGCGATGCAGAGCGTGTCGACCCGACGAAGCCGGTCGCAAAACCCGCGCGGCCGACTTTGGGGCACGCGGTGCACGCGAACGAAACAACCGAGGCTCCCGGTCCACACGGTGTCGACAAAAGCGCGCTCACCTTGCCGGAGCCGCGCCGGATTCGCGACAAGGGCCACCTGCGATTTGTCGCCCGGCAGGCCTGCCTGGTTTGCGGCCGCAAACCAGCGGACCCGCACCATCTTCGCTTCGCGCAGCCCCGCGCGCTGAGCCGTAAGGTCAGCGACGAGTTCACGGTGCCGCTGTGCCGCGCTCACCACCGCGAAGTCCACAATTGCGGTGACGAGATCGCCTGGTGGCAAAAAGCCGGGATCAGTGCCGCCGCGACGGCACGAACGCTCTGGCTCGAAACGCATGTCGCGCCGTGGCAAAGATCAAGAAAATTGTCGGCCG
>Ga0181525_10000695_pt1 | contig 29382 bp, 27 predicted proteins | sample PEATcosm2014_Bin_48_FD_121100 | JGI IMG/M metagenome (GOLD analysis project Ga0181525, IMG submission 121100) | Peatland microbial communities from MTU Mesocosm Facility, Houghton, MI, USA - PEATcosm2014_Bin06_10_metaG | ecosystem: Environmental > Terrestrial > Soil > Wetlands > Peat | place... | reverse complement strand
TTGCCGCAAGACGACGGTCCGCGCCCCGCGCGCCGGGGGCGGCCGTGTCGGTATCCACCGCGGCTTTGTCGCGTTCCGGACATTGGCGTTGGCCGGCTTGACGCCGATGCCGGCGGAGCTTCGTTCGCGAGCGTCAAGTGGTTGATTAGGCAAGGACGAGGCGACACAGGAGGCGGTTGGCACGCCCATTGCGTGATCCAGCACAGCGGCACGGCAGTTCGCCGGTCGGGGTTGCCCGTGCCATGGGAAATCGTCGCCGCGACACCCCGGTATCGCGGCCTAGGAGACAGCCTTGAACATCGTCGAACTTTTCCTGGCCCATGCGGTGCAGCTCGAACGCGATGCAGCGCGACGCTATGAAGACCTGGCGGCGTCGATGTCGACCGATGGCAATCGGGAGCTGAAGGCATTCTTCGAGCGCATGGCCGGTTTCTCGCGCAAGCACCTGGCCGAGGCCAGCGCGCGCGCCGGATTCCGCACGATGCCGAACCTGCGTCCCGAGCAATACGAGTGGCCGGACGGAACCGCGCCGGAGACCGCCGGCTGGGCGGGTGTCGATGCGCTCATGAGCGCCGACGATGCCCTCGAACTGGCCTTGGCGAGCGAGCGCCGCGGCCATGCCTATTACGCGGCGATTGCCGTCACTTCGCCGGATCCCGAGGTTCGCACGCTGGCTGCCGAGTTTGCCGCGGAAGAAGCTGCACACGTGTGCGAACTGGAGAAGTGGATCATGGCGCGCGCCACCGGTGCCCGGCGCTGAGGTTCCGGCGGCAGTCATCATGCCGCGCGCCATCGACTACCGACCGGGCACCACGCGTGTTCAGCCGTGTTCGCTGGCCAGGTTGCGGGTATATCGGGGCAGCTCCACCACGAGATCGGCCTGGCGCATCACGACCTGGCAGGCCAGCCGGGAGCCGGGCTGCACGCCCCAGGCGCGGTCGAGCTGGTCGTCTTCCTCGTCGCTGGCAGGCGTGAGGGTATCGAATCCCTCGCGGACAATGACATGGCAGGTCGAACAGGCGCAGGATTTCTCGCAGGCATGCTCGAGCGCGATACCGGAGCGCAGCAGGGCGTCGCACAGGAAGGCGCCCCCGCGTGCCTCGAATCGCACGCCTTCGGGGCATAGCGTGGGGTGTGGCAGCACGGTTACTTGTGGCATGGTTTCCCGATCCCGGTCTGGCTAGGCGGCGCTGCGCATGGGGTCCGCGGCAGGAGACGGCGCAAGATCCTCGAGGCGACGCCCGGCCAGTGCGCGCTGGACGCTGGCGTTCATGCGCCGTGCCGCGAAATCCTGGGTGGCGAGATTCAGCGATTCGGCCGCAGCGCGCAGCGCGCCGCTGCTGTCGGGACCACCGGTCTCGACCACGTTGGCCAGCGCGTACAGTGCGTGGGCGATGGCGTCGCGTTCGTGCGGCGAGAGCAGGGTGGAGCCGTCCTGTGCCAGCGCGGTCTCGGTCGCGTCGATCAGCTGGCGCGCCTCCACCTGGGCTTCGCGCAGCGCGCGTACCTGTGCGTCGACGCCGCCGCTTTGCAGTGCGTCGCGCAGCATGGCCGAGATGGCTTCGTCCGTAAGGCCGTACGAGGGTCTGACATCGATCGCCGCCTCGACGCCGGTGCTTTGTTCCCGGGCCGATACGGACAGCAGTCCATCGGCATCGATCTGGAAGCTGACGCGAATCCGCGCCGCCCCCGCCACCATGGGCGGGATGCCGCGCAGCTCGAAGCGCGCCAACGAGCGGCAGTCGCTGACGAGCTCGCGCTCGCCCTGTACGACGTGCACGCTCATGGCAGTCTGGCCGTCCTTGAAGGTGGTGAAGTCCTGGGCGCGCGCCAGTGGCAGGGTTGAATTGCGCGGAATGATTTTTTCGACCAGCCCGCCCATGGTTTCGAGTCCCAGCGAAAGGGGACAGACGTCCAGCAGCAGCCAGTCGCTGGCACCGCGGTTGCCGGCAAGCACGTTGGCCTGCATCGCGGCACCGATGCCGACGACCTGGTCAGGGTCGAGGTTGGTCAGGGCGTCGCGCCCGAAGAAGTCGCGGACGGCCGAGCGCACGTTTGGCATCCGCGTCGATCCGCCCACGAGGATGACGCCCGTGAGCTCGCCGGCGGCCAGGCCGGCGTCGCGCAAGGTCGAGCGTGTTCGCGCCAGGCTGCGTTGCACGAGTTCGACCGTGAGTTCGTCGAATGTCGCGCGCGTGAGGCGCAGCCGGATATCCCGTTGGGCCGCCTGCGCATCGATGATGGTGTAATCGGCGTCGCTCAATGCCTCCTTGGCGCGCCGTGCCAGGGTCAGGAGCCGGCGAGTCTCCGGCGGCGGCAGATCGTCAAGGCCGGCGCTATCGAGCAGCCACCGGTAGATGCGCAGGTCGAAGTCGTCGCCGCCCAGGGCGGCGTCGCCGCCGGTAGCCAGGACCTCGAAGACGCCGTTGGTCAGGCGCAGCACCGAGATGTCGAACGTGCCCCCGCCCAGATCGTAGACGGCGAAGAGCCCCTCGGAGCCGTTGTCCAGTCCGTAAGCCACTGCGGCGGCGGTAGGCTCGTTCAGCAGCCGCAGCACGTTTAGGCCGGCAAGGCGGGCAGCGTCCTTGGTCGCCTGGCGCTGGGCATCGTCGAAATAGGCGGGTACTGTGATGACGGCACCCGTGAGCGCACCCCCGAGTGCGGTTTCGGCACGCAGGCGCAAAGAACGCAGGATCTCCGCGGATATTTCCACCGGGGTCTTGATCCCGGCAGCGGTGCGTATGCCGACGCCGCCGGCGGCATCGGCGAACACATAAGGCATGTCTTGCAGCGGGCCCACATCCGCGAGACTGCGGCCCATCAGCCGCTTGATCGATGAGAGGGTGTTGCGCGGGTCCGCGTCCTGCGCCGCCAGTGCCTGCACGCCCACCACGGGCGCGACGCCGGGGGCCGGGTACTGGACGACCGACGGGAGCAGGCGGCGGCCGGTCTCGTCCTCCAATACGCGCACTGCGCCGCTGATGATGCTCGCGACCAGCGAGTTGGTCGTTCCCAGGTCTATGCCTACCGCCAGGCGGTGCTGGTGCGGCGCCGCGCTCATACCGGGTTCGGCTATCTGCAGCAGTGCCATGGCCGGGTCAGACCGTGAAGCTCTCGCCGCAACCGCACTGGTTCTTCACGTTGGGATTGTTGAACTTGAAACCCTCGTTGAGACCCTCGCGGACGAAATCGAGTTCGGTTCCCGACAGGTAGGGAAGGCTGCGCGGATCGATGAGCACGGTCACGCCGTGGCTCTCGAAACGGCAGTCCTCGGGGCCGGCCGAGTCGGCGAATTCCAGCGCGTAGGCCATGCCGGAACAGCCGCTGGTCTTGACGGCAAGGCGCATGCCGATGCCGCCACGCTTTTCCAGCAGCGAGCGCACGCGCCGCGCCGCGTTCTCGGTCAGGGTGATGCTCATGTCGGGTTCCTCCGGCTCAGACGGAAAACGAACTGCCGCAACCGCAGGTGCCGCTTGCGTTGGGGTTCTTGATGACGAAGCGCGCGCCTTCCAGGCCGTCCTCATAGCCGATCTCGGCGCCGGCCAGGTACTGCAGGCTGATCGAATCGACCAGGACGGCCACGCCCTGGCGCTCGATGAGGAAATCGTCCTCGCCGGTGGCTTCGTCGAAGGCAAAACCATACTGGAATCCCGAGCAGCCGCCGCCGGTCACGTAGATGCGCAGCTTGAGGCCGGGATTTCCCTCGTCGGCGATCAGCTCGCTGACCTTGGCCAGGGCCGCGTCGCTCAGGACGATGGGTGGAGCCGGTACTTCGACGCTGGCGGGATTGGCAATGGCGACGGTCACGTGGGTCTCCTGGTGCGGTTCGGGCGGTTATCGGGGCGCGGCAGGCGATGCTCAGCCGACCGGTTCGCAGGCAGGTTGGGTGATGACTCCCGTCGCGTCGCCGCCGCCGCCATGGCGCGACCGGTAATCGGCGATCGCGGCGCGTATTGCATCCTCGGCCAGGATCGAGCAGTGGATCTTCACCGGCGGGAGCGCCAGCTCCTCGGCGATCTGGGTGTTCTTGATCGCCAGTGCCTCGTCCAGGGTCTTGCCCTTGACCCATTCGGTAACGAGGGAGGAGGACGCGATTGCCGAGCCGCAACCGTAGGTCTTGAACCGCGCGTCCTCTATGACGCCGTCCTTGCCGACCTTGATCTGCAGTTTCATCACATCGCCGCAGGCGGGCGCACCCACCATGCCCGTCGCAACGCCTTCGGCTTCCTTGTCGAAGCTGCCGACATTGCGGGGCTTTTCGTAGTGATCCAGCAGCTTTTCGCTATAGGCCATGGTTTCCTCGGTCGGTAGTCGTTGGCGGGGAGGGCGGTGGCGCCTCGCCGTGCGTCAATGGGCGGCCCACTGCACCGTTTCGAGATCGACGCCGTTCTCGTGCATTTCCCACAGCGGCGACATCTCGCGCAGTCGTTGGACGCTTTTCTTGACCAGGGCGATGGCCGTGTCGATTTCGTGGACGGTCGTGCCGCGACCAAGACTGAAGCGGATGGCGCTGTGTGCCAGTTCATCCGGCAGACCCAGCGCCTTGAGTACATAGGAGGGTTCGAGGCTGGCCGAGGTGCAGGCCGAGCCGCTGGATACGGCAACGTCCTTGATGGCCATCATCAGCGACTCGCCTTCGACGAAGCTGAAGCTGATATTGAGGTTGTGCGCCACGCGGCGGTCCAGGTCGCCGTTGATGTGTATCGCATCGATACCCCGTAGTCCGGCGAGCAGGCGGTCGCGCAAGCCACGGATCCGCGCGCTTTCGCCGGCCATTTCGAGGCGTGCCAGGCGGAACGCTTCGCCCATGCCGACGATCTGGTGCGTGGCCAGTGTCCCGGAACGCATGCCGCGCTCGTGGCCGCCGCCGTGCATCTGGGCTTCGATGCGGACCCGCGGCTTGCGGCGCACATACAGGGCGCCTATGCCCTTGGGTCCGTAGGTCTTGTGGGCCGACAGGGACATCAGGTCCACGGGGAGTCTGCCCAGGTCGATCTGCACCTTGCCGGTGGCCTGGGCGGCATCGACGTGGAAGACCACGCCGCGTGCCCGGCAGATGTCGCCCAGCGCCTGGATGTCCTGGATGACACCGATCTCGTTGTTGACGTGCATCACCGATGCCAGCGTGGTATCGGGGCGGATCGCCGCCGCTAACCGCGCGGGATCGACCATGCCGCTGCTGTCCACCTCCAGGTAGGTGACCTCGTAGTGCTCGCGCTCGAGTTCGCGCATGGTATCGAGCACGGACTTGTGTTCCGTGGCGACAGTGACCAGGTGCCGCCCCTTGCCTTGGAGGAAGTGCGCGGCGCCCTTGATCGCCAGGTTGTTCGATTCGGTGGCTCCGGAGGTCCAGACGATCTCGCGTGGATCGGCGCCGACCAGTGCTGCCACCTCGGTGCGTGCCTCGGTGACGGCCTTGTCGGCCGTCCAGCCATAGGCATGCGAGCGGCTGGCCGGGTTGCCGAAATCACCGGTCAGGTACGGGATCATCCGCGCGGCAACGCGCGGATCGACAGGCGTGGTGGCCGAGTAGTCGAGGTAGATCGGCAGCGTTGGCATGGAGGCTCCGGGCATACCGCGCTGGGTCGACACGACGCAGCGGTGCACCCCCTAGCCTGAGCAAAGAACAGGCCAACGACCGAGAATTCAGCGCAAGATACTGATTACTTTCAGGAAACATTGCGCGCCCACGGCGTGGGCAATGTGGTTTTGTAGTACTTTGTCGTCTTTCGTACAGCTTGCTTGCCGGCCTGCCCGTCAACGCAGGCCGTCCTTGCCCTTGATTTCACCGACCTGCAGCCCGCCGATGCGCGCCAGCGGCCGGCCGCTGTCGGTGACCACCACGGCGACGACGATCTCATTGGCGCGCGGCGCGTCGGCGATGCGCGCTTCGATGGCATCGAGATGGCTGCGGACCAGCGCCGCGTCCTTGTGTCCCAGCGGCACGTCGATCGCGGTTCCCACGCCGCCGCGCTTGAGCGCCGAGGGCACGGGCGCCGTGCCGCCACCCACGGCGGCACGCAGCGGGGCGCTCAGCTTCGGATGCAACACGGCCGCGGCATGCTCGAGCTCGCCGGCTTCGCCGACGATGGCCGCCACGCCATAGCCGTGCGCCTGCCCGGGGCGCAGGCCCAGGGCGGCCAGCGCCTTCTGGCCCAGCAGCGCGCCCAGTTCCTCGCCGATCGTGGCCAGTTCGTCGAGCTGCTCGACGTAGCGCCCGGCGCAGGGGTTCTCGATCACGGCGACGGCCAGCGCCTTGCGCGCCGGCGGTTCGACATGCCGGCCCATTTCCATGCGGACTTCATCGACCTGGACGAGGATCCTGCGGATGAGGGCGGGCATCGTTCCCCCTAGCGCTCGACGAACGCGCGCTCGAAGACGAAATGCCCCGGCTCGCCCAGGCGCGGCGCGGGCCTGAGCCCGAGCGACTCCAGATGCGCGCAGGTCTCCTTGAGCATGCTGGGTCCGCCGCAGATCATCGCGCGGTCGTCGTCGGGCCGGATCTGCGGCAGGCCGACATCGGCCGCCAGCTTGCCGGAAACGATGAGGTCGGTGAGGCGGCCCGCGTTGCGGTAGGGCTCGCGCGTCACGGTCGGATAGTAGACAAGCTTGGCCTTCACGTCGGCGCCGAAGAACTCGTTGCTCGGCAGCTCCTCCTCGATCATCCGCTGGTAGGCCAGGTCGCTCGTCAGGCGCACGCCGTGCACCAGGATCACCTTCTCGAAGCGCTCGTACAGTTCCGGATCCTTGATCAGGCTCAGGAAGGGCGCCAGCCCGGTTCCGGTGGCGAACAGGTAGACGTGGCGCGCCGGCAGCAGGTCGTGCAGGACCAGGGTGCCGTGCGATTTGTTGCCGACCAGCACCTCGTCGCCCACCTCCAGGTGCTGCAGGCGCGAGGTCAGCGGGCCATCGGGTACCTTTATGCTGAAGAATTCCAGTTCCTCCTCATAATGCGCGCTGGCGTAGCTGTAGGCGCGCAACAGGGGCTTGCCATCGACCAACAGACCCATCATCACGAACTGGCCGCTCTGGAAGCGCAGCGCCTTGTCCCGCGTGGTGCGGAACGTGAACAGCGTGTCGTTCCAGTGGTGAACGCTGACCACGCGTTCGCTTGTGTATGCCGCCATTGCGGGGAGCTCCGAGCAGGATTGAGGAAATTGCCGGCGCATCCGACCCGCCTGGACAGCCGCCAGCCGCGATTTTGCCACGCGCACCGTATCGCGCCGCCGCCTGCAAGCGGTGGCGCGCATTTCGTCCGCGCGGCGCTGCTGGTCGTGGCCGTGCTCGGCACGGCATGCGGCGCGCTCGCATCGGAGCACTCGGCCGCGTGGAAACGCGGAGCCAGCCTCGTCGAGGCGCCCGGCAAATGCAATGCCTGTCATTCGCCCGCCGGCGCCGACGCGCCGGTCGGGACCGATTTGCACCTGGCCGGCGGCATGGCCGACGGCTGGGAGGCGCCGCCTCTGAACGGCCGTTCGCCAGCCCCCGTGCCCTGGACCGAGGATGCGTACTACGCATACCTGCGCACGGGCCGGGCGCCGCTGCACGGCGCCGCGCTGGGCCCGATGCGGGCGGTGGTCCGCGAGCTGGCCGCACTGCCGGCGGCCGATGTGCGCGCCATGGCCCATTACCTGGCCTCGTTCAGTGCGCCCCTTGGGCCGCAGCGCGAGCGTGCCGTGGTGGACGCGGCCGAGACCCGGGCGCGACTCTACCATCGCAACGACTTCGAGGATGGGGCGCACATCTATGCGCACATCTGCGCCCCTTGCCACGATGCCGGCCCCGGGGCGCTGCTGCACGTCCAGTCCTCGCTGGCACTGGTCGCCAGCGTGCACAGTAGCCGGCCGGACAATGTGCTGCGTGCGATGTTCGACGGTGTCGCGGGGCCTGCGCGGGCCGATCCTGCGGCCATGCCCGCGTTCACGGCCCGGCTCGACGACCGGCAGTTCGTCCAGGTGGCCGCGTACCTGCGCCAGCGCTTCGCCGGCGAGCAGCCGCCATGGACCGATCTTGCCGCGGCCGTGGCGCGGCTGCGGCCGCACGACGGGCGGGCGCGCGGCGCCGATGGGGTCGCTGCGCCGCGCTGAACCGGTCGCGCGGCGCCGGCGCTGGTCACGCCGAGGGGCGGATCTGCGCCAGTTCGGCTGCGCTGAATACGCGCGAGCGCGTGTGAAAGGCCTTGCCCAGCGGGCCTTCGAGCGAGAAGGTGCCGCCATGGCCGTCGATCACGTCGATGATGAGTTGCGTGTGCTTCCAGGTTTCGTACTGCGACGTGCTCATGTAGAAGGGACAGCCGCCGATCTCGCCCAGGAAGACATCGCCGGCGCCTATCGTGAGATCGCCGGGCAGGTAGCAGTTGGCCGCGCTGTTGTCGCAGCAGCCGCCGGACTGGTGGAACAGCAACTGGCCGTGCGTGCGCTTGAGCGTCTCGATCAGTTCGAGCGCTGCCGCGGTGGCTATGACTTTTTCAACCATCTCGGTCTCCGTCCGCAAAAAGGGGGGCGGTTACCCGCCCCCCGTTGGGAGTGACGGCCGCAAGTCGGCGGTCAGAAGAACCCCAGCTTCTTGGGGCTGTAGCTCACCAGCAGGTTCTTGGTCTGTTGATAGTGGTCCAGCATGACCTTGTGCGTCTCGCGGCCGATGCCCGATTCCTTGTAGCCGCCGAAAGCCGCGTGGGCCGGGTAGGCGTGATAGCAGTTGGTCCAGACCCGGCCCGCCTTGATGGCGCGACCCATGCGGTAGGCGGTATTGCCGTCGCGCGACCAGACGCCCGCCCCCAGGCCATACAGGGTGTCGTTGGCGATCTCCAGCGCTTCGGCCTCGTTCTTGAAAGTGGTGACTGCCAGTACCGGCCCGAAGATCTCCTCCTGGAAGATCCGCATCTTGTTGTGGCCCTTGAACAGCGTCGGCTGGACGTAGTAGCCACCCTCGAGTTCACCGCCCAGGTGCGCCTGCGCACCGCCGATCAGCACCTTGGCCCCTTCCTGCTTGCCCAGGTCCAGGTACGAGAGGATCTTGGTCAGCTGCTCCTTGGAGGCCTGGGCGCCCATCATGGTTTCGGTATCGAGCGGGTTGCCGTGCTTGATGGCTGCCACGCGCTGGAGCGCGCGTTCGATGAACTTGTCGTAGATCGATTCCTGGATGAGCGCGCGCGAAGGACAGGTGCAGACCTCGCCCTGGTTGAACGCGAAGAGCACCAGGCCCTCGATGGCCTTGTCGAGGAAATCGTCGTCGGCCTGGGCGACATCGGCGAAGAAGATATTGGGCGACTTCCCGCCCAGCTCCAGCGTGGCGGGGATGAGATTGTTGGCGGCGGCCTGGGCGATGACGCGGCCCGTGGACGTGGAGCCGGTGAAGGCGATCTTGGCGATGCGCTTGCTCTGCGCCAGCGGCAGGCCGGCCTCGCGCCCGTAGCCGTTGATGATGTTGAGCACCCCGGGCGGCAGCAGGTCGGCGATCAGTTCGGCCACCAGCAGGATGCTGACCGGTGTCGACTCGGCGGGCTTGAGCACCACGCAGTTGCCGGCGCCCAGCGCCGGCGCCAGCTTCCAGGCGGCCATGAGGATGGGGAAGTTCCAGGGAATGATCTGGCCCACGACACCCAGTGGCTCGTGGAAGTGGTAGGCGACCGTGCTCTCGTCCAGGTCGCTCAGCGAGCCTTCCTGGGCACGCACGCAGCCGGCGAAGTAGCGGAAATGATCGACCGCCAGCGGGATGTCGGCGTTGAGGGTCTCGCGTATCGGCTTGCCGTTGTCGACCGTCTCGGCGTAGGCCAGCATCTCCAGGTTGGCCTCCAGGCGGTCGGCGATCTTGAGCAGCACGCCGGCGCGCTCGCCCGGGGACGTGCGTCCCCATTTGTCGGCGGCGGCGTGCGCGGCGCTGATAGCCAGTTCGACATCCTCGGCGGTGGAACGGGCGACCTTCGTGTACGGTTTGCCGTTGATCGGGCTGATCACCTCGAAATGCTCGCCCCGCGTGGGCGCGACCCACTTGCCACCGATGAAATTCTCGTAGCGGGGCTTGAACGTGATCTTGGCACCGGGGGTGCCGGGGGCGGCATACAGCATGTTCATCTCTCCCTGGGAATGAGTGGAAATCGTCCGTGGATTACAGCCCATTTATCCTCGCCTGTGCGGGCGCGGCGTGTCGCGCCTTGAGGGGAGCCCGCACGGCCTACGCCGCCGCGGCACGACCCCGGGACGAGCGCAGGCGCCGGCCGCGCGATATCCTCCGCGCCGCAGCACGACATTGATGCGAACGGTTCGCACCACCGGGTGCCGGTCGCACCGCTGGCCCTCGGGCACGCGTTGGCACGAAAGATGCTGCATGATCCGGACCGCGGCAGGGCTAGCGCCTGGGAATATTGCGCGAAGCGTTTCTGTGGCAACACCGCGCCGGCCGACCGGCCCGCGGACACCGTTCAGGTGCTAATGGAGCAGGCGTGGGAACAGCAAGATTGCAGTGGCGTGGGAAACGGCTGGCGGTGCGCGCCGCGCTGCTGGGCGTGGTCATGGTCCCGGCGGCGGCGTGGCCGCAAGGCGTGCCGGCGGCGCCGGACGATGCGCTCGAAGCGGTGGCCGTGTCGGCGACACGCACCGCCCTGCCGGTGTTCTCGGTGCCGGCATCGGTTTCGGTGGTGGACGGCGACGCGCTGCGCGAGGCACATCCCGGCATCAATTTCTCCGAAGGCGTGGGCAGCGTGCCGGGACTGGTCGCCCGCGATCGGCAGAACTACGCGCAGGACGAGCAGGTGCAGATCCGCGGCTTCGGTGCCCGTGCCTCGTTCGGCCTGCGCGGCATCCGGGTATACGTCGACGGCATACCGTCGACGCTGCCCGACGGCCAGGGCTGGGTTTCCAACATCGACCTGGGTTCGGTCGACCGCATCGAGGTGTTGCGCGGGCCGTACTCGGCGCTGTACGGCAATTCGTCCGGCGGCGTGATCGAGGTCAGCACGCGGCCCGGCAGCGGTTCACCGGTGGTGACGCCGTCGTTCGCGGCCGGCAGCAATGGCGAGGTGCGCGAGTCCACGCGCCTGAGCGGAGCCAACGGCGCCGTCGGCTACGACGTCGACCTGACGCATTTCCAGACCGACGGCTACCGCGACCACAGCGCCGCAGTGCGCAATTTCGCCAATGTGCGCCTGGATTTCCCCACCGATCCGCAAGGTCGGCTGACGCTGGTGCTCAACAGCGTCGCCTCGCCCACCGCTCAGGATCCGCTCGGGCTGACGCGCGCGCAATTCGTCAGCGCGCCGCGCACCGTCGATCCGGCGGCACTCAAATACGATACCCGCAAGACCTTCGACCAGACGCAGGCGGGCGTGGGCTACGAGCGCGACCTGGGCGCCGACGACACGCTCAGCCTGCACGTCTATAACGGCGACCGCAACGCCGAGCAGTACCAGGCGATCTCGGTCGCAGCGCAGCCGCCGGGCAGTCCCGGCGCGGTCATCGACCTGGGGCGCAGCTACTCCGGCGCCGACCTGCACTGGTCGCGCCGCATGGGGCCGGCCACGGCACCAGTCACGTTCACCGCCGGGCTGTCCTACGATGCGCTCGACGAACTGCGGCTGGGCCATCTCAACTACACCGGCCCGAGCAGCCACCCCAGCGCGCTGGGCGTCACCGGCGCACTGCGCCGCGACCAGACCAACACGGTCCGCGACCTGGACGAGTATGCGCAATTGCTGTGGCAGTTCCTGCCCGCCTGGAGCCTGACGGCCGGATTGCGCCACAGCCGCGTGGCCTTCGGCTCCACCGATCTGCCGGCAGGCGTCGCGACCACGACGGTTGCCAGCGCGGCCGACTACGGGGCCACCCTGCCCGTGCTGGGCCTGGCTTTTGCCGTGGACCCGGACCTGCGCCTGTACGCCAACTTCGGCAAGGGCTTCGAGACGCCGACGCTCAACGAACTGGCCTACCGGCCCAGCGGCCTGCGCGGACTGAACTTCGACCTGCAACCGGACCACAGCCGCAATATCGAGGCCGGCGTCAAGGCGCGCCTGGGCGCTGCAGGCCGGATCGAGGCCGCGCTGTTCCGCACCGATACCAGCGATGAGATCGTGACCCAGACCAATTCGGGTGGCCATGCCGTCTACCAGAACGCCGGCGCCACCCGACGCGATGGCGTCGAACTGGGCTGGCAACGCGATTTCGCCGGGGACGGCCGGGCGCAGCTGGCCTACACCTGGCTGGACGCGAGCTACCGGGACGCGTACCTCACCTGCCTGACGACGCCGTGCTCGGCGCCCAATCGCACCGTTGCCGCCGGCAACCGCATCCCGGGCATCGCCCGCTCCAGCCTGTATGCGGGCATCGGCTGGCGGCCGCCGGTCGGCTGGCAGGCCGGGGTGGATGCGCGCGCATCGTCGGCGGTCTACGCCGACGACATCAATTCGCAGGCGGCGCCGGGCTATGCCATCGCCGGACTGCACGCCGGCTACCGGGCCGTGGTCGGACGCTGGGACCTCAGTGCGTTTGCCCGCGTTGACAACCTGCTCGACCGCAAGTACGCCGGATCGGTTATCGTGGACGAGACCAGCCTGCGCTTCTTCGAACCGGCACCCGGCCGCACCGGGCTGTTCGGCGCGAGCGGCGCGTTCACCTTCTAGGGGACGATTCCTTCATGAACCTGGGCACCATCACCATGAACGCCGCCGGATCGCGCTACGACCGCACAGCAGTGGCCCTGCACTGGATCGTCGGCCTGGGGATACTGGCGCAACTGGCGTTCGGCTGGCTGCTGGGCGAGTTCGGGCGCGGCACGCCGGAGCGCGCGCTGGCCATCAACCTGCACAAATCGACCGGCATCGTGCTGGCGCTGCTCATCGTGCTGCGCCTGGCCTGGCGCCTGGGCCATCGCCCGCCCGCCTACGCGCCGCAGGTCGATGGTCGATTGCTGCGCATGGCACGACTGGGCCATGTGCTGCTTTATGTTTGCATGCTCGGGATGCCGCTGTCGGGGTATCTGGCTTCCAACTTCAGCAAGCACGGCATACGCTTTTTCAACCAGTACGCGCTGGCGCCCTGGGGGCCCGACGACAAGGACCTGTACGCGCTGTTCAACGGCACGCACGACGTACTGGCCGTCGCTTTTTCCCTGCTGGTCGCGGCGCACATCCTGGCCGCGCTCCACCACGGCCTCATCGCGCGCGACGGCGTGCTGGCGCGCATGACCTTCGGGCCGCGCCGCGGTACCTGAGCAGCGCCCCGGGCAGCGCGCTACAGCACTGCCTTCAGGCCGAGCGTGAACGTGCGCGGCGGCCCGAGCGCCCAGAAATTCTCCGCAATCCCGCCCTGGCGATCGTCGCTCGCGAGCATGCCGAAATTGGCCGTGCGCCGGTCGAAGACGTTGGACACGCTGCCGTACAGGGAAAAGCGCGCCGAGAACGCGTGGCTGAATCCGGCCTGCACGGTGGCAAAGCCGGGCATGCGGCCGTGGGTTGCGAGGTTGTTCTCGTCGCCGCGCGCGTAGCTCGAACCCTGCGTGGCGATGGCGCCTTCGAGATCCGTGCGTGCCGACAGCGCGTAGCCGATGCGCAGCTTGGCCAGTACCCGGGGAATGCCGGGTATGCGGTCGCCGGGCCGCACCGGGATGCAGCCGCTGCCCGGACAGGCCGAGCCGGCATTGGCGCCGTTGGCGACCGTGAACGTGCTCTGGTAGGTGGCCTCGATCAGGCTTGCCGACAGGTCCACGCGTAGCGCGGCCACGGCGCCGTCGAGCGCCGCTTCCACGCCGTCGCGGCGCGTGCGGCCGACATTGGAGAAATAGCCGGTGCTCAAGGTCGACTGGTTGAAGAGGATGTCGTTTTCCAGGCGGCTGGCGAAGGCCGCCACGCGCCAGCCCAGGCCCAGCCCGTCGCCATCCGGGTCCGGCGCCGCCACTGGCCGGCCACGCGCCCCGGCTTCGACGCTGTGGGCGCGAATTCCCTGCAGCGCCGGATCCGCCGAGAAGGCGTTGGGCACCCCGGCGCAGGGATGTGCGGGGTCGGCGCAAGCCAGCTCGATGGCGGAGGGCGTGCGATAGCCCTGCGCGTAGTTGGCAAACAGCGTCGCCTGCGGCGTGAGGGCGACGGTGCCGCCGATGGCCGGATTCAGGCGCTGGTATTGATGGTCGCCATCGGCCCGCACCGGAATGCCGCCGCTGTCCACCGAATTACCGCGCAGCGCGATACGCGAGCGGTCGAGGCGCGCCGACAGCGTGAGGCTGGCGGCGGCAAGCGCCTGCACCGTCTCGGTGGCGTACAGCCCCTGCGTCGTGGTGCGGGCGTGGATGTCCGATTGCGGCGCGTAGCCGTCGGTGCCGATGATGCCGCCACCCGGGTCGACCACGCCGCCCTGGGAAAACTGCGTGAAGCGGGTATTGGCGCTCTGGCCGTTGTACCCGGCCGAGAAGTACTGCCGGTGTCCGAGCACGCTGGCCTGGTTCGAGTACTGCAGGTCCAGGCCGACGATGTCCTCGAGGGTGTCGCTCAACACGTTGGCGGCGCACGGCGCGCCGTACAGTGCCATGCACGCCGCCAGCTGGCCGGTCGGGCCGGCCGGCACCGGGTCGTTGATGTTCGAGTTGACGATGCTGCGGTCGATATGGCGATAGTAGAGATTGCCTTCGAGGCTGGCCGCCGCATCGACCTGGCGCGTGCCGGCCAGGTTGACCGCGAAATGCCGCGTGGCGGTGGTATCCGGATGGGAATAGCCGCCGGCCGCGTCGGCCAGCGCCGATTGCGGGACGAGCTGGTTGCCGGCCAGCAGGTCGTCGACGTACTGCACGGAAAGATCCAGGTCGGTGGCGCGGTCCTGGTAGCCGGTCTTGGCGAAGGCCTGGCGCACGCGACTGGGGTTATAGCGCGCCCAGCCGCGCTCGTCGAAGGTGCTGGCGGCGATGTAGCTGTCGGCATTGTCGCCGTGGCAGCCGTATTGCGCATCGAGCGTGCGCCGGCCGAAGCTGCCGGCGCCGATCGACGCCTCGGCGCCGGGATAGGCGAAGCCGCTCTTCGTATTGACGGCCAGCGCGCCGCCGAGCGTGTTGAGGCCGAAAACCGGGTTGGTGCCGGGAACGACCGTCACGTTGGCGATCGCGATCTGCGGTATCAGGTCCCAGGACACGACCTCGCCGAAGGGTTCGTTGACGCGCACGCCGTCGACGTAGACCGAGAGTCCCTGGGGGGTTCCCAGCACCGGCGATGCCGTGTAGCCGCGAAAATCGAGGTCCGTCTGGAACGCATTGCCCTGCGTGTCGTTCAGGTTGACGCTGCCGACGGCGCGGTCGAGGACGTCGCTCAGCACCGTGCTGCCCGGCGCCATCGCGCGCGACGACAGTGTCTGCGCATTGCCCGGATACAGATCGGCCGGAATGCCGGTGCCGGGCACGGGACTGGTGCCGATGACGACGATCTCGGGCAATTCCTGGGGCGCCGCGCGGCCGGTATGCACCGTATCCGGCGCGACATCCGCCGCTGTATCCGCCGCGGATACCACTGCGGATGCCGCAGCCGATTCCGCAGCCGATTCCGCCGCCGCCGGCGGTGGCCAGAGCAGCGCCAGCAGTAACATCGGCGCGCAATGCTTCACGCTGGGGGTGCGGCTGCCACGCATCCTCACATCTGGAACGCCAGCCAGAGCAGCAGGCCGTCGCCGAAATTGCGCAGCATGCCCGGCGCGGGCGCGGTCCAGGGCGTGGCCACCGCGGCGCTGGCCTCGAACCAGGCCCGCGTTCCGGCCAGCGTCGCCGGGTCGCGCAGCGCGATCATCAGTTCGTAATTGAGGAACAGGCTGCGCGAATCGAAATTGGCCGAACCCAGCAGCAGCCAGGACTCGTCGATGATCACCAGCTTGGCGTGCAGCATCGCCGGATAGAGCTGGACCTGCACGCCCGCGGCAGCGGCCTGTTGCAGCGCGCGGCCGCGTGCCAGGTCGGCGACCCGGTGGTTCGAGCGCGCCGGCAGCAGCACGCGCACCGCCACGCCGCGGCGCGCCGCCAGGCACAGCGCCTGCAGCAGGCTCTCGTCGGGCACGAAGTACGGCGTGGCGATGGCGATGGTCGACTGGGCGCGGTAGCACGCCAGCAGCAAGATGGCATGCAAGGTGTCGTCGGCGTAATCGGGCCCGCTGGGCACGGCCTGGGCGCGACTGCCGGCGGGCCGGCCATCGGCCGGTGCGGCCGGCACGGCGACGGTCTCGCCGGTGGCAAAGTCCCAGTCCGAGACGAAGATGCCATCGAGTTGCGCGGCCAGCGGTCCGTCGGTGTCGAGGCTCAGGTCGGCCCAGGCCGCTGCCGTGGCGCTGCCCTCGAAATATTCGGCAGCGAGGTTGCGACCCCCCATCCATACGCGGCCGGCGTCGGCCACGACCAGCTTGCGGTGATTGCGCAGGTTGGTACGCCCGTGCAGCGGCCGGTGCAGCGGCGGGACGAACCAAGCCACTTGCGCGCCGCAGGCGCGCAGCCGCCGCACCATCGGCCAGCTGCTCAGGCCACCGACGCCGTCGACCAGTATGCGTACCGTGACGCCGGCCGCCACGCGTGCGCGCACCCGCTCGAGCAGCGCCGCTCCCAGGGCGTCATGGCCGATCAGGTAGGTGCAGATGTGCAGGCGTTCGCGCGCCGCGTCGATCACCTCCAGCAGTGCCTGCAGCGCGACGGTGCCGTCGGTGTGCAGGCGGATGCTGCCGTGCGCGGCCGCCGGCGGCAGGTTCAGCGCCTGCGCGAGCGCAGCCAGCGGATCGGCCGGCGCCGGCGGCACCGGGGCGACGCCATCGCGGTGACCCGGTGGCGGGCCGGCGCGGCCCCGCTTGCGGCTGCCGAACAGCAGGAACAGGGGCACGCCGACGTACGGCAACAGCGCTATCAGTATCACCCAGGCGATGGCCGCGGTCGGCGGGCGCCGCTGCTGCAGGCCCTGGGTGGCGACCACGTAGAGCAGCAGGCCGGCCACCACCGCCACCGTGTGCCACGAGACCCAGGGGATCATCCACGCTTGCATGGATCACCCCTGGCTGCGGCGCGCGCGGCCGGACATCCGACGGACGGGCATGCGCGCCGTGCGCGCGCCGGTGTGGCGGTGTCGCCAGCGTCCCTGATCGGGTGATTGATTTCCATCGTGTGCCGGCCAATAGTGCCCGTTGCGGCGTGTGCTGCCGTTCTTGTGCGGTAGGCTGCCAACTGCGGCGCCGGCAGCCATGGCCGCGGTGCCGGTCCGAGGCGCCGCGCCGCCATCGTCGGCCGCCATTCTCACGTCTATCGCCCCTACAGGCAAGCCTTGCACCGGAGACCGTCCATGAGCCATCCGTTCCGTCGCGCCAGCGCTGTTCCGCAATGGCCCAGCTACAAGGGCAGTTCCTTCTACGTCGGCACCAGTCCGGCGAGCCAGGTTTCGGTGTACGTCGACCCCACGCTGGGCGATCCGGGCATGCTGAACGCGCGCGACCTGCTCGCCGACGCGGACCGGGTCGCGGGCGCCAACGACGCGATCTTCGGCACCCCCGGCGGCCCGGTGAGCGCCATCGTGTTCGCGCTCGGCGGCAAGACCGACGGCACCGGCGGCGCCGACCACGATGCCTGCAACTACACCGCCGGCGGCGCCATCGAGGTCTGCGCCTCGTTCGGCAACGCCGCGCGCGTCTCGGCCCTGTTCGAGGCCGAATTGAGCGAGTGCGCGATGGGCGGCAACCTGTGCGGCGTCAACACCGGCGAGGCACTGTCGCGCTGGTGCGCGGCCGTCATCGGCAACAATGCCCTGGCCGACTTCGCGACGGCGCCCTCGTGGGTGCAAGCGGGCATGCCCGATTTCGTGACCAGGACCGACCCTACCGACCAGAATCCGGTCAGCACCGGCTGCGGCATGGCATTCCTGTCGTGGCTGCAGAGCCTGGGATATCCGCTGGCCAAGATCGCGCCCGCGATGGTCACGCTCGGCACGGACGCAACGCTGGCCCAGCTCTATGCCGCGCTCGCCGGCAAGGCGGCCGCCGGCGCATTGCCGGCATTCCTGGCCGCCGTGAAGGCGCTGCCGCGCATCAACAGCGACGACCCCTTCGGCGCCGGCGCGGCGGCGGCGCGGCGCAAGGCACCGCGCCGCCAGCCGGCGCGCAAACCGGCGCCGTCCCGGGCGGCAAAGGCGGCGCCGCCGCGCGCGCGGCGCGCCGCCAAGCCGGCCGCGCGCCGCTAGATGCGCGGCGCCGCAGCGCCGCCTGCGGCACGCTGCCGGTTTGCGGCCGAACGGCTGCATGAAACCGGCATCGTGCAGCTCAACGAGCCGGCCGGATCCGACATCGATGCGCTGGCCGCGCGACTGCTCGCCAACGACTACACCAGGCCGTTCGTGATCGACGACGGGCAGGTGCGGCGCCTGCACCTGGGGCTGGCGTACGTGCAAAGCGAGATGAACATCGCGCGTCCCGATGAACTCACCTTCGCCTATACGCGCAAGATGATGGGTTTCCTGCTGTTCCTGCCGCGGCCCAAGCACGTGCTCATCGTCGGACTGGGCGGTGGTTCGCTGACGCGCTTTTGCCACCGCAGCCTGCCGCGCTCCCGCATCACGACGGTGGAGATCGATCCGGACGTGATCGCCTTCGGCGACCTGTTTGCCCTGCCGCCCGAGGATGAGCGGCACCGGCTGGTGCACGCCGATGCCGTCGACTATCTCGCGACGACCGCCGACCGGCCCGACGTCGTGCTGCTCGACGGCTGCGACGGCCAGGGACTGGCGCCGGCCCTGGCCGGTGCGGCCTTCCTGCACGACGTGCACCGGCGGCTCAAGCCACGCGGCATGCTGGTGGTCAATCTCGTCGGCGCAACGGCGGCACTGCGGTCCACGCTGGCCATCGTCGACGAGGTCTTCGGGGGACGGATCATCGTCCAGGCCGTCGCCGAAGGCGGCACGCGCGTGGCCTACGCGTTCAAGGACGCCGGCTTCGTTCCCGACTGGGACGCCGTGCAGGACGGGGCGCGGGAACTCGGCCGCCGGCACGGCCTCGACCTGCCGGAACTGGCGCGCATGCTGCGCCGCTCGGGCTGGGGGATCGCCGCGCGTCGTGCCCGACGCAGCAGCGGCTAAGATGGCATTCGCGTCCGTACGCGTGAGCACGCCCATCGCGGGCCGGGGACCATGAGCTACATCGACCGAAATCTACTGGAAGGCGAGCAGATCGTCTTTCGCACCCGCCTGCACTGGCTCCTGTTCGTGTGGCCGGTGCTGCTCGCCACCGTGGTGCTGCTGCCGCTGGCCTGGCTGCTGGGCCGCAGCAGCATGAGTGCGCTGGCGGCGGTTCCGCTGGCGCTGGCCGTGCTGGTGCTGCTCGCCGCCTACATACGCCGGCAGGGCTCGGATTTCGCGGTGACCAACAAGCGCGTGATGATGAAGGTGGGCGTGCTGCGCACGCGCTCCATCGAACTGCTGCCGGGCAAGATCGAGGCGATCGCCGTCGACCAGGGTGTCGTGGGGCGGATCTTCGGCTACGGCGATATCGCGATCACCGGCAGCGGTGGCACGCGCGAGGCATTCGCCGGGATACAGTCGCCGCTGGCGTTTCGCCGTGCGGTGCAATCGGTCACGGACGCCCGGCTGGCGGCGCGCTAGCCGCCGGCTCCGGCGGGTCCGCCAGCAGCGCGACGGCCGCGCCCAGCACCGCGTAGGTCTCCATTTCGGCGTGGTCGTCCCACGCGGATCGCCACGCGCTCCAAACCACCGCGACCACGTCCTCCCGCGGATTGATGTAGAGGAACTGGCCGAAGATGCCCTGCGACGTGAAGGCGCCTTCGTGATGGGGCAGCGCGCCCTTGCCGACGGGGAACGACCACCATTGGTACCCGAAGCCCAGCGGATCGTCGTCCACCTGGCCGTAGGCCGCCACCGCCGTGCTCGGGCGGCTGGCTTCGTCGCGCCATCCGGGCGGCAGGATGCTCGCGCCGCCGATCCGGCCGTGATCGAGGAAGAACAGGCCGAAGCGGCCGTAGTCGCGCAGGGTTGCGCTGATGTTGTCGCCCCCGGTCTCCAGGCCGTCGGGCGCATCGAGCAGCCAGTAGCCGTCGCGCTCCATCCCCAGGCGGCTCCAGACCTTGCGCGAGAGGTATTCGCTCAAGGTGCTGCCGGTGGCCGCCGCGAGGGCGGCGCCCAGGATGTAGCTGTCGCCGGTGCTGTAGTTGAAGACGCTGCCCGGCGCGGCAATGCGCGGGCGCGTGCGCATCAATTCCATCACCGCCCCGCTGCGGCGCTCGTCGATCGCCTGCGCGAATCGCAGCAGGTCGGAGCCGTGCAGGATGCTGTAGTCCTCGTCCCAGCGGATGCCCGATGTCATGCACAGCAGGTGGCGGATCGTGCTCGCTTCGTAGTCGGTGCCGCGCAGGGTCGTCACGTAGCGGGCCACGCTGTCGTCGAGGCTGCCGATGCTGCCGTCCATGAGCGCGGCGCCGATCAGGGTCGAGGTGACCGACTTGGCCAGCGAGAAGGTCGTCCAGCGGCTCTGCGGTGCGTTGCCCATCGCATAGCGTTCGAGCGCGACCTGCCCGTGCTTGAGTATCAGCAGCCCGGCGACGCGGTTGCGCCGCAGGTAGTCGTCCAGCGTGTACGAGGCCTCGCGGTATGCGTAGGGGACCGCGGTCGCGGCAAGATCCGTCGGGTGGCGCGGCAGCGGCGCGACCGCCCCGGCGCGGCGGATGCCGCGCGTCGGCGCCAGGCGGTCGATGTTGCGGTAGGTCGCGGCCTGGCGGGCCGAACTGGTGTCCAGTGGGTTGTCGTCGATCGGTTCGGGCGCGACGACCGCCGGATGCGGCGCGCGCTGCGCGCATCCGCCGAGCAGCGCACCGCCGCCGGCCAGGCCGAGCGCGCCCACCTGCGCGAGCAGCCGGCGACGCTGGGTGCGCGGCCCTGCCATGGCTCTACGCGGCCGAGGCGGCCGGTGGCACCGGCACGCGTGCGGGGGCGTTCGCGAGGAAGAAGCGCGCCATCGCCTCGGCGACCTTTTCGCGTTCGAGGTCGGCGGTGACGATGTGATAGGAGTTCTCGAGCAGCAGCAACTCCTTCGTCTGCGACGAGACGTGCTCGATCACATAGCGCGCGTTGGCCGGGCTGGTCGAGTCGTCCTCCACCGCCTGTATCGCCAGCACGGGCGCCGTCACCTGCGGCAGCATCTTCACCGCCTGCGCCACCAGGTGGCGGTATTCGCACAGCAGGCGGATCGGGAAATGGGCGTAGGTCGGCAGCGGCTTGTCGAATTCGGACAGCGCGGTCGCCTCGTACTGGCGGTGCATCTTCTCGCGCAGCACCTCGTCCTTGAGCCCGTACGGGGGGCCGACGCGCATGTAGCTGAAATACTTGAGCGGCGTGTAGTCGACCAGAGGCAGGAAGCGGTGGAACCAGGGCACGTCCCAGCCGTCGTAGAAGAGCGTCGGCGACAGGCACGCCACCCCGGCGACTTCGCCCGGGAACTCGGCCGCGAGCATCAGCGACAGCACCGCGCCCATCGACAGGCCGCCGACGTACAGCGGCACGCCGTCCTGCTCGGCCTGGGCGTGCGCATGGCGAAAGTGCGAACACGCGCTTTCCCAGAGTTCTTCCCAGCGGGTGCGCGCCAGGACGGCCAGCGGCTGGCCGTGGTGGATCAGTGCCGGACAGCTGACGCTGAGCTTGGCGCGATGGTGCAGGTGGTGCGCGACGTAGGCCAGTTCTATCGGGCCGCCGGTCAGGCCGTGGAACAGCAGCACGGAGCAGGGCGCACTGCCGCGCAGTTCGATCTCCTGGATATGGGAGTGGCGTACGCCCGTATCCCTGAGCCATCCCCATTCGATGCCCATGGATGCCCCTAGGCAGCCTGCGTGGCGCCGCCGGGCGCGCGCAGCGCCGCGACGACCTCGCCGAGGTTGCTGAACGGACGGTAAGGGCGCCCCTGTGCGCGCAGGTAGGCGGCCAGCGAGTCCTTGGCAAATACCAGGTCGGCGCGCAGGGCCGGGCAGATGTCGGAGAGACCGTCGCCCACATAGATGGTCCGGTATCCCACATACCGGTCAAAATGAATCGCCTTGCAATGGGCGCACCGGGCGCAGGTCGGGCTGCGAAAGGGAAAAGAGGGGATAATGTGCCCATCCGCGAATGCCAGCGCGTTGGCGTAGACGGGGGGCGCCACGATATCGTGGTGCCGCAGGATCTCGTTCAGGATGGGTGCGAAGTTGTCGGAGACGATAAGCAGTTCCGTTCCCGTTTCGGCGGCCCATGCCTGGAGGTGGACAAAATCGGGATCGATGCTGACCTTGCGCACGTAATCGAGCAAGGTGGCCTCGTCGACGTCCAGGTCGCCCATCTGCCGCTGCAGACACTCGAGGGTGCTGATCCGGGCTTCGCGCCATTCGGTCTGCCAGTGCTCCCATTGCCTGGTTCGGGAGAATTTCTCGATGACCGAATCGAGCACATCACCCTGGCTGATCGTATTGTCGAAATCGATGAACAGGACGGTTTTTTGCACTTCAGGCAAGGCAGATGCTTTCAAGTAAGCTTGGCTCCCCACGGCGCCAGGAAAATTCCGGGGCGCAGATAGTACCGCGCGCCAGGCCGCGAACCGGCGGCCTTCACCCGGCGGCATGCACGCTCCGGCGCAGAGCACAAGCGGTCGATGTTAATGGATTTGCGCACCAAAGGATTGGACCCCAACGATGAATGACCACGGCAGTTCCGCATTGCAGGCCGACGAGACGGCGCGCCTGCTCGAAAAAGAGAAGATGTACTGCTCGTACGGCGATACCGTGCACTACGCGCAGCATCCCAAGATCTTCGAACGCTGCGCCGGCAGCTACCTCTACGACGACCGGGGCGGCAAGTACCTCGATCTGCAGATGTGGTATTCGACGGCCAACCTGGGCTATGCCAATCCCAAGATCAACGCGGCGCTGATCGCCCAGGCCGAGCGCCTGCCGCAGCTGGCCTCGCAATTCCTGCACCGCGAGAAGATCGAACTGGCCGAGAAGATCTGCGAGAGCGTGCAGCGCGGCTTCGGTCTCAAGGGGCGGGTGCACTTCAACGTGGGCGGTGCCCAGGCGATCGAGGACGCCATCAAGCTGGTGCGCCAGACGACCAAGCGCCAGCGCATGCTTGCCTTCAAGGGCAGCTACCATGGCCGCACGCTGGCCGCATCGTCGATCACCGCGGCCTACCGGTACCGCGAGTCCTTCGGCGAGTTCGCCGACCGTGCCCACTTCCTGACTTTTCCCTATTCGTTCCGCGCCGGTTTCGGCGGCGACCCGCAGCGCACGGAAGACGGCTGCGTGGCCGAATTCGAAAGCCTGTTCGAGCACGAGTGCACGGGCGCGTGGAACCCGAAAACCGGCCACGCCGAATTCGGCGGCATCTTCTGCGAGCCGCTCCAGGGCACCGGCGGCTACAACGTGCCGCCCAAGGGTTACTGGAAGCGCATGGCCAAGATCGCCAAGGAGCGCGGCATCCTGTTCGTCGACGACGAGGTCCAGATGGGCCTGTTCCGCACCGGCAAGATGTGGGCCATGGAGCACTTCGACGTTCAGCCCGACATCATCGTCTTCGGCAAGGCGCTCACCAATGGTCTCAATCCGCTGTCGGGCATCTGGGCACGCGAGGAACTGATCAATCCCAGCGTGTTCCCGCCCGGATCCACGCATTCGACCTATTCGTCCAATACGCTGGGAACGGCCACCGGCCTGGCGGTGATGCGCGAATTCGAAACCGGCAACTACGGCCCGCAGATCATGGAGAAGGGCGCGCGCTTCCTGGCGGGCCTCAAGGTGCTCAAGGCCAAGTACCCGCAGATCGGCAACGTCGATGGCCTGGGCCTGGCATTGCGCATGGAGATGTGCGAGGCCGATGGCTTCACGCCCAACCGGGCGCTGTGCGACAAGCTGTTCCAGATCGGCCTGGGCGGCAACCTCGACCTGGGCAAGGGCGTGGTCGGGCTGGTGCTCAACGTGGGCGGCTACTACAAGAACGTCATCACCATCGTGCCCTCGCTGCAGATCACCAACGAGGAGATCGACCAGGCGCTGCATGCCCTGGATGTGGTGCTGGCGATCGGGACGCGCGCCTGAGGCGCGGCGACCCGGTGGAAAGGGGCCTGCGGGCCCCTTTTTCTTGCGCGCGCGGCCGTCGGTTTACCATTGCGGGCGATGAATGCGGATAACCAGACCGAGCCGCGCTTCCGGCTGAAATTCTTCCCCATCCTCGTCGTGACCGCGCTCGGTTTCGGCGTGCCGCATGCCGCGGCCATCTGCGCCGCGATGCTTGGCCGAGCTCTCGGCACGCCATTGCCGCAGGGCCCCTTGCTCCCCTGGCTCTACATGCAGCACGGCATGCAGCTGCTGCTGGCGCTGGTCGTGATCGGCGTGCTTAAGGCCCGGCTCGCGCCGGCCGATTACGGCCTGCACCTTCCTCGGGGTAAATCCTACGTGGCGCCGGCCATGCTGTGGGGCGGCTTCTTCGGCGTGCTGATGACGCTCGTCGATTACGCACCGCAACTGCTTGCGCACACCCGACCGGATCCCGGGTTCGCGCTGACGCCAGCGAACATCTGGGGTTGGACCTTCTTCGAGGGCGTCTATGTCGGCCCCACGGAGGAGATTCCGTTTCGCGCGCTGCTGGTCACCTACCTCGCGGCAGCCATGCCGGGCAAGACCCACGCCGGCCGCTTCAACATGAACTGGGCTGGCGTGGTGGTGGCGCTCGTCTTTGCGCTGCTGCATGCGGGCAATTTCGACCTGCGCCATTGGCCCGAAGCGCTGGGCCAGCAGGTCTACGCCTTCGCGCTGGGGGTCCTGTACGCCTACTGGCTCGAGAAGTCGCGTAGCGTGGTCGCGCCCATCGTAGGGCACAACACCAGCGACCTGGTGGAGTACTTGATCGTGTTCGCGTGGCTGGGCGTCTTCTGGTGACCGGATCGCGCCGATGGCGAGGTTCAACGATTCGGCTTGGCCTCGGAATCGGGATGGGAAAAGCTTCCCAGGACGACGGATTGCAGATCCAACTCCCCGCTCGAGGCCGATATTTCGATTCCCCGCACTTCCGAAGGCAAAGGCACTTCCTCCCAATTGGCATCGCCGAAGCGGTACAGGAGCTTGCCTGGCGTGCCCCAATCCATGTCCAGGTCCGTCTTCTGGCCGAGGGCAATCTTCTGGCGGACATGCAGATTCGTCTGCGGCTTTCCTTCGAGCGACGTGTAGGCCGGCATGGGGCTCGCCCAAGCCTCCGCGATCACCTGGACGCCGAACTTGCGGCCTTTGCCATCGCCGGTGAGCACCCAGAACCCGAAGGCCGGCACCCAGCGCCCACCCTTTCCCAGTCTCGCTACCTCGATCGTGGCGTGCAATGCCGATAGCGAACCCAGGTCCCGCTTGATCCAGACGGAATAAGACCCTTCCATGGTGTCGAGGTCAGCCGAGAAGCCTTGATTGGGTGCGGGGATGAAGGTTTGCCCGTAGGCCGCCGGTGCGCCGGCAAGCCACGCTCCGACAGCGACAAGAACCAGGCGAATCGGCAAGCTCTCGAACCGTGGCATCACCGTTGACTCCTCGAATCTCGTGGACTTTCCGTTCCGCCCGCCTGGAAATCAAGCACGGCTTGCGCCAGCGGGCGTCGGCCGGCAGATGCCGGTCCGGCATGTTGCCAAAGCTCGGATCGGGGCGCAATGCTTTTGCCCTTGCAATTGGCGCCGGGCGCCGGGCCCCGGGTGCCGTGCGCAAGGCCGATCAAGGCATCGCTTCCGTTCGCGATCCGGCGCACAGGCGCCGCTCCATGAGATCGGCGTACCAGTCGACGAACTGGATCACGCCGCCTTCGTGGATCTGCGAATACGGGCCGGGCTCGTGCGTCGGCGCCCGGATTCCGAGCGCAGCCTCCTCGACGATGCGGCGGTCCTCGTCATTGGTCGTCGTCCAGACATGGATGAGCTCGTCGAGGTCATAGTCGACGCCCTCGATCGCATCCTTGTGTACCAGCCACTTGGTGGTCACCGCGGTCTCGGTCGCGCTGATGGGCAGCACGCGGAAGGTGATCGCGTGGTCGCCCAGGACATGGTTCCAGGTCGTCGGGTAGTGATAGAGCAGCAGCGCACCGATGCGGTCGATCGATACCCCGTCGGACAGGCCCTTGCGCACGGCACTCTCGCCGCTGGACGTGTAGCTGACCGCGTCACGCAGGAGCGGCGCGCGGGTCACGCGGTACTGGCCGGCCTCGTCGGCGCGGAACCGGGCGGGCAGTCCGGCCGCCTCGCATCTGGCCCAGTGGGCCAGCATCGCGGGATCGCCGGCCACGCCCGTGACCCCTGTCATCGTCGGCGCTTCCGGGTAGGTCTTGCACAATTCCTTATGGTTCGCCGCGCAGTGATAGCACTCGCGATTGTTTTCCCAGACGAGCTTCCAGTTGCCCTTCTCGATGATCGTGCTCTGGCAGGCGACCTTCGAATCGGCGAGCCTGTGCGGCAGGAGATAGGGTTCCACGGCGGCGCCAAATGGTGCGAAGTCGCCGGGCTCGTCGGCAAGGTGGATGAAGACAAAGCCGCCCGCGCTCCGGCAGGCGATCGGCTTGAGGCCGTAGTCGGTCTTGTCGAAGCCATCTCCCATCTGCCGTGCAAAGGCGAGTTTGCCGTCGAGGTCATAGGTCCACTGGTGATAGGGGCAGACCAGGCGCGTTGCCGTGCCGCGTTCGCCACTGCAGATGCGGCTGCCGCGGTGCCGGCACGCATTGACGAAGGCGCGGATCCCCCCGTCGCGGCCGCGCACGATCACCACGGGATAGTCGCCCACCTGCGCCGTGAGGTAATTCCCGGGCTCGGCAATCTCGCAATCGTGGCCGATGAACAGCCAATTGCGGTACCAGATCAGTTCCAGGTCCAGCGCATGGAAACCCGGGTCGAAATAGAAGCGGTTCTGCAGGCCGAAACCGGCGCGTCGTCCGCGGATCAGTTCCAGCATTTCCTCGCGCGTATCCATGTTCATCCTTGCAGGGCAGAGGACGGAACGCGGTGGCACGGGAGGATGAGGGCCGCGGGGATCGCGGACCGGTGGGTCCGCCCGCAGCACGATGCCCCCTGATCGCCCACCGCGATCAGTCGAGTTCAGGAAATCCGAGGCTGGTTTCCGGGCTCCGAAGCCGTCCTTGCAGGGACCATTCCGACACCTTCCCGGGCTAGTCGCCCAGTGGCCTTCCGTCGGAACTCAAGCTTCGCTACCGTTGCGGGGGCAGTGCCGGAATTGGACCGGCTTCCCAATTATCCGGTTCGACGGGCGTCGAGCCGGCACCTTGAATGCGGCCATTGGATCATGAAAACCCGTGGCGAGCGATAACGAAAGCGACACGGCAGGCAAATTGCACGACGTCCCGCTTCAGGCCGCAAGCGCCATCGGCAGCGGCGCGCGTATCAGGTGGTCGAACGCCGACAACGCCGCCTTGGCGCCATCGCCGGTGGCGATGATGATCTGCTTGTAGGGAACGGTGGTCGCGTCTCCGGCGGCAAATACGCCCGGCACGCTGGTGGCGCCGCGGGCGTCGACGACGATCTCGCCGTGGCGGCTCAGTTCCACGCTGCCCTTGAGCCACTCGGTATTGGGCACCAGTCCTATCTGCACGAAGACCCCCGCCAGCGCCACGTCATGGGTTTCTCCCGTGGCACGATCGGTGTAGCGCAGGCCGGTGACGCGCGTGCCGTCGCCGGTGATCTCGGTGGTCTGCGCGTTGGCGTGCACCTGCACGTTGGGCAGGCTCCTGAGGCGCGCCACCAGCACGGCGTCGGCCTTCAACTGCGGGGCGAATTCGATCAGGGTCACGTGCTCGACGATGCCGGCCAGGTCGATGGCCGCCTCCACGCCCGAATTGCCGCCGCCGATCACGGCGACGCGCTTGCCCTTGTAGAGGGGGCCGTCGCAGTGCGGACAGTAGGCGACGCCGCGGTTGCGGAAGGCCTGTTCGCCCGGCACGTCGACATTGCGCCAGCGCGCACCGGTTGCGAGGATCACGGTGCGGGCGCCGAGGCGCGCGCCGTTGGCCAGTTGCACGTACGCCAGTTCGCCCGGGCCGGCTGCCGGCACCAGTTTCTCGGCACGCTGCGCATTGAGGATGTCGACCTCGTACTGGCGGACATGCTCCTCCAGTGCCGCCACGAAGTGCGGCCCGTCGGTCTGGGCTACCGAGATGAAGTTCTCTATGCCCAGGGTATCGAGCACCTGGCCGCCGAAGCGTTCGGCGACGATGCCGGTGCGTATGCCCTTGCGCGCGGCGTAGATGGCGGCCGCGGCGCCGGCCGGGCCGCCGCCGACGATCAGCACGTCGTAGGGCGCCTTGGCGTCGAGGCGCGCCGCATCGCGTGCCGTGGCGCCGGAGTCGAGCTTGGCGATGATCTCCTCGATGCCCATGCGGCCCTGGCCGAAGGGCGCGCCGTTGAGGTAGACCGAAGGCACCGCCAGGATGCCCAGGCGTTCGACCTCGGCCTGATGGAGCGCGCCATCGATGGCCACGTGCGTGATCCGCGGGTTGAGCACCGCCATGGCGTTGAGCGCCTGCACGACGTCGGGGCAGCTCTGGCAGCTGAGCGACATGTAGGTTTCGAAGCGGTAATCGCCCTCGAGCGCACGGATCCGTTCGGCGGTCTCGGCGTCGATCCTGGGCGGATAGCCGCCCACCTGCAGCAGCGCCAGCACCAGGGAAGTGAATTCGTGTCCCGTGGGGATGGCCGCAAAGGCCACCGCCACGTCCGTGCCGGTGCGCTCGATGCGGAACGACGGCACCCGCTCACCGCCGGCGCTGTCCGTGCCGGCTGGATGCGCGACCACGCTGACGCGCTCGGAGAGACCGGTGATCTCGTGCAGCAGTTCCATCATGTCGCGCGAGGCCGCGCCCTGGTCCACCGTGGCCACCAGCGCTATCGGCTGGGTGATCCGCTGCAGGTAGCCTTCGAGCTGGAGCTTCATGTCGTCGTCGAGCATTTTCATTCCTTCGATTGCCGTGTTCGAATCCCGGACTTCAAACCCCTCTCCCCGCGGGAGAGGGGCCGGGGTGAGGGTCCTGGGGCCTCAGATCTTGCCGACCAGGTCCAGCGACGGCTTGAGGGTCTTTTCCCCTTCCTTCCAGCGGGCCGGGCACACTTCGCCGGGGTGCGAGGCGACGTACTGCGCGGCCTTGACCTTGCGCAGCAGTTCGCGGGCGTCGCGGCCGATGCCGTTGTCGTGGATCTCGCACAGCTTGATCTGGCCTTCCGGATTGATCACGAAGGTGCCGCGCAGCGCCAGGCCTTCCTCCTCGATCATCACCTCGAAGTTGCGCGTCAGCCGGCCGGTCGGATCGCCCACCAGCGGGTACTCCACCTTGGCGATCGAATCGGACGTGTCGTGCCAGGCCTTGTGGGCGAAGTGGGTGTCGGTGGAAACGCCGTAGACCTC
>Ga0181525_10000694_pt1 | contig 29399 bp, 23 predicted proteins | sample PEATcosm2014_Bin_48_FD_121100 | JGI IMG/M metagenome (GOLD analysis project Ga0181525, IMG submission 121100) | Peatland microbial communities from MTU Mesocosm Facility, Houghton, MI, USA - PEATcosm2014_Bin06_10_metaG | ecosystem: Environmental > Terrestrial > Soil > Wetlands > Peat | place... | reverse complement strand
TTACCGGCAGGGCCACATTCCCGGCGCTTACGAATTCGACCCTTACCATCCTGAAAAATATTTCGACACCGTCCTGCCGGTCTGCCAGAAAGCGGAGCAAATCGTGGTCTATTGCAACGGCGGTGATTGCGATGACAGCGAGTCCGCCGCCCTTCTGCTCCGGGACGTTGGCATTCCAAATCAGAAGCTCTTTGTCTATGGCGGCGGAATCACGGAATGGACGACCAACAGCCTGCCGGTGGAAACCGGCGCCCGCAACAGCGGGAACTTGCGCAATATGAACAAATGAAACTTAGCCAAATATACCGAAGCCGCATCACCGTGGACACCTCCGCCGTGCTGGCAAGGTGGTTGCTGGGCGCGGTTTTTCTCTACATGGGCTTGAGCAAGGCGCTGCATCCCGTGGATTTTCTGAAATTGCTGCGGCAATACGACCTCATCCAAAGCTCGCTCCTTTTGAATTCGATGGCAGTGGCTCTGCCGTGGTTCGAGGTGTTTTGCGGCCTGCTGCTGCTGGCCGGCATCGCGGTGCGTGGGACGGCCCTGACGCTGCTGTTCATGCTATTGCCGTTCACCGCACTTGTGCTTCACCGCGCCCTGCTCCTTCAATCGGCGCTGGCCATTCCGTTTTGCGCGGTGCAATTTGACTGCGGCTGCGGCTCCGGCCCGGAATTCATCTGCGACAAACTGCTGGAAAACTTCCTGCTGATTTTGCTGTCCGGCTGGCTGCTGTTCGGTCATGGCAGGCAATTGAGTCTGCGCTTCAACTTGATCAAATCAAGTTCGCAATAGCGTAGTTCGGTTGAAACCGGAGTTCCGATTCAACTCACGCTCATGCCCAAGAGGAACTCGATGTTACTCTTCGTCTTCTTGAGTTTGCCCAAAACCAGCTCCATCGCCTCGACCGGCGGAACGCCTGTGAGCGCGCGGCGCAGCAGGACAATCCGGTTGAGTTCGTCCGGGTGATACAGCAATTCCTCCTTGCGCGTGCCGGAGCGCTCGACGTTGATCGAGGGGAAAATGCGGCGATCCACCAGCGCGCGGTCCAGCGCCACCTCCATATTGCCGGTGCCTTTGAACTCTTCAAAAATCACCTCGTCCATGCGGCTGCCGGTGTCCACGAGCGCGGTCGCGATGATGGTGAGCGAGCCGCCCTCCTCGATGTTGCGCGCCGCGCCGAAGAAACGCTTCGGCTTGTGCAGCGCGTTGGCGTCCACGCCGCCGGACAGGATTTTGCCCGAATGCGGCTGGATGGTGTTGTAGGCGCGGGCCAGGCGCGTGATGGAATCGAGCAGAATCACCACGTCGCGCTTGTGCTCGACCATGCGCCGCGCCTTTTCGATGACCATTTCAGCCACCTGCACGTGACGCTCCGGCGGTTCGTCGAACGTGGATGAAATCACTTCCGCGCCTTTGCAGGTGCGTTCCATGTCGGTGACTTCCTCGGGCCGCTCATCAATCAGCAGGATGAACAGATATGTCTCCGGATTGTTCTTGAGGATGGCGTTGGCGATTTTCTGCATCAACACCGTTTTGCCGGTGCGCGGCGGTGCGACGATGAGGCCGCGCGAGCCTTTGCCGATGGGGCAAACCAAATCCAGAACGCGCGTGCTCAATTCATCGGCGGCGGTTTCAAGGATGAAGCGCTTGTTCGGAAAGAGCGGCGTGAGGTTGTCGAAATGCGTTTTTTCCTTCGCCTTGTCCGGGTCTTCGGTGTCCACGGCCTCGACCTTGAGCAGCGCAAAGAATTTCTCCTTCTCCTTCGGCGGACGGATTTGCCCGGCGATGAGATTGCCAGTTTGCAGGTCAAAGCGGCGGATTTGCGACGGCGAGATGTAAATGTCCTCCGGGCAGGGCAGGTAATTGAAGCTCTGCGACCGCAAAAAGCCGAAGCCCTCCGGCAGAATTTCCAGCACGCCCTCCGAGAACAACACGCCCGCCCGCTCGGCGTTTTTCTGGAGGATGTGGAAAATGACCTCGTGCTTGCGCATCGTCCCGAAATTCTCCACGCCCAGCTCCCTGGCCATGCCGTTCAACTCGGTCATGCTCATCGCCTGCAATTTGGCGATGTTCAGCGACGCAGCGATTTTGTCGCGCTGATAACCGCGCCGCTCCTCGATCTTGGTGTCGTCCATGACCGGCTCGACCGGCGTGGACGGCGGCTGCAATTCCGGCGCGGGTTCGGCTACGGCGGCTTCTGCTGCTGCGGCTTCCGCGATCGCGTCGCCGTTGGGGGCGGGCGATTCGACGGCTACTTCTTCCGCGGCCTTGGGTTTTGTTTTTCTTGGGGCTCTTGCCATAAATTATTTAAGATTAAATTGGTTTCGGTTGGACTGGCTGGGATTTTGGTTGCCTCATTTCATCAAGAGTCGCAAACGCCGTCATCATTGGACGGCGGGCGCCCGGAAAAGTTCAAAATGGATTATTCTCAACCCGGCGTTCGAGGCGTCCGCGCCTCAACACGACAAAGGCAAATTCGCAGTCAATTCGAGGACAAACTGACGCACTTCGGGTGCGATGTCAAATCCGATTTTCCAAAATCGGTGTTTCATCCGCGCCGGTTCTGTGGCTTAATTAATGCCCGTGAAAATTGTCGGCATCATTCCCGCGCGCTACGCCTCAACCCGGTTTCCCGGAAAGCCGCTCGCGCTCGTCGCCGGCAAGCCGCTTATCCAGCGCGTCATCGAACAATCCCAGAAAGCGAAGTCGCTGGCCGAGGTCATTGTTGCCACGGACGATACGCGCATCTGGGAATTGGCGCAGAGATTCTGCCGCGCGGAGATGACGCGACCGGGACACCCGAGCGGCAGCGACCGCATCGCGGAGGTCGTGGAGCGTTGCGAGTATGACGCGGTGGTGAACATCCAGGGCGACGAACCGATGATCGAGCCGTCGGTGATTGACGCCGTGGCCGGCGCGCTGGAGCAAAATGAAATGTCCACCGCCGCCACGCGCATCAAGAATCCCGCCGAGCTGGACAATCCGAACGTGGTGAAAGTTGTTGTCAACGCCGCCGGTCGCGCGTTATATTTTTCGAGGCGCACGATTCCGTATCTGCGCGAGGCCGCCAGTGGTTCGACGAGCGAACAGTTGGCGGCGTTTGCTTTTTTGAAGCATCTCGGCATCTACGGTTACCGGCGGGAGACGCTGTTGCGGCTGGTGAATTTCCCGGTGTCGCCGCTCGAAGCCGCGGAGAAGCTGGAGCAACTGCGCGCGCTGGAGAACGGCATCCAGATCGGGGTCGTGCAGGTGACTTACGACAGCGTGGGCGTGGACGCGCCGGAAGATGTTGAGTGGGTGGAAAGATTTTTGAAGCGTTGAAATGAAATTTATTTTTGTCACGGGTGGCGTGGTGAGTTCGTTGGGCAAGGGCCTGACGGCCGCCGCGCTCGGCACGTTGCTCGAAAACCGCGGCCTCAAGGTCGTGCTGCAAAAATTCGACCCGTATCTCAACGTTGACCCCGGCACGATGAGTCCGTATCAGCACGGCGAGGTTTACGTGCTCGACGACGGCGCGGAGACCGACCTCGACCTCGGCCATTACGAGCGCTTCACCAACGTCAAGCTCACGCGGCTCAACAATCTCACCAGCGGCCAGGTTTATCAGACCGTGCTCAACAATGAGCGCGAGGGGAAATATCTCGGCAAGACGGTGCAGGTGATTCCGCACGTCACCGACGAAATCAAAAACCGCATCCACGTGCTCGCCGAAAAATCCAAGGCGGACGTCGTCATCACGGAAATTGGCGGCACGACGGGCGACATCGAGGGGCTGCCGTTTTTGGAGGCCATCCGCGAGTTCGCGCTGGAAGCGGGCGTGGGCAATACCTGTTTCATCCACGTCACTTACGTCCCGTTCATCAAGGCCGCCGGCGAATTGAAAACCAAGCCGACACAGCAATCGGTCGCCAAGCTGCGCGAAATCGGCATCACGCCGCATCTCATCGTCGGCCGCTGCGAGAAGCCGCTCGACAAGGAGTTGCGCCAGAAAATTTCCATGTTTTGCAACGTCCCGCTCGAAGCCGTCATCGAGGAAAAAGACGTGGATCATTCGATTTACGAGGTGCCGCTGATGCTCCAGCGCGAGCGCATGGACGATCTGGTTTGCCGCCTGCTGCACCTCACCACGCCTCCGGCGAACATGACGCACTGGCAGGAAATCATCCGCAAGCTCATCGCGCCACAGCATCGCGTGCGCGTCGGCGTTGTCGGCAAATACATCGGTTTGCAGGACGCCTACAAATCGGTTTATGAAGCGATCATCCACGGCGGCGTCGCCAACGATTGCGGCGTAGAAATCATCCAGGTGGATGCCGAGGAAATTGAAAAGGACGGCCCGGAAAAAATGTTGAAGGGCCTTGGCGGCATCCTTGTGCCGGGTGGATTTGGCGAACGCGGCATTGAGGGGAAAATCCTGGCGGCGCAATACGCGCGAGAAAATAAAATCCCCTACCTCGGCCTCTGTCTCGGAATGCAAATCGCCACGATTGAGTTTGCACGGAACGTTTTGAAATTAAACAAGGCGCATTCGACGGAATTTGACCCGGCCACGCCAAACCCGGTCATCGCCATGCTGGACGAGCAGCGCAAGGTCACGAAGAAAGGCGGCACGATGCGGTTGGGAGCGCAACCCTGCCAGCTTGCGCTCGGCACGAAGGCAGCGGAGCTTTACGGTTCGTTCGTCATCAACGAACGCCACCGCCACCGTTACGAATTCAACAACACCTACCGCGAAAAATTCGAGAAGGCCGGTTTTGTTTTCAGCGGCCTCTCGCCCGACGGCAAGCTCGTTGAGATCATTGAAATCACCGACCATCCGTTTTTCATTGCGAGCCAGTTCCATCCTGAATTCCAGAGCAAGCCGCACCAGCCGCATCCGCTGTTCAAGGGCTTCATCTCCGCCGCGCACGCAAAAATCCACCAGAAGCCGCTGTGAGCGGCCAGACCGCAGATGACTTACGCCGAAGCGGTTCAATTTCTCTACGGCCTGCGTTTGTTCGGCGCAAATTTCGGGCTGGAAAACACGTTCAAGCTCGCCGCGCTTGCGGGCAATCCGCAGGAAAAACTCCGCTTCATCCACGTCGCCGGCACGAACGGCAAAGGCTCGACCTGCGCCTTGCTCGAAAGCATTTATCGCGCGTCCGGCTTGCGCGTCGGCCTGTTCACCTCGCCGCATCTCGTCTCGTTCCGGGAGCGGATTCAAGTCAACCGCCAGTTGATTCCCGAGGCGGACATTGTTCGTCTCGTCGGGGAATTGCGCGCAGTGAACAATGAGCATGAGGCGACGTTGTTTGAATTTGCCACCGTGATGGCGCTGAAGTTTTTCGCCGAACAAAAATGCAATCTGGTGGTCTGGGAAACCGGCCTCGGCGGACGGCTGGACGCGACCAACATCGTCACGCCGCTCGCCAGCGTCATCACCAACATCGCGTTCGACCACCAGCAGTGGCTGGGCGACACGCTCGCAAAAATTGCAGCCGAAAAGGCCGGCATCATCAAGCCCGGCGTTCCGGTCGTGACGGCGACGGATGAGCCGGAAGCATTGGCGGTGATTGAAAAGACGGCGCGGGATAAAAATGCGCCGCTCAAACAAATTCAGAAGTCAGAAGTCGAAAGTCAGAAGTCAGAACCGCTTTTGGGTGAACACCAGAAAATCAATGCCGCGCTCGCCTTGGCCACCGTGGAAATATTGCGAAAGCAAATTCCTGTTAGCGACGAAAACGTCCGGGCCGGGCTGGCCGACGTCAACTGGCCAGGGCGTTTGCAATTGATTCAAAAATCGAACGGCCAAAAAATCCTGCTCGATGGCGCGCACAATGTCGCCGGGGCAAAAGTTTTGCGCGAAGCCCTGGAGAAAAATTTTTCGGCGGTGAAGCGCACGCTAATTCTTGGGGTGCTTCAGGACAAGGACTGGCGGCACATTTGCGAAATTCTCGCGCCGCTGGCCGCGCGAATCTTCACCGTGCCAGTTTCAAGCGAACGCACCGCCGATGCCAAGGCCCTGGCTGCGGCATGTCGTGCGTCAAATCCGTCGTCGGAAATCATTGCCTGCCCCCATCTGGCCGAGGCGTTGGACAAATCGGCAAGCGATACGTTTGTGATCACCACCGGCTCGCTGTATCTCGTCGGCGAGGCGCTGGAAATGCTCGGCCATTCACCGGCTGCCGGAAGCGAGCGCGGGTTGAACGAATGGAGCGCGGTCGCACCAAACCGTTCTTCCTCACAGATAAGTTGTCAGAACATTTAGTCGAAGCCGTGCTTATAACTTGTCCGGGCACATTGACGCTGCGCCTGTTAATGGATAGGATTAATTTCTCTATGGCTTACGCAGACACGTTGCCGCCGCAAAGACCGTTCGGCCAGACGACACGCCCCGATGCGTGGTGGGTGCAGCCGCTGTTCGTCTTTCTCGGTTTTTCCGCCTTCATCGTCTATTCCACCTGGGCGGCGTTTCAGGGGGTCGGCGACATTCAAAACCATGCCTGTAGCTATTGGTATGGCGGCAATGGCGCGAATTATCTTTCGCCATTCTACTCGCCGGAAATCTGGGGCACTTCTCCGCACGCAATTTTTGGCAAGGTGCCTGCCTGGTGGCCGGGCTGGGCGCCATTCTCGCCCGCCTTTTTGATTTTGTGGGCGCCGGCCGGATTCCGTTTCACCTGCTATTATTATCGCGGCGCATATTACAAGGCGTTCTGGGCTGACCCGATCAACTGCGCCGTCGGCGAGCCGCGCAAGAGTTATCTCGGCGAACGCTATTTTCCGCTGATCATCCAGAACGTTCACCGCTACATGTTTTATCTGGCGGCCCTGTTCATCGTGATCCTTTCCTATGATGCCTGGCTGGGCATGTGGTTCACCGACCTGACCGGCAAGGAGCACTTCGGCATCGGCGTGGGAACCATCGTGCTGGCTCTAAACGCGCTTTTCTTGGCGCTCTACACTTTTGGTTGCCACTCGCTGCGGCATCTCATTGGCGGATTTTTGGATTCGAAATCCAAGGCACCGACCTGCGCGAAAGCTTATAATTGCGTGAGTTGCCTGAACACGCGGCACATGATGTGGGCGTGGATCAGCCTGTTCTGGGTGGGTTTCACGGACGTTTATGTCCGGCTTTGCGCAACGGGACACCTGCACGACATCGTGTTCTTCAAATTCTAAACACCGAACCGAAATTTTCTTGTGGCTACCAATTACGAAACTCACGAATTTGACGTGCTGGTCATCGGCGCGGGCGGCGCGGGTCTGCGCGCGGCAATTGAAGCATCGGCGGCTGGCGTCAAAGTCGGCCTGATTTGCAAATCGCTTTTGGGCAAGGCGCACACCGTCATGGCCGAAGGCGGCATGGCCGCGGCCATGGGCAACGTGGACGACCGCGACAACTGGAAAGTTCATTTCGCCGACACGATGCGCGGCGGCCAATATGTCAACAACTGGCGCATGGCCGAGCTGCACGCGAAGGAAGCACCGTCGCGCGTCCACGAACTTGAAGCGTGGGGCGCGGTGTTTGATCGCACAAAGGAAGGCAAAATTTCGCAGCGCAATTTCGGCGGCCATCGCTATCCGCGACTCGCGCACGTCGGCGACCGCACCGGCTTGGAACTCATCCGCACCTTGCAGGATCACGGCATTCATCAGGGCATTACCGTTTTCATGGAATACACCATCGTCTCGCTGTTGAAAGACGGTGAGCGCGTGGTCGGCGCGTTTGGTTATGACCGCGAGCGCGGACGTTTCCGCATTTTCAAAGCGAAAGCGGTTGTGGTTTGCACCGGCGGACTTGGCCGCGCATATCGCGTGACGAGCAATTCCTGGGAAGGCACCGGCGACGGCGTTTCGCTGGCGTATCACGCGGGCGCGGAATTGCTCGACATGGAGTTCATCCAATTTCATCCGACCGGAATGATCTGGCCGCCGAGCGTCATGGGCATTCTCGTGACCGAAAGCGTGCGTGGCGAAGGCGGCGTGTTGCGCAACAAGGACGGCAAGCGCTTCATGTATGACGACATTCCGGAGAATTACAAGTCGCAGACCTCGATGGATCCCGAAGAAGGCTGGCGCTACACGCAGAACGACAAGAATGCGAAGCGTCCGCCGGAGTTGCTGACGCGCGATCACGTCGCCCGCTGCATCAATCGCGAGGTGAAGGCCGGTCGCGGCAGTCCGCACGGCGGCGTGTTTCTCGACATTTCCTGGATCAAGGAAAAAATCCCGAATTCGGCGGAGCACATCAAGCGCAAGCTGCCCTCGATGTATCACCAGTTCATGCAGCTCGCGAATCTCGACATCACCAAGGAGCCGATGGAAATCGGCCCGACCACGCATTACGCGATGGGCGGCATTCGCGTGAACGGCGACACGCAGGCGACGAACGTTCCCGGCTTGTTCGCGGCGGGCGAATGTGCCGCCGGTCTGCACGGCGCGAATCGGCTCGGCGGCAATTCGCTTTCCGACCTCATCGTCTTCGGCAAGCGCGCGGGCGAATTCGCCGCGAAATACGCCAAGGAAAATCCGACTGGAAAAATCAACGACGCCCAAGTCGAAACGGCTTACCGCGAGGCGGTCGAACCGTTTGAACACCCCGCCGGCGGCAACAGCGAAGGGCCGTATCACGTTCAATCCGATTTGCAGAACATGATGCAGGCGAATGTCGGCATCGTGCGCTTGCAGAAAGAAATGGAATTCGCGCTCGACGGCATTCAGAAGCTCAAGGCGCGCGCCGCGAAAGTCGCCGTGCAAGGCCATCTGGAATACAACCCCGGCTGGCACACGTCCATTGATTTGAAGCATCTGCTCACTATTTCCGAGGCCATCACGAAATCGGCAATTGACCGCAAGGAAAGCCGCGGCGGCCATTTCCGCGAGGATTTCCCGGACAAGGATCCGGAAGCGCAGAAATACAATTCCGTCATTTCCAAGTTGGCGGACGGTTCCATGAAATTGCGCCGCGAACCGATTCCGGCGATCCGGGAAGATTTGAAACAAGTCATCGAGGAGATGAAGAACTGATTTTGCCGCGATGAAAACCGTCACTTTCAAAATCTGGCGCACCGACGGCAACGGCGGCGGGAAGTTCGTGGATTACACCACGGAGATTACCGAGGGGCTGGTGGTGCTCGATGTCGTCCACAAAATCCAGAAGGAACAGGCGAACGACCTCGCCGTCCGCTGGAATTGCAAGGCCGGCAAATGCGGCTCCTGCTCGGCGGAAGTCAACGGCATGCCCAAGCTCATGTGCATGACGCGCATGGACACGCTCGACATCACCAAGCCGATCACCATCGAGCCGATGCGCGCGTTTCCAAGCATCCGCGATTTGGCGACGGATGTGTCGTGGAATTTCCGCGTCAAAACCAAGATCAAGAAATTCAAGCCGCGCACGCCCGATGCGCCGGACGGCACGTGGCGCATGCAGCAGCAGGACGTTGACCGCGTGCAGGAATTCCGCAAGTGCATCGAATGTTTTCTTTGCCAGGATGTCTGCCACGTTTTGCGCGACCATCACAAGCACGAGGAGTTCATCGGCCCGCGCTTTCTCGTTTATACCGCCGCGTTGGAGATGCACCCGCTCGACACCGAGGATCGTTTGCCGGAACTCAAGCAGGCGCAAGGCATCGGCTTCTGCAACATCACCAAGTGCTGCACCAAGGTCTGTCCCGAACACATCACCATCACCGACAACGCCATCATTCCGTTGAAGGAGCGCGTGGTGGACGATTTCTACGATCCGTTCGGCTGGCTCTGGAAAATGCTGCGTCCGAGGGCTTGATCTGCGGATTGATGCAGCCGGATGCAACAACGGATGGGATAGCCGATAGGATGCGTTTCCCGCTGGTGATGAAATCGCCGCCCTGGCCATAGTATGGATTATCCCAATCCGTTGAACACTCGACACTCCATCCTCATCTGGTTAGCTTTCAGTCATGAATTTTCTCGTCACCGGAGGAGCGGGCTTCATCGGCTCGCACGTTTGCGAACGCCTCCTCCGCGACGGCCACGCCGTCTGGGCGTTCGATGACTTGAACCATTTTTACGACCCGCAGTTCAAGCAGCGCAACCTCCGCGAAATCCAATCGCTCGCCAAGCCGTTTGAATTTGTCCACGGCGACATCACGGATCGCGCCGCGCTCGACGAAATCTTTTCCTCGGTTAAATTCGACCAGGTCATCCACCTCGCGGCGCGGGCGGGCGTGCGGCCCAGTCTCGCCGAGCCGGCGCTTTATCAGCGCGTGAATGTCGAGGGGACGGTCAACGTGCTCGAGGCCGCGCGCAAATCCGGCGTGAAGAAAATCACTATCGCGTCGTCGTCGTCGGTCTATGGCGTGAATTCCAAGGTGCCGTTCAGCGAGAGCGACCCGATTTTTTCCGCGATCTCGCCCTACGCCGCGAGCAAGCTCGCATGCGAAGCGCTCGGCCACACGTGGCATCACATCTACAAAATGGACGTGGCGATGTTGCGGTTCTTCACCGTCTATGGCCCGCGCCAGCGGCCCGACCTCGCGATTTACAAATTTGCGAAGCTGATGACGGCGGGCAAACCGATTCCCGTCTTCGGCGACGGCAGCGCGGCGCGGGATTACACGTTCGTGACGGACACGCTGGACGGCATCATCGCCTGCACGAAGAAGGAATTCGGCTACGAAATCTTCAACCTCGGCGAGTCGCAGACGGTTTCGCTGGCGAAGATGATTGAACTGCTCGAAGACGCGCTCGGCAAAAAGGCGGTGATTGACCGGCAGCCGCTCCAGCCCGGCGACGTGCCCATCACGTTCGCGGACATTTCCAAGGCGCGCGCGGAGCTGGGCTACAATCCGCAGATGAAATTTGAGCAGGGCATCAAGTTGTTTGCGGAGTGGTTTCGGAAGAGCGAGGCGAAATAAACGCGGCTCGCGGGGACGCTCACCCCACCAAACTATTTCTTCGCCGCCGGCGCGTTGGTTTTATTTTCGGCTTTGAACGCGGAGCGCAGCAGCCAGTGCCGTTTCAGTCCCTGCACGAAATCGTCGGAGTCCATCACGGTTTTAGAAATTCCTGACAGCATGTTCGAGTTGGCCTGCACCTGCGCGTTGAGGTTGCTGGTGATGTCAGCGAGATTGATGAGCAGCGCGGTGATATTTGTGTCGGCGTGGCCGAGCAGCGAGTTGACGTTCGTCAGCGTGCCTTGCAACTGTCCGTTGCCGTTCGTGCCGAGCGCCCAGACCATCGGCCCGCCCGGCTCGCGCAGTTGCGCGCTGATGAGCGCGAAGTTCGTGAGCATCGGCTGCGCGGCGACGATGGTGACGTTCAGATTTGAAGTCGCGTTGGCAGCATTGTCCAACACGGCGGCGATTTTGTTGGTCAGTGCAAGGACATTGGGCAGCGCCGTCTGGACCTGCGAAACCATCGCCTGCACCTGGTCGGAAAGCGGCGGCGTCTCCACGGCGCGCAGAAAGGCATCCTCGGAGCTGGGCGTGAAATTTTGATAGTGGTGCCTGCTCCGCCACCACGAGGCGACGATGTGGTCGCGGTTGACGGTGTTGTCATAGACGTAAATGGAGTTGGATTCAAAGGTGCATTGCGCGAGCACCGCCGCGTTGCTTGCGTCGAGCACGGTTTCAACGGGATCGTAGGCGTGAAAGACCACGTTGGATTGCGCGTCCAGCACATCCTGTGCAAGCTGCCAGTGTCCGGGCGCCTCGGCCGCCTTCTTTTTCGCCTCATCCAGGCTCAAAGTGGAAATCGGCTGTGTGACGACAATCTCGTAGCCGTTGGTCGCGCGGGTGACTTCAAGCTCGCGCTTGCCGAGAAAATCCGCCGAGTTCACCTTCACGAACGAGCCGCCCGTCCAGATGTAGCGGAAATAGGGATCGGTGATTTCAAATTCCACGCGGACGTTGTGCCGGTCGCCCGGAGGCATCGCGTGGATGAGCGTGATTTCGCCGACTTGAAAACCCATCATCACGACCGGGTCCTTGACGTTCAAGCCTTCCGAGCTTTGGACGTAGGTGAAGAAGGGCGCCTTGATTTTGAACCAGCCCTTGCGCTCCGCCGTGTGGTAGATGTAATAGCCGAAGCCGGACAGCAGCAGCGCCGTCGCCAGAAACACAAACCACCCCACCGCGCGCTCCATCCGGCTCAAGCGCGTGCGCAGTTGCGGGGTCAAATCTTGCAGTGCCATGTTCGCCTCACATTGTTGCCTCAACCGGCGTGGCCAGCAATTCTTTTACTGCGGAATGGTCCGCCGTTTCCACTTCGTTCCACGCGCCCAGCGTCGTGAACTTTTTCTCGTGCAGCAGCGCGAATTTCCGCCGCGCATTCTGCCACGGGCGCAAATCATCCGCCGTGACGGCGATCGTCATCGGTTTGCCGCCGAGCTGACCGTGGCCGCGCGACAATTCGTCGAGAAATCGCAGCCACCAATGCCGGTGCCGCGCGCCGAGGCTGGCCAGCGGATTGTCCAGCAGCAGCACTTCCGGCTTGAGGATGAGCGCCCGCGCCAGCGCCGCGCGCTGCCGCCAGTTGGCGGCGATGCCCGACGGGGCCACGTCCGCAAGCGGCGACAGTTCCATCAATTCCAGCAGCGCCTGCACTTCGCGCACCGCTTCAGCCGGCACGAGATTTTTTTGATATTGCAACGGTAGCGCGACGTTTTCCGCAATCGTCATCTGGTTGAAAAGATGTCCGCCCTGGAATACAAATCCCACCCGCAACCGCTCGGCCAGTTCCGCCTCACCAAAATTCTTGGTGTCGTTGCCGAAAAGTTTGTAGCTGCCGATGACCGGCGGCATCAGCCCGGCGGCCAGCATCAGCAAATCGCTCTTGCCGGAATGTTCCTGCCCGCCAATCACCCAGAATTCCCCCGACGCTACCAGCCAGTCCACGTTATCGACGACAATGAACGTGGCGTCGCGCATCGCGGCGACGCTCACACCGCGCAGTTCGATGGCCGGAAGATTTTGGTTTTCGCTCATGCCACGAGGTAAAGCACGATGAACACCGCGTCAATCAGCACGCAGACGATGACGCCTTGCGTCACCGCCCGCACCGCCACGCGCGAGACTTCCTCGAGCTGCAACGGTTGCGCCAGCCCGTGATAACACGTCACGACGGCGATGAAAAACCCGAACGCGATGGTTTTCAACGCCAGCAGCGCGAAATCCAGCCAGCCCAAGGATTCGACGATTTGCTTGAAATAATCGCCCGGCGTCATCGGCACGTCCTGCAAAAACGCGAAGAGATAGCCGCTCGCCAGCGCGCCGATGATGAGATAAATCGTCAGTGAAAAAATTCCCAGCGCCATGCCGATGACGCGCGGCACGATGAGGTAGTGCACCGGGTCAATGCCCAGCGCCTCCAGCGCCTCGACCTCACCCATCGCGCGCGCCGTGCCGAGTTCGATGACGTTTGCCGTGCCGACGCGCGCCAGCACCAGCATCGCCGCCAGCAGCGGTCCCAGTTCGCGCACAACTACTATCACCATCGTTGAACCGAGATACTCAATCGCGCCAACCTTTGCCAGGGCCGAAACCGTCTGTCCGACGACGAGAAATCCCAGCGCCAGCGCCACGAAGAAAAACATCGGCAGCAGCGCCAGGCCAGCGCGAACGATTTCCTGCCGGATGCGCGGTCGCATGACATTATTTGCCACACCGGATTTATTGAGGATTACGCCTAGCGTGATCAACGCGAACGCGCCGAGTCCCTGGACCGTCAGCAAAAAGAGAAACAGCTTCCGCCCGAGCAAGTCCGTCCATGACTTGGGCAACGCCGCGCCCCGAAGCACCTGCGTGTTCGTCATCTCAAAAGCCTTTGCCAGATTCCCGCGCACGACAGCAGCGTAGAACCGCAGAGCCGCCCGGTCAAAAAGGTTTTTCATTCCGGCGCGGTGCGTTAATCTTCCGGCGTGACGCACGCCGCAGCCCAAAAACGCCACGCGCAGCTCGCCGACGAAATCCGCCGGCACGACCACGCCTATTACGTCGAGGGCCGGCAGCTCATCACCGACCGTGAATACGACCAGCTCTTCAAGGAACTTCAGGAACTGGAGCAGCAATTTCCCGAGCTCGTCACCTCTGAATCGCCCACGCAACGCGTCGGCGGCGCGCCCAGCGAGAAATTCGCCCGCGTCAAGCATCTCGTGCCGATGCTCTCGCTCGACAAGGTTGAGGCCAGCGACCATCCGACGAAGGACGAGGAACCGGACCGTGACAAACGCAACCGTTTGCAGGACGAAAAAACCCTGGAGGAATTGCGCGCATTCGACGCGACCATCCGCAAGCATCTGGGCCGCGACAAGATTCAATACATCATCGAGCCGAAGGTGGACGGCGTGTCCATCGGTGTCCATTACCGTCACGGCAAGCTCGCGCTCGGCGTCACGCGCGGCGACGGCACCGAAGGCGACGACATCACGACGAATCTCAAGACCGTGCGCGGCATTCCGCTGGAATTGCATTTGAAAAATCCGCCCGCCCTGCTCGAAGTGCGCGGCGAGGCTTACATGGCCATCAAGGAATTCGACGCCATCAACGAGAAACTCGAAGCCGAAGGAGAAAAGCCCTTTCCCAATGCCCGCAACGCCACCGCCGGCACGCTCAAGCAGCTCGACCCCAAGCTGGTCGCTCAACGCCCCATTCGCGCCGTCTTCTACGCCACCGGCAAAGTGGAAGGCATCGAATTCAAGACTCATTCCGAAATGCTCGAAGCGCTGGCCAGGTTTGGTTTGCCCACGCAAAAGCTTTGGTGGGTTTGCGACGGTATCGAGGAGGTCTTGAAAATTTATCGTGAGAAAATCGTGGCGCATTACAACGAGGACAAGGATTTGCGCCGGCAATTGCCCTACGAAATTGACGGCATTGTGCTCAAGGTGAACACGCTCGCGGATTGGACAAGGATTCCCGGCCGCAGCCGCGCGCCGGGCTGGGCCATCGTCCACAAACCCGTGCCGTGGATCACGCCCGCTGAAACCGTGCTCAAGGCCATCACCGTGCAGGTCGGGCGCACCGGCGTGCTCACGCCCGTGGCCGAACTCGAGCCGGTCTTCGTGCAAGGCTCGACGATTTCGCGCGCCACGCTGCACAACGAGGACGAAATCCGCCGCAAGGACATCCGCATCGGCGACACCGTGGTCATCCGCAAGGCCGGCATGGTCATCCCGGAAATTTTTGAGGTGGTGAAAACCAAACGCCCGCCCGGCGCGAATGAATTTGACCTGTTCAAACACGTCGGCGGCAAATGCCCGGCGTGCGGCGGGCCGATTGCGAAGGACAAAATTAAAACCGCAAAAATGTCGCGCGAAGAGCGCAAAGGGGACGAAGGAAAAAATGATTTGATCTCTGGTGGCCGTCCGCAAGGACCTTCGCCGACTTCGCGGCGTTCGCGCGACTCTGCTTTAGATGAAGAAGTCGCCTGGCGCTGCCAGAACATCGCGGGCTGTCCGGCGCAGCTCATGCGGCGCGTCGAGTATTTTGCCCAGCGCAAGGCGCTCGACCTCGAATCGCTCGGTGGCATCGTGGCCGAGAAACTCGTCGAGCGCGGCCTCGTCAAGGAACCGCTCGACCTGTTCGACCTGAAACTGGAAGTGCTCGGCAAACTGAATCTCGGCACGGACGACGAGCCGCGCACGTTCGGCGAGAAGAACGCCAAGAAGATTCTCGACGCCCTCCAGCGCGCCAAGACCGCGCCGCTGTCACGATGGCTCTTGGCACTTGGAGTGCCTAGCGTTGGAGAAACAACTGCATATCAACTGGCACAAATCCATAAGGACATTAAGGAGATTTCCCACTCAGAGATTCTGAAGCAGTGCCTTTTGCTCTACGAAAAAGTTGAGGTGGCAAAGACCTTGAGCCCAGATTCAATGATTAACATGGGACCGATACGCAGGGAGCGGATTGACAAAGAAAAATTATTGGAGTCAGAGACAGATGGCACAAAACGGCAACGGCTGAAAATTGAAATCGAACTTTTATCCAGGAAGGAAAAGGAGGAGTGGCGGCAACGAATTCAAGAGCAGAACAAAGTTAATGAGCAGATTGAAGAACTTGTAAAACGTCTTCAAAAGGCTGGAGTTGTTCTTAAGGTCGAAAAAAAAGAAAAGGTCAAAAGAGGAAGCAGAGAATTGGCGCCGCCAATTCTAGAGGTTACTGCCGATATTGAATTGGACGGCGCTCGCAACCTGCTCCGTTTTTTTGAGACTCCAGTCGGAAAGAATATTCTCAAGCGCTTGGACGCTCTCGGCATCCATCCGACAGGGACAGCCAAGAAACCGCAAACTGAAGCACTGCTACTCGCCGGAAAAACCTTTGTTCTCACAGGAACACTACCGACGTTGTCACGCGATGAGGCTTCGGCGCTTATACGCGACGCCGGTGGCAACGTGACTGGCTCGGTCAGCAAGAACACCGATTTTCTGCTCGCCGGAGAAGAAGCGGGTTCAAAATTGGAAAAGGCAAAAGAGTTGGGCATAAAAATTTTGACAGAGAAAGAATTTCTAGAATTGTTGGGAACGAAAGTAAAACCGAAACCAGCGACAAACCAAGATTCGCTATTTTGAGGGGACACGCCATGCGCACATACGTATTGAAGGACTATCTTCCAGCATGGCACTTCGATCCTGCCACGAATCGCCAACTGAAAGTTCTGCGCTTCTTCGGCGTGCCAATTAACCCAGCTCCATCAAAAGGTCGTGCGGGAGGCATCATCGGCAAGCTGTTTTCAAACTCCGACAACAAGCATTTGTGGACAGCATACATTTACACCACAGGCGACGAAGATGATTCTACAACAGAGTTGCGTCCGCACGACCGCGCCGCGCTCGCGCAGACTGTCATTCCTGAAGATTGGCGTCCACGCCCGCGTTCCACGATCAGCAATGAGAAGCGAAAAGCACTTGAAATTATGGTGTCTGACCTGCTCAAAGAAGGATCTCCGTTTGATGACCCGCTCCCAGAAATTTCAATTGTCGGAAAATGCTTTGCATTCACAGGCGTCTTCGAACATGGCTCACGAAGCGAATGCCAAAAGGCCGTCGTTTCTCGCGGAGGTTCGATTAGCGATGGCGTTACCGCGAAGACGGATGCGCTTGTCATCGGAAGTGACGCAAATCCTGCATGGGCTCATGGAAGCTATGGAAACAAAATCGAGGCCGCGCTGATAAGGCGAATGCAAAGTGGCAAACCAGTCATCATTCCAGAGGCTTTCTGGAAAGTGCTTCTTTATGGCTGAAGTTCCGGTCACAGCGTCGGCAGGCCGTTGGCGTCGGGCAGGCGCAGGAGGCAGTGGCCGGAATCCAGATGCCGCTTGTCGGCAGCGGCGATGTAGTGCGCTGGCAATTGGTAAAGCCAACCAACTCCCGCCGGGGTGACCAAGTTTAACGAGTTTTTCGCATAGATGGCGGGGTTGGCAGCCCAGAAGACGCTTTCTGCGTAAGTGGCTGTGCCGCAACCGACGCCACGCGTGCCTTTTCAAAAGGCAGGCGTGGCGCTGTCAAAGGCAGGCGTGCCTGCGGCGAAGGCAGCCCTGCCTTTCCCGACGGCGGGCGTGGAGTTGGCGAGGGCAATCGTGCCTCTGGCAACGGCGACCCTGCCTTTCCCAAAGGCAGCTCAGGAGTTGGTGAAAGCAGGCGTGCCTTCGACAGCGGCGGGTCTGCCTTTGCAAAAGGCGGCCCTGCCCTCTGGCAAAGCGACCCCGCCGCTCGCGAAGGCAGGTCAGGAGTTGGCCACGGCAGTTCGGGAATGGCCGGTGTCCGGCAGCCGGTTGCGGAATTCCGCGCACGCCTTCGCCACGTCTGGCGCGTTGAGAATTGCCGACACGACGCAAACGCGTTTGGCACCCGCTGCGAGAACGTCGTCGAGCGTCTGTAAATTCACGCCACCAATGGCGAACCACGGAATTATTACATTTTCATTTGCCCAGCGGACATAATCCAGCGTCACGGGCCTGGCAGTCGGCTTGGTGCCGGTCGCAAATACCGGGCCGATGGCGATGTAATCCGGTCCGGCGGCCAAAGCGCGTTGAGCTTGTTCCGGCGAATGCGTGGATAGGCCAATTTTTAATTTTGATTTTTTAGTTTTTAATTCGGAAGCACATTTGTGTCCGGCGTCGAAGAAATCCTCCTGGCCGAGGTGGCAGAATTCCGCGCCGAGATCGCGCGCAATTTCCAGATGATCGTTGATGACGAGGCCGACGTTCGCGCGTTTCGTAATGGGCAGGATTTTTTCGGCCAAGACACGGATTTCTTCGGGCGAGGATTTCTTGGCGCGGAGCTGGATCAAGTCGCTGCCGCCGTCGCAGAGCTGCTGCGCGACGAGTTCGGGCGCGCGGCCGTTCAAATAGGCCGTGTCCACGAAGGTGTAGAGCTTGCAATCCGCGAGCGGTTTCACGGGATGAGTTTAACAGGAGACAACGAAGAAAACAGAGGCGAAAATAATTTTCCAAAGCTCATCCCAAATCTTTTCCTCGTTTTCTCCGTTTGCTCCTGTTAAAAAAATCACCGCGTCTTTTCAAACGCCTTCCGCCAGAACCAGTCGCTGCGGGCGACGAGCGCGACGAGGGTGTTTTGCAACGAGGGTGAGAGCATCAACCGTTGCAGCCACTTGGCCCACGCGAGGCGGCGCGCAAAGGCGGCATCGCAATCGCGCGCGATTTTTTTGCGCGCTTCGTCCCAGGGCATTTCGCCGCGGCTCCACGCGGCCAGCGGTTCAACCGCCAGCTCTGCCGACTCGAACGCCATGGACATCCCGTTGCCGGTCACGGGCGGAATCATGGTGATGGCGTCGCCGATGCAAACTTCGGCGCGCGCAGCAGCCTGTTGCGGCCGCAGGGAAAGCCCGGCGACGGCGCAAAATGAACTTTCATCAAACTCCGCCGGGGCCAGCCGCTGGTTCAGCGGCGAACCGGGCTGGCCGCGCAGCAACTCGATCCGGCCTTTTGCCCCGCCGGTTTCATCCGCGCGCTGGCGGAACAAGCCGCAGGCGTTCACCTCACCGTCGTTGATTTTGCACAAGCCGACGTAACCCCGCGGCGAGACGTGCATCTCCAAATCCGCCGCGAGCCGGATATTGCGCGCGTGAATTTTCAGTCCGAACCAGCGCGCGCCGTTTTCCTCCGCCTGCGCGCGACGGCCCGTGGCGCGGACAACCCCTTCGCCAAAATCTCCGACGAAGCGTTTGCCTTCGAGAAGTTCGCCGCCGAGTTCGCGGAAATTTTTCGCGAGCGCGGCGTCCAGCGTGAAGCGTGAAAGGCAAATCGCCCCGGCCGGCAGGCGGCGCGGCGAGGTTGACCGGGTTGCCGAAAAAAAGGCCGCCGTGGCCGCAGTTACGGCCCCGGCGCGTTCGAGCAATTCGCGCAGACCGAGCCGCGCGAGCGAGTCCTGGCCGCGTCCGCTGATGAATTCGCCGCAAACGCGGTGGCGCGGATAATTCCCGGCCTCAAAAATGGTGACGGGAATTTCCCGCCGGCGCAGACCGATGCCCAGCGCCAGACCGGCCAGACCGCCGCCGATAATTTGAATTGGCTTTGACGCAGCCATTTTCAGGAAATCCGGCGCGCAACGAACAAGTGGCTGAACAACCCGGCGCGGCGTTCGGTCAAGTGCCAGTCTTTCCCTTCCGGCCACAACGCAGAAATCTCCTGGCGGATGAAACCCGCGCGCACGCTCAGCGCGGCATCGTGCCGCGTGACAGCGCTGCAGCCAATGAGCCAGAGCAACTGGCCGCAAAGCATTGAGTAACGAAACCGGTGCGGCTCGACGGCGATGAACAATTTCGCGCGCCCGGAAATGGTGCGGAGCAACCCGGCCAGCCGCGCGTCCTCAAAATGGTGCAGGAACAGATTGGCGATGACAACCTGTGCCGGAGCCGGCGGCCAGTCAAAAACATCGGCGACCACCGCTTCGGCGTGCCAGCCGGATTTTTCAAATGCAGCGAGCGTTTCGGCGGAGACGATGTTCTGTCGGTCGAGGAGAATTGTTCGCCCGGGTTCTGTTTGGAATCCCGGCTTCAGCCGGTCCGAGCCGCCTGAAGGCGGAACTCCAAACGCCGCGAGTCGTTGGGCGACGCGGAGGAGAAAACTCCCGTCACCCGCGCCGAGCTCGGTGATTTGTTCCGGCACCAGGCCGTTCAAATTCCGTTTCAGCGCGCCCGCCATGATGACGTGGTTTCGCATCCAGGCATTGACGCGGCGCAGGTCGCGGCGGGAACGGACGGCGCGCGGGTCGTGCGGCGGCAATTCATCAAGCAATTCCGGTTTGACGATGCGTTTCATGGAATCGAGCCAGGGCTCGACGGATCTCGCCCCACCCATTCAAATTTATTTCACCTCCAGCATTGCTCCGTGGCAACTAAAACCGGCGCCGAACGCCGACATCCACCACAGTCCGCCGGGCACGGTGTCGTGCAGGGCGCGTTCGAGCACGAAATAAACCGTCGGGCTGCTGATGTTGCCGAACTGGCGCAGCACCGCGGCGCTGTGCCGGGTGTCGGATTCGGTCAAAACGAGCTTGTTGCGCATGGCAAGCAACACGTCGCGTCCGCCCGTATGCAAAACCCAGCCGGCGATGTTTTCGCGTTTCACGCCGGCAGCGGCGAGCGATTCGGAGAGCAATTTCGCGGCTTCGTCACCGGCGATCTGCGGAACTTCCGGCAGCAAAACATTCCGCAACATACCGTTCTTGTGGCTGAACCGCAGCGTGTCGCGCTTTTCCGGCACATGGCATGACGAGGTGAATTTCCATTCGACGCGCCGGCGACTGGATTTTGGCTCATTCGACAACACGGCCGCACCCGCGCCGTCGCCAAACAAGCAGGCGCTGATCAAGACACCAGGATCGTCGTCGAGAAAGAACGCCGCGCTGCAGACCTCGACGCAGATGGACAAAACTTTTTCCGCACGACCGGCGGCAAGCAATGCCTCGGCAGTCCGCAGATTTGGCAATGCCGCACCGCAGCCCTGGCCGACAAGGTCTAGCGCGAATACATTTGGACGCAGGCCAAGACGTTCGCTGACATAGCTCGTGAGACCGGGGCACAAATAACCGGTGCAGGTGCTGATGAGAACGGCGTCCATTTCAGCCGGCAGACAGCCCGCATCTTTCAGGGCGCGGTGCGCAGCTTGGACGGCCAGTGCGGGCGCGTGCATGGCAAAGCGGGCTTGAAGCGCGTCGGGAGTCAAATCAAAAGCCTCGGAGAGCGGCTCCAGCGCGAGATGGCGCGTGGCGATGCCGCTGTCGCCGCACAGGACTTTTTCAAGGATGATCCGCGAACGCGGTTTGAGTTGAGCTAATTGCGGCGAATTTTGAAGCGCGCTCCAGCAGTCGCGTTGGGCGTAGCATTGCGGGGGCACGGCGGTTCCAAGTCCGGCAACAAACATGAACCAATCTAGCGCGAGCGTCACCGTCGCGCGAGTTCAATGAGTTGGCGGTGGAACAAACCGGCTTGTTCCCGGCAAAAAAACGGCGGCAGGATTTCTCCCGCCGCCGATTTTGCGATTTTGATTTTTACTTCAAGCCGACGAGATAGCCGAATTTCGCACGGAACTGCTCCGGCGTCACCTTGATGACGGCGGCGAGCCTGGCGAGTTTCTTGGCGTCCTCGAAGTCCTCGCGTTCCAGCCGGATCATATAGGCGCAGGCGCATTCAAAGGATTCGCCGTCCACATTCACCTTGCGGTTTTGCATGCGGCCGGTCTTCGGGTCGAGCATCTTCTCAAACTCGAGCGGGTTCATCTTGCCGTCCACAAAGCTGATGATGGCGCCGTATTTGTCCGCTTCGGGCGAGAGCAGGAATTTCACCGCGCCGTAGCCGAGATCGCGGGTGTATTCGGCGTCGAACGGAATCGGGTCGGCGCAGCGCAATTCATAGCCGAGGTCCTTGTCAATGAACGTCGTTTTGATGCCGAGCTTTTCGAGGCGCGCGCTCAAGAGGTCTTTCATCAGGCGGCCAAATTCGATTTCGCCGAGGCGCAAATGGCCATGTTCGTCGCGCAGCACCTTGCCGTAGCGGCTCAATTCGCCTTCGGGCACCGCCTTGATCAGTCCCTTTTCGCCCATCGCCTCGATCAAACCCTCGGCGAGGACGACGAGGCCGTATTGCGTGCCATCAGCGCGGCGCTTGATGAGGGAGCCGATGATGATGTCGCACACCTCGTCCACCGTGACCTGGCGTTTGTGAAACTCCTCCGGGATGATGGAGAGCGTCGCGGCAGCCGCCTTGCCGACGCCGAGTGCGAGATGTCCCGCGGCGCGGCCCATGCAGATGATGAGATACCAGCGCGAGGTGGTGCGGGCGTCTTCCATCAGGTTGCGCACGATCTGGACGCCATAATGTCGCGCGGTCTCGAAGCCGAACGTCGGCGTCGCACCGGGCAGCGGCAGGTCGTTGTCAATCGTCTTCGGAACATGCGCGACCTTGATATCGCCATTGCTGCGCTTGCGCACGACGCTGGCGGAAAATCCAGTGTCGTCGCCGCCGATGGTCACCAGCGCGGTGATGCCGAGTTTGTGAAACACCGTGAAAATATTTTTCATGTGCTCCTCGGACTTGGTCGGGTTCGTGCGCGCGGTGCCGAGAATCGAGCCGCCCTTGAGATGGATGTCCCGCACGTCGCGGATGGCGAGCGGTTTGATCTGCGTGGTTTCGCCCGCCGCAAGATGTTTGAAGCCATCGCGAAAGCCGATGACTTCGAACCCGCTGTTTATGCCTTCGATGGTGGCGGCGGCGATGACGCCGTTGATGCCCGGGGCCGGGCCGCCACCGACTAAAATGCCCAATCTGCCTTTGTTGCTCATAGAATTCCGTGCAGGATGCGCGCGCGACGGAAAAAATTCAATTCCATTATTGCCAAAAACCAACCACAATTTGCCAGATGAACCGGGCTGTTTTCCTTGATCGCGACGGCACGATGATTGCCGAGAAGAATTATCTGTGCCGTCCCGAGGACGTGGAAATCTTTCCCGCCACGCCCGCCGGCTTAAAACGGCTGGCCGGCGCGGGCTTCAAACTGTTCATCGTATCCAACCAGTCCGGCGTCGGGCGCGGCTACTTCACGCTGGCCGACGTGGACCGCGTGAACGCGCACCTTTGCCGGGAACTGGCGCGCGACGGCATCCGGTTTGAAAAAATTTACATCGCGCCGGAAAAACCGGGCGCGCCGAGCCGTGGGAGAAAACCGTCGCCGCAATTTTTGTTCGAAGCGCGGGACGAGTTCGGCTTGGATTTGGCGCAAAGTTACCTGATTGGCGACAAGCTGATTGATTTGGAATGCGGCTGGAACGCGGGCGTGAAACAGTCCATCCTCGTCCGCACCGGCTACGGCGCGGAACTGGAACGGACGGAACCGGATAAATTGACGCGTGCCGCCATCGTGGACGATTTGAATGGCGCGGCGGAGTGGATTTTGGATTCGTTGCATCGTGAATCGTGAGCCGTTGCATCGGTTTTCAAAATGGAAACGGCCTTGACGATTCACGATTCAACAAAGTAACGATTTAACGAAATCATGTGCGGCATCATCGGATACGTCGGTAAGAAAGCGGCATCGCCCATCCTGCTCGAAGGGTTGCGGCGGCTGGAATATCGCGGCTACGACAGCGCGGGCGTCGCTTTGGTGTGCGGCGGCGATTTGCTCGTCCGCAAAAAGAAGGGCAAAATCGGCGAGGGACTCGCGCGGCTTTTGAAATCCGAACCGGTCGAGGGAAATCTCGGCATCGGCCACACGCGCTGGGCCACGCACGGCCCGCCCTCCGATAAAAATTCCCATCCGCAGCTTGATCAATCCGGCAAGATCGCCATCGTCCACAACGGCGTCATCGAAAATTACGACGCGCTCAAGCAGAAACTGCTCAAAGCCGGGCACATTTTCAAATCAGACACCGACACCGAGGTGCTGGCGCATTTGATCGGTGATTATTACGAAAAGCGCAAAATCGGAAATCGGAAATCGGAAATCGGAAATGAACTGACCCAGGCCGTCTGCGACGCGCTCCGCGAAGTCATCGGCACCTACGGCCTCGCGGTGGTTTCCGCCGACCAGCCCGACACCATCGTCGGCGCGCGGCGCGGTTCGCCGCTCATCATCGGCATCGGCTCCGGCGAGAATTTCCTGGCCAGCGACGCCAACGCGTTTGTCGGAGCCGCACACACGAAAAAGGCCGTCTATCTCAACGACTACGACGTGGCCACCATCACGTCCGAGCGTTTCGATGTATTGAATCTCGGCACCGATACCGCCAATGTTCAGATCAGCAATCTTGAGTTGAGCCAGGAAGAGGCCGTGCGCGGCAAGCACGCGCACTTCATGCTCAAGGAAATTTTCGAGCAGCCGCGCACGGTGGAGAACGCCCTGCGCGGCCGCGTGGACAATGAAGGCGCCACTGCGAAATTTGGCGGCCTGAACCTCACGTCCGCCGAGTTGCGCTCGATTGACCGCATCGTCATCGCCGCCAGCGGCACAAGCTGGCATGCGGCGCTCGTCGGAGAATATCTCATCGAGGAGCTGGCGCAGATCCCGGTGGAGGTGGAGTTCGCGCATGAATTTTGTTACCGCAACGCGCCGCTCGAAAAAAATACCGTGCTGCTCGTCCTCTCGCAATCCGGCGAGACCGCCGACACGCTGGCCGCCTTGCGCGAAGCCAAGCGGCGTGGGCACAAGGCGCTGGCCATCGTCAACGTCGTCGGCAGCACCATCGCCCGCGAATCCGACGGCGGCATTTACATGCACGCCGGCCCGGAAATCGGCGTCGCCTCCACCAAGGCTTTCGTCTCCACGCTCACGATTCTTACGCTGCTGGCCGTGCATCTGGGCAGGCTGCGCAATCTTTCCGCGCGACGGGCGCTGGAAATTATGCACGCGCTCGAAGCCGTGCCGAAGCAGCTCGAATCTATCCTCGCGCAAAACAGCGCATTCAAGAAACTCGCCAAAAAATATGCGAAGGCCGACGACTTCTTTTTCTTGAGTCGCGGTTACAACTTCCCGATTGCGCTGGAAGGCGCGCTCAAGCTGAAGGAAATTTCCTACATCCACGCCGAGGGTTATTCGGCGGCGGAAATGAAACACGGCCCGATTGCCTTGATTGACCCAAAGACGCCGACGGTTTTTCTCGTGCCGCAGGATTCGATGTATGACAAGACAATGGCGAATCTGGCGATGATCCGCGCGCGCAAAGGCCCCATCATCGCGCTGGCGACGGAAGGCGACAAGCAAATCAGAAAGGCGGCCAACGATGTGATTTATCTGCCGAAGGCGCTGGAGTTGATTAATCCAATTCTAGCCACCGTGCCGTTGCAACTCTTCGCCTATCACATCGCCGTCACGCGCGGCTGCGACGTGGACAAGCCCCGTAACCTTGCCAAAAGTGTGACGGTGGAATAATTGGCATTTCCACCAGCCTTGCTGCTGTTTTCACACGGCATTGAAATGAACAAACGCGCGCTCATTAATAAAATTATTGCCCGGCTGACGGATGAGCTGGAGGTTTATTTCCGGGCGGCCCAGGCTTCGCGCGCCGAGGCCACGCACGAGCAGAGCAAGGCCGAGAACAAATACGACACCCGCGGACTTGAAGCCTCCTATCTGGCGCGCGGACAATCCAAGCAGGCAGCGGAAATTCAGGGTGCCATTGCCGCGTTCGAAAAGCTGGACGCGCGCAAGTTCGCCGCTGGCGAGCCAATTGATGTCGGAGCCTTCGTGGAACTGGAATTGAACGGGGAAACGACAGCTTACTTCATCGGCCCTCGCGCTGGTGGCACGGAAGTGCTGCACGATAAGCGGGAGGTGCTGGTGATTACTCCTCAATCCCCGCTGGGCGGACAGCTTCTGGGCCGGAAACAGGGCGATATTTTGAAATTAAAACTCGGCAACGCGCAAAACCAATGCCGCGTAACGATGGTTGTCTGACCAAACAATTTGTGCGATTTCCATTTCGGCGGGTGCTATAAATTGAAATTGAAATGACACCCGATTCCGAATTGCTCCGGCGGTTTGCCAGAACAAATTCCGAGGATGCCTTCGCCGAACTGGTGAAACGCCACGTGAATCTCGTTTATTCCGCCGCGCTCCGGCAGGTCGGCGGCGACGCGCATCTCGCGCAGGACGTGGCTCAAACCGTTTTCACCGACCTTGCGCGAAAAGCCTGTTCGCTTTCACGCCGCGAAAGCTTGACCGGCTGGCTTTACACCAGTGCGCATTTTGCCGCCGCCAAAATCGCGCGGACGGAAAATCGCCGGCACGACCGGGAGGAGAAATTTATGCGCGAACCCATTCACGAAACCGCGCCCGAAGCCAATTGGGACAAGCTTCGCCCGACGCTCGACGAAATGATGCACGAACTAAAGAAAACCGACCGCGAAGCCATTTTGCTGCGCTATTTTGAAAACCGGCAGTTTGCCGAAGTCGGCGCCAAGCTGGGCCTCAACGAGAACGCCGCACGAATGCGCGTCGAGCGGGCACTGGAAAAACTCCGCGCCATTTTCGCCAAACGCGGCATTACGACGGCGACGGCACTGGCGTCCGTGATTTCTGCGAACGCTGTTCAAATTGCGCCCGTTGGCTTGGTGACGACACTCACGACAGCTTCAATTACAACTGCGGGGACAGGAACCTTCACCCTTCTGAAAATTATGACAGCGACAAAAATAAAACTTGGAATCAGCGCGCTCGTCGTAGCTGGCGCGGCGACGGCACTGGTGGTTCAACATCAAGCGCAAACCAAACTGCGCGACGAAGGCGAGTCGTTGCGCCAGCAAATCGCGCAACTGCAGGCGAACAATGAAAGCCTGTCAAACCATCTCGCGGCAGCGGCTGATGCCAAACCGTCATCCGCCCAATCGCTGCCGAATGGACAATCCAACGAATTGCTAAAACTGCGCGGCGAAGTGGGCGTATTGCAGCGACAGGCAAGTGAAGCCAGCCAGGAAGCTCAAGTCGCCGAGCAGAAGCTGGCGACGGCATTGTCTGCCAAGGCGCAATTCGCGTCGCATCAATCCGCAATTATCAATGCTGCAAAGCAGGTTGGCCTTGCCATGCGGGTCTTCTCGGGAGACCACGAAAATCAATTCCCAACCAATTTTCTCCAACTTACAAATGAACTTGGCAATTCATTCTCAATTCGGGGGATTGAATTATTTAGTTTTGAATTTGTTAATGCCGGAGCGGTAAGTCTTGACCATCCAAACATGGTTGAGCTACGCGAACGGCTTGCCCGGCAAGCTCCTGATGGAACATGGCAGCGCATTTACGGCTTTGCCGATGGCAGTGTGCAAACTGCGACATCATACGATGGAAATTTTGATGCTTGGGAGAAAGCGAATACCTATTCACCGCCGCCAAATCAATAAGGCAGCGGGAATCTCGCCGTCAGCTCGCGCACGCGGGCGCGGACTTTGTGCGCCGCCTCGACATTTTTGATGTCAAGCAGCACCTCGGAAATCATGTCCGCAATCGCCGCCATTTCCGCCTCTTTCATGCCGCGCGTCGTCACCGCCGGCGTGCCCAGCCGGACGCCGCTGGCCTGAAACGGCGAGCGCGTCTCGAACGGAATCGTGTTTTTGTTGACGGTGATGCCGGCTTCGTCGAGCGCAATCTGGCAATCCTTGCCGGTGATGTTCTTCATGCCCACGTCCACGAGCATCAGATGGTTGTCCGTGCCGCCGCTGACGAGCCGGTAGCCGTTGCGTTTCATGCCGTCGGCCAGCGTCTTCGCGTTCTTCACAATCTGCTCCTGATAAGCCTTGAACGACGGCTGCAGAGCTTCCTGAAAACAGACCGCCTTGGCGGCGATGACGTGCTCCAGCGGTCCGCCCTGGATGCCGGGGAAAACCTGCGAGTCAATTTCCTTCGCATTTTTCTCGCGGCACAAAATCAATCCGCCGCGCGGCCCGCGAAGGGTCTTGTGCGTCGTGGTCGTCACGAAATCCGCATGCGCCATCGGACTCGGATGCAAGCCAGTTGCGACGAGGCCGGCAATGTGCGCGATGTCCGCGAGCAGATACGCGCCGACTTCGCGGGCGATTTCGCCCATGCGCTTGAAATCAATGATGCGCGGATACGCGCTCGCGCCGATGGTGATCATCTTCGGCTTGTGTTCGCGCGCCATCGTGGCGATCTGGTCGTAATCTATCCGCTCGGTTTCCTTGTTCACGCCGTAGTGGACAATTTCAAAAAATTTGCCGGAGAAATTCGCCTTGTTTCCGTGGGTCAAATGTCCGCCGTGGCTCAAATCCATCGTCAGCATCTTGTCGCCGGGCTTGAGCACGGCAAAATAAACGGCCATGTTCGCCTGGCTGCCGGAATGCGGCTGGACGTTGGCGTGTTCCGCGCCGAAGATTTGCTTCGCGCGGTCAATGGCAAGCTGCTCGATGCTGTCAACATTTTCGCAGCCGCCATACCAGCGCTTTTTCGGATAGCCCTCGGCGTATTTGTTCGTGAGCACCGAGCCTTGCGCCTCCAACAGAGCAGGACTGACAAAATTCTCGCTGGCGATCAGCTCGATGTTTTCCTGCTGTCGCAGCCGCTCGTGCTCAATGGCTCCGGCAACGGCGGGATCCACGTTTTGCAGACGCAGCGCCGGCGATGCGAGGCGCACGTCCATTTTTTCAACGCGGCGTTCGTGGCGGCCGCCCTCGAATTTTGCTCCGATGAAGGCATCGAGGATTTTTCTGGCGAGATCGGGCGCGGTGCTTTTGCCGCTCAAACAAAGGACATTCACGTCGTTGTGCTGGCGGACAAGCGCTGCGAGGTTCGCATCTCCGACCAACGCCGCGCGGACGCCGGGAGTTTTGTTTGCGGCGATGCACATGCCGACACCGCTGGTGCAAACGAGCAGGCCGAGTTCCGCCTGGCCGGCGGCCACCGCTTGCGCAACCGGATTGGCGAAGTCAGGATAATCGTCAGCCGTATCCTTCGACTTCGCGCCGAAATCGGTGACCGTCAGGCCGCGTTGCTGGAGATGCTGCTTGAGCGCCTCCTTCAATTCAAAGCCGCCGTGGTCGGCGCCGAGGGCAAAGTTTGCCGCCGGCGTTGCTTTCGCGCCTTGCGGCGCGGACAGGATGTCGTGTTGTTCCATAAATTTCAAAAGTGACGCGATGCCCTGCTCGATTTGTTTGCGGCAGTTCACATAAACGTCGTAAGGACTGCCGATCGGGTCGCTGATATCCTTTTCAAACGGGTCGAGCGACTCGTCAAATTCGCGGAGCAAAAAGGTTTTTTCCGCCGCCGCCGGATACAACAGCCCGATGGTGTCCACGTGGCCATGTGTCATGCCGAAAATATAATCCGCCTGCTGCAGCAGGTTTGCCGTGAGCGCCCGGCTGCGTTGCGCGGAAATGTCCACGCCCAGCTCGCGCATCGCCGTCACCGAATGCTGCGTCGGCGGCTGGCCGTCCACCGCGCCGAGGCCGGCCGACAGGACGCGGAAATCCCCGCGCCCG
>Ga0181525_10000692_pt1 | contig 29433 bp, 22 predicted proteins | sample PEATcosm2014_Bin_48_FD_121100 | JGI IMG/M metagenome (GOLD analysis project Ga0181525, IMG submission 121100) | Peatland microbial communities from MTU Mesocosm Facility, Houghton, MI, USA - PEATcosm2014_Bin06_10_metaG | ecosystem: Environmental > Terrestrial > Soil > Wetlands > Peat | place... | reverse complement strand
GTATTCCTTGCGGGCGCAGACATTAACGAACTCGCTGAGAACCAGAACGTCGAGGAGGATCGTTGCGCCAGCGGTGCGAATCTGTTTTAACGCCGCTGAATAGTTAGTAACTATCGGCGATCCCGGCCACTCAAGCCCCGAGAAAAGTGAAACGAGAATGTTGGCGTCGAAGACAATACGGTCGCCAGCAGTGTAAGGCCGCGCGAGAGCGTGGATGGCTTTATTGGGCGTCATCGTCACCCTCCTGCCCGGTAACTTGTTTAAAGCGTTCGGGGTCGCGAAAGTAAGCCTTGGCGTTTTCGACGACGCGCTTCAGCAATGCGACGTCTTCGGGCAACATGTCGCGAACGGAAAGGCGTTCACGAACTTGTTCCTCGGTGAACTCGCCGTAGAGCTGGCCGATGGCCGTGTTGAGGAACGCCGAGATCACGGTTTGAACCTGGGCGAAGGACAAGGAGACCTTGCGGCCCTCGCGAACGAGCGGGACGAGCTTGTCGTAAACGAGCTGGCCGTCGGCGGACGACACGCAGAGTGGCGTGCCTACAACGTCGAAGACGCGGATGATGACAGGTTCAGACATGGGCATAGAAATATATTAGAACACACTCTCTGGCGAGACTTCGTTGGCAAGGCTGTAAACCTTGTTGTCCGCCGTATTGACTTCCAAATTAACTACCGTGCCGGGAAATGGGCACGCGAGCGGATGAATGAAAATATCACCGCCGTTCATTTCCCAATACCCGCCGCCGCTGGCGATCTGCAACCGGCCCTCATTCAACTTCACAAAATCGCGCAACAGTTTCAAACCGACACCGCCGGGTTTGCCTTCCCGTTTAGTCGTGCTGCCGTCACGCATCGCCCAAGCCAACGCCTCGGGCGCGCTCAAATCCCAATCGAACGTCGCTTTGACCCGGCGTGGAATGGTGATGCCTGCATCGGCAATGGTGATGTCGAGCCGTTGCTTGAGCGGGAAGAATTGGCCGCATACAAACACGCCCAAAGAGGAATCCGAATGAAACGCCGAGTTCTCGAACACTTCAAAAAGACTTTGCTGGAACAGCTTGCCAAGGCCAGCAGACATGATTGGGATACCCTTGCCGGGGAGATGTTCCTGCAAGTATTGAGCAAACAGAGCCGCGTCCTTGAGTTTGAAGCGCTGATAAGGCAGTGCTGACGGGCTTAGCCCGGCGGGCGGATAGTTGAACGCCGCAAGAAATCCGTTGCGACTCAAAACGGTTTCAATGCTGGGAGGCAGGTCAACGATGGAAACGAGCTTGAGCGCATCCGTCAGCTTGTTAAGAACGACGCCCAAGGGAGCGCTCATGTTGGCCTCGAATCCGTCCATGCGCGACATGCTGACCTCGACCTGATTGGTTTTTTCCTCCAAGGCTTGAGCCGCCAGATTGGCCAGTGCCTCAAAGCCTGCGAGATTGCTGCCAATGCCCGTCAGATTATATATGAGCGTGCGCGGCGGTTTGGGAGCGACGGCTGGTATTTGAGCCACAACCAGCGAGGGAGTTGAATATCCGGATGGTAGTTGTAGATCGGCAAGTTCACCCATGATGCCATCGAGACCTTGCCGTGTGGCCTCGACACTTTCGACCTGATGCTGGACCGTGCCTAGCCCGAGGTTGCCGGAAACGCGATCCGCTTGCTGACCGACCACTTCGGCGAGTTCACGCAAATCATGGTTGAATTGCAACGCCAGCTCAGTCACGCCGGAAGTCAGTTCAGTCAGGATGGTTTCAAACAACTTGGCGGATGCCTGCCGCGCATGGCGGGTGATGATTTCGAGCATCCGCCGCTTCATGCCCGGGCCGGATTCTTCCTTCGCCGCTTCATAGGCGGACAACATTGATTTACGGCTGGTGTTGGTGATGCCATCCGCCAGTTCGCGGCGCACGCGCTGGATTGTGTTCAGGATGCCGTTCGTCTTTTGCTCAACGTGAAATTCGATGTTGCGCTGGGACAACTCAATGTCGTTAGCAAGCGCAGCAATGCGGTCAGCGTCGAACACGCCAGACAGCGCGGCTTCACTTTTGAGCCGTTCAAGAAACACCTCGCCACGGGCCTTGAGCTGTTCGCGCACCTCGGTCAGCGATTCGCGCAAATGCTGGCCGAAGAAATCATCCCATGTAAACGGAATGGATTCGAGCAACGGCAGCGCAATATCCTTGTTAAAATCGTATTGATTGCCGTTGCTGCTGCTGAACTCGCCCTCTCGAACCAAGCAGGCGCGAAGCGTCATGTGGTGCATCGAACCCCAGCGATCGAAGCGGTCTTCCAAGCCGCGCTCGGCGCGCTCGGCCGCAATTTTGACGCTGGATTCAAACGATTCCCTGCGAAGGGTGAACCGGAGAGATGCCTTGTCGCGAATCTGCTCCGTCTCAGTGGCGAGGGTCGTGCGCGGGCCAGTAAGCCGGTTTTTCAGATCCTCCGCTCTTTGCTTGAGCGCGCCCTGCTGGAGGGTGAGTTGATTGATCCGAGCTAAAAAAAAACTACGCACCTCTTCAACCACGAAGCCAAGGCGACGCTCGATGTCCTCGTGGTGGGCACGGCGATCCTGCTTGCGACAGACATCGGAGAGATGTCGAACAACTGCCGGGACACCGGAATCGTCCACGCGCTCAATCCCATAATCTTTGCGGCCCTGGGAAATCTTCTGGAGCTGCATATAGGCGCGCGTCGAGACGACGAACACCTTGGTTTCGGACAAAGTTGACTTCAGACGGGCCAGCTCATCGAACTTGGCATTAGCCACGCGAGCGAGTTCCGAGGAGATGTCCTCAAGGTCGGCGCGAACTTGTTTCACCACGCGCCGGGTGCGCTCGCGCACGATTTCCGCAGTGGTAACATCGGAATCGAGATTAAATTCCTCAATCGCCTGCTCGGGATCAAAGTCATCGGCGTGCGTGCCAATAAAGGTGACGGCATCATGCTTGCCGTGCATAAGGAACTGGCGGAGCAAATCCTGCCTGACCAGCAACTCGTGGATGTCCTTCGTCATGCCACGCTTGGTATTGAAGGCAATCCAGATGAAGGGGGCGTCGCGCAAAAATGAGCGAGTAACTTCCTCACGGGCCTGATTTGGGTCGTTCACGCCCGGCAGGTCAATCAGTTCCGCACCGTGGCGCAAGGCCTCGAACGGGCCAGAAATGTCGACAGTCTTGATGATCGGCCAATAGCGTTCCTCGCTGGACAGGTAGCCCCGAAGCTTCTGTTTCAGGTCTTTTGAGCTATTGGCCTCGAGGAAAATGCGCTGGCCTTCACCCGCGAGACAAGAAGCGATCTCCGACGTAAGGCGGAGCGATTCCAAATCCGGCATTTCCTCGATTGAATCCTTGTCGAGTCCATACACGGCACAAATCTTGTCCTTGGTGGAACGGCCGATGGCCTGCCATTCATCCGCCCCCTTGGTGTCGTCATCCTGATCGCCCACTCGAAAAGTTTCCTTCAATTTGCGCAACTCATCATCCCAAGCAGCGCGTGACAGGAACGTGACGACGGCCTGATAGGATGCGGCGGGGGAAAAGCGCACGCTGGTGACGACGGCCGTGCATGGTTTCATGTTGCTGACTGGTAACACTTCGACACCCAGCAACGCATTTAAGAGCGTAGATTTACCTGAACCTGTTGAGCCAACGAGCGCGATGGGAACGCGCGGTTTTTTGCGGACGTCGTCTAACAAAACTTCGAGACGTTTTTCCCAACCAGCAAACATCTGGCCGTTGTTTTGAGCAACAAAAGGGCGAGCCTTCTTGAGCAACCAACCACGAAAAACCCCAATCTTGACTTCAAGTGGAGACAGTTCGCTGGTTTCTGAAGTGGTCTGGCTCATGGGCTATTGGGGGGCAGTGGCTCGCGCGAGGAGTTCCGAGAGGTCGTAATTTACGCTGGTGACCGCGAAGTCCGGCTCACGACGAAATGGTTGCCGCACATATCGAGGCTCGGCGGCGTCACCGTCCACGGTGACGATGGCGAGTATGAAATCTTCCGGTTTGTTCATCGCGGTCATGATTTCGTTGCGCGTGATGGTAACAGTATTCGCCCCGACAGCGCGACCCTTGACTTCAAGGAAACGCAGTTTGCCAGTGTTGGGAATCCGGGACTCGACATCGTAGCCGCGATTTTCCGAGCCGACATCCGCCGGCTCGAACCCCAGCCGCCGCTCGGCCGCCAGCACCGCCTGCATGGCGAGCAATTCTACACGCCGACGGACTTCGGCGTCGTGTGTGTTGGGTGGCGGAGTTTCAGAGAGCCGGGGAGTGGCGTCGCGCAAAGCGCGGGCGGGCACGATGACCGCGCCGCCGAGAACCACGGGAGGCAGAGGCGAAAGCTGGGATTCCAATTCAAGTTCGCGGAGCCGACTTTGAAGGCGGGCCTGCAAATCGTCGGCCCGCTGCTGCGCCTTGCCGGAATTCAGGCTGGCGTTAACCTGGCCGGCCTGTTCCTGAAGCCGGAGTTGCTGGGCGCGATGATCCCAATAATTGATCTCCTTGGTCAGCCTCTCCCGCACGGCAACGCGAGTGCGTTCAATCAGGTCGGTGCGGTGGTCGCGCACTTCCATGATGTGGCGCGGGAGCAACTGGGCGATGGCGTAGGAAGTGGCCCTGGCCTCCAACTCCTGATTGAGCCACGGCTCGCGAAGCACAGATTCGAGCGCGGGAAGTTCCTCGGGGGAGGCGGGCCGATAATCCAGATAAGGCGCATAGCCCGCCGGGGAGCAGCGGCCATGGGAATCCACCTCAACAAATTGCATCTGGCGCGAGATGACGCGGCGATGGCCGGCGCGATCGGTGCGGGCATCCTGAATGGCGTGGTCGAGACAGAGCAAGGCGCGCGGGCCGGGCGCGCTATCGCGATCATCCACCAACACCGCGCCGCGCTTGAGCAGGTCGCGATGGCGCTCCAACAAGACATCCGACACGGACTGCAACAAAGGATGGCCGGGGCTGATAAACTCAGCGACCGGTTTGCCGGGCAGGGCAATGAGATTTTTCTCAAAGGTGACGCGTTCGTAGCGAACGAGCACGGGATCGCCGACACCGGTCTGGCGGTCACGCTGGCGCAAGACCGACGGGACATGGCTGATCTCGAACCGGCGCGGTTCGCGTTCGCGCATCGTGCCGCCCAATTCCTTAAAGGCGGCGAGAAAATAAGACTCAATGAAATGTGGTTGTAACCGGCGCGCCTCGATGCGCTCCATGCTCTCGCGGATGCGCCGGACCTTGGAAGCGTCCATGGAGTCATGCGCCAAAGCACGTTCCTCAACAAGGTCGCGGAGCTTATCGTGTCCGAGCGCGTCATCGACAATCTGGAATAGGCGGTCGCGGACATCTTTGCGGTCACCATAGCGGATGGCTTCCATGAGCACTTCACGCAAAGGCCGGTTGTCGAAGGTGACTTTGCCAAGCACGTCGAAGACCTGACCGCCAAGGGCGTCGCGCTCCTCACTGAGTTTTTCGAGCAATCGCAGATACACCGCGCCCTCGCGCGTCTCGGCGGCGACAAGATTCCACAAATGGCAGACCTCGGTCTGTCCGATACGATGAATGCGGCCGAAGCGTTGTTCGAGGCGGTTGGGATTCCACGGCAAGTCGTAGTTCACCATCAGGTGGGCGCGCTGAAGGTTAATGCCTTCGCCCGCCGCGTCGGTAGCCAACAAAACCTGCGTGTCCTTATCCTGTGTAAACAATTCCTGCGCTTTGGTGCGCTCCTCGCGGCCCAAGCCGCCGTGAATCAGGACGACCGCCTCGGATTTACCGATTAGGGTGCGTATGTTCGTGGCGAGATAGTTCAGCGTATCGCGGTGCTCGGTGAACAAGACGAGCTTGCGTCGATGGCCGTGGGCGTCGAACATTTCCTGATTGTTTTGCAGGAGTGACGAAAGCTCCTCCCACTTCCGATCCTTGCCGCTGCGCCGGACTTCGAGGGCAAGATTTTCCAACCGGCGGAGGATACCGATTTCCTTTTCCAGTTCAGCGATGGTCTGCGCCGCCGTGGCTTGATCAACGATCTGTTCCTCGGTGGCCTCGACCTCCACGTCCGGCGCGTCATCGAGGTCGTCAATTTCGTCGCTTGAAAGGGTTGGGCCGGTGCTTTCGAGCGGCACCGCCGCGCCGCGCCGAAGCAATTTTTCCTCGCTGAGACGCTTTTCGAGCCGCTCGCGGCGACGGCGAAGCGACTGGTAGATGGCTTCCGGGGACGAAGCCAGCCGACGTTGCAACGAAGTGAGGGCGAAACCAATCGTGCCGCGCCGCCCGTCGCTGTTGAGCCGGTCGGCGAGGTTGAATTGTTCCTGAACGTAATCGGTGACTTCCTTGTAGAGGCGAGCCTCGCCGTCCGAAAGCGTATAATTCAGGGTGTAGGCGATGCGTTCGGGGAATAGCGGCGTGCCGTCGAACTTGAGCAGGCGTTCCTTCACCATTCGCCGCATCATGTCACTGACATCGGAGGTGTGAACACCATCGCGAAACTTGCCTTCAAAACGGTCGCCATCAATCAGCGCCATAAAAAGCTGGAAATCCTCCTCCTTGCCGTTGTGCGGCGTGGCCGTCATGAGGAGGAAATGTCGGGTGATGCCGGAGAGCAATCGTCCCAAGTGGTAACGCTTGGTGTATTTGGCTTCCCCGCCAAAGAACGTAGCGGACATCTTGTGCGCCTCGTCGCAGACGATCAGATCCCAATCGGTGTCCTTAAGTTTGGCCTGGATCTCCTCGTCGCGGCTGAGTTTGTCGAGGCGGGCGATGCAAAGGGAGTTTTCGCGAAACCAATTGCCGGTCCGGGCGGCTTCAAGCTTGTCGTTGGTGGCGATGTCAAACGGGAGATTAAATTTGCGCCAAAGTTCGTCCTGCCATTGTTCCACTAAGTTTCCTGGACTGACAATGAGGCACCGCTGAAGATCGCCACGGATGAGCAATTCCTTGATGAACAATCCAGCCATGATGGTTTTGCCAGCGCCTGGATCGTCGGCCAACAGGAAACGCAACGGCTGGCGCGGCAACATGGATTCATACACGGCGGTGATCTGGTGGGGCAACGGCTCCACGAGCGACGAATGGACGGCAACCAGCGGGTCAAACAGGTATGCCAATCGGATGCGGTGCGCCTCTGAAACCAAACGAAACAAACGTCCGTCGCCATCGAAGCTCCACGGGCGGCCGACCTTTAGCACTTCCAAGGCGGACTCCCGGTCGCGGAAAAGAATTTCCGTGCCTACGTGGCCGGCGGTGTCCTTGTAAACGACCTCCAGCACGTCCGAGCCGTGCCACTTGGCACTGAGCAACTCGGTGATAGCATCAGGGATGATGCCTTTTACGAGCGTGCCAGTAGTGAGGTCTTCGAGGCGAGCCATGCTGCACGAAATAATGCCGTTACAAAAGCGTTAATGACAGCCAAAAAATTGGCTGAAACAATAAACTCGGACGTATCAATCGCATATTTTCAAAAACACGATTCTGGTAGACGTTTGCATTTCCGAACGGGACTTTCCCGTTTAAGACGCAGCTTTCACGCTGTCAAATCCTGCCCGATTGCGACTGCGGTCACGGACAAACTGTGGTCATGATCGCGGACTGGATGCGGGCATGGACTGACCACGGACGCGGATGCGGACTGGACACGGACAAATCACGGTCACGGATTGGACGCGGACAGGTTCGCGGAAAATTCGTGTTCGTGGCCATGGAAAGACCGTGGAAAGTTCCTGGCCGCTGCGTGGACTAAAACGTGGCTATTCTGTGGAATTCCCCGAACGCTGCCGGGAAATTGCCAGGACGTTGCACGGACGTTACGCAGAAATGTTTGGAGATTAACCGGACACGTCTCGGCTGTTGCGCGGATACTGCGCGGAATGTTGCCCGGCAATTGCCCAGATGTTTCACCGGCTATCGCGCGGACGTTGCGCGGCAATTCGCCGGATATTTTGCAACACCGACGCCTTAAAAATTTAAGGGGTGAGGCGTCCACTCTCAAACCCGCACAATATTGTGTGGGCACTTCAGTTGGCATCTACCTGCGCAATTGAAGGCGCATAATGATTGGCATGGAGGTTTGCAGGCGGATAGCACCAGTCGAAGCATGTGACGAAGCACGAATGTTGGCGGCATAGTTGGCATCGTGGTTCGCATGATAGTTTGCAAACCTGAAAGCATGAAAGTGTGCATCACGCGTAGCAACCGATGTAGCGGCCATCCTCAAACTCACACGAAACTGTTGGCACTGGTGTTGGCATGAACCTGCGTAATTGCGAGCGGCACCATGTTTGGCATGGAAGTTTGCAGGCGAATGGCACCAGTTGAAGCATCTGACGAAGCGTGAAAGTTGGTGGCATAGTTGGCATCGTGATTCGCATGATGGTTCGCAAACCTGCAAGCACGAAGGTGTGCATCTCGCATCACATCAGATGCACCATTACGGCGGCGGATTGTGGTTTGTGATGACCAAGCACTGAACGGGCGTTCTGAAACCGGCAGCGAAACGGAGCAGGTCGGGAGTGGCATGAACGGACGACGGCGGAGTTGAGCGCGGTTTCAGAACGACCGTTGAGTGCGCAACCGTCTAGGTTTCCATCGAGGCGATTTGTCTGGCCAGTTTCCGAGTGCCCGCAGGAAAGCCGGCCAGTCAAAGCGCCGGTCATGTCACTATTCATCTCACCATTTACGGTTTGGTTTTGCTCGCGGACGACCATTCTTCAGCCAAGTATTTGAACATTGCCGATACGAGGTTTCTCGCCTCGTTCTCTGGTCGAAAGTAATGATCCGTGCCCCATGCCGGGAAAATTTCTCCAGGCCAACCAACCAAGTCAGACAATGAAGTCGTGCCATCGTTCGGTCCGTAAGCAGCAAGCGTGCGGTGGCAAAAGCGCGAGAAACGAGTCGTCATGTGCATTTTTAGAGGAAATCCGACAAGACTGAACATTTTCATCGAAGGCGGCAAAGGCGGGTGAAAATTGAGCGGCCCGGCAGATTCATGACGCAAGTCGGTGATCAATTGAAAATCCCGTTGCTGCCATCTGCATTTGGCGCGGAAGAACATGGTTCGCCATCGGCTCGCAAGAATCCAGTTTGCCATACGCGAACCGTTAAGCGGGCCACAAACATTAACCCATGCGATGACGTTGCGATACAAAGTTGGTGCGTCCGGTGCAGCCAAAGCCCTTTTCAAATCTGTTCCGCCTTTGCTCAAAGATACGAGAATCATCCGCTCTCCTGAATGTTGGTAGAACCAGCTACGAATAAGACGGGCGTTTTCCTTTACCGATCCGAAACTTAACAGTGGAATCACATCCGTCTTGTATCCGAATTTGGCTGCAACCTCGCGCACAAGTCGTCCATCACCGCCCATGTCGGGTCGCTCCTGATATAGCGCACCGGGGACGATTACGACTTTCGCGTCAATGGCGGCTGATGTAACCGATGAGCAACCGCGTAAAGACCCAATCCGCTGGATGAACTCTGCGTGCCTTTTGGATTTTGAAAAGCGTTCAAATAAAAGCGCCGTGGCAAAATCAACCCCCTCATTTTTCGTGATTTGTTGCAGCGTTTCGGCAGTCAGGCTTTCAATCGTCGCGTGACTTGGCCAATCCGCCGCACGCTGGAGCAAGGAGGTTTCACTTTCGGAATTTTGGTTTCGATGAATAAACATCGCCTATTTCAAGCGGTGCGTTTCCGGCATCGTCCCAGAAGCCATCCCACCACCAACCCGGCAACCAGACAAATTATCCCGGCCACGACGGCTTCTTTCTTGGCGAGATCGAGCATCACATTATCAAAAAGGTTTGTTGAGGCGTGCATACACGCAACGACCCAACGACCGTTTTCCTTAACTACCGTCGCACTCCAACGGCCTTTGACTTCAAGGTCTTTTCCGGTGGCTAATTTGAAATGTTCATCTGAACTTCCGTAGCAAATGCCCATGTTGTCGCCATAAAGTATCGTCAATTCATCCACTTTGACGTCGCAATGAAAACTTTCGACAATTTTGTTCGGCCCGGTCATCACTCGGTTGAAATAGTCACGGACACCGTCATGGCCACGGCTGACTTCCGCGTTGTGCCATGTGATGACACAATTAGTGCCGAGAAAAGCCAACGTGCCTTCAAGGTCGCCTTTATTCATGGCTACCAATAATCCATCGCGCAACTGCCGTAATTCCTGATGCGCCGGGTTTTCCGCTGCCGTTTTCTGGTCTTGGGCGAACAACGAAACTGGCGCGAACAGAGCGATTGCCAATGCGATGCCGGTTAGATTTAGTTTCATGGGTTTTATTTTGGTTGATGAATGTGAGTGGCAAATCCATTTGCCGGTGTGTCGTTGTTGGAATCTTTGACCGTCGGACTTTTCGGCAATTGCTGCGGCAGAGCGGCGAGCCAACGAAAAAAATCTACCATTTCCGTGTCCGCCGCAATGAATCGCCCTGGCCGATACTGTGTATCTCGAATTTGTGCCGCCTCAGACAAAAGATGCCCGCGCGTGAACCAGCGTCGTGCCGCCAAGCCAAGTTCTGGCAACCCACGCTGGGAAAACACGATCACGTCAAAATGGGTGCGGTCGTCTTCCAGCGGGCGATACAAAACAAGAAACCGGCTGCAAGCCCGTGGAAATTCCGCCTTCACTAGGTAAATTGCGCCGCCCCAATTGTGAACGGTCAACGTGACGGTATCACCAACAAGCATCCTCAAAATACGGTCGCGCCAGGATTCCCCGATTATTTCAGCATGATACTGATTGCGCCGCACGCAGGGGCCGGGGCAAGAAATTTCTGGTGGGCGAAGCAGTCGCCGCTCATGCACGGTTTCAAAATGCTGCCGGTCGAAGCCTTGCGCCGCAACCATGACCCAGCTCGCGTCCGCGACATAAGAAAATAATTTCCCCGGCGCGAAGTCATCTGGGCTTTCACCCTCGAAGAATGGCAGCGGGAACAATGCTTCCGTGCCGTTGAAGAAAAAAATAAAGCCGTGTCGCTCAACCACCGGATAACTTTGCTGACGCGCAAAAACAGGAATTTCCGACTGGCTCGGAATTTTCTCACAGCGGCCATCTCTGCCAAATTGCCACTGATGGAACGGGCATTGAATCGTTTCGCCCACGACTTCACCGCAACCGAGATTTGCGCCCAAGTGTGAACAGCGTGCATCCAGCACGGCGAATTTTCCGCTCGCAGTGCGGAACGCCACAAGGTCACGTCCCAAAATCTTCTTTGACAGCGGCCCTCGGCGCAAATCATCAGTGTGACAAAAAAAATACCACGACGCTGGATGCGCCGGGAAGCTGGATGCGGATGGAGCGGCGGGCACTTCAGTGTGACCGTTCTGTTCCTGACCATTTCCGCGCGTGTTCATTAAAGTTCTGAAGTATTGCTCCGACCAGTGTGGGCAGCCAGCAGAAATTGAAGTCGTGTCCGGCTTGCTTTCAGATTTAGGAGACCTAAACTGACCTGATGAATGTCGAGGCCGCAACATCTCAGGATGGGGAAAAGCCGATTTTCGCCACCGCGCCGCCGGATATGCCGATTCCAGACCGGCTAAACTTTTTCCTCGTCATCCTGGTATTCAGCACCGCGCTGGGATTGCTTTGGCTCGCGTCTCACGTTGGGAACTGGTGGTTGGTGGTTGGTGTTGGCGTGCTGTTTTCGTATTTGTTGCTGACGAATTACGCGCTGCTGCATGAAGCCAGCCACGGAAATTTGCAGAGTTCGTCGCGCCGAAACTACTTGCTGGGCGTGATTGCCGGGTTTCTTTTCCCGATGCCGTTCACGTTGATGCGCAGCACGCATCAAGGCCATCACGACCATAATCGCACCGATGTGGAGATGTTTGACCTTTACTATCCCGACGACAATCGCGTCGTTAAATACATCCGGTGGTATGGCATCCTTTGCGGATTCTTTTGGCCGATTGTGCCGGTGGGTGCGGTGATCTTCTCGCTCGCCCCGCGAGCCATTCGCGAACAGGTATTTGGAAAACACAAGCCAACGGGTTATTTGCTAACCGGCGTCCAAAACGCCGCTGTCTGGCTTGTTCGGGCGGAAACGCTTTTCATCATCGCCTTATTTACCCTGTTATTCTGGCTGCTGGACTTGCACTGGCAAAACACGCTTGTGCTTTATGCCTGTTTTGCGTTTAACTGGTCAACGCGCCAATACATCGGCCATGCGTTCAGCAACCGTGACCTGATTGATGGCGCTTGGAATCTGCGGCACAACCGCTGGATGAGTGCATTGCTGTTGCACGGTGAATACGATCTCAGCCATCATCGGCATCCGGAAATTTCCTGGTATTACCTGCCCAGACTGGGACCGAAAGATCCATCACAACCGAATTACATCAAACAATACTGGCGGCAATGGCTGGGGCCGCGTCCAGTTTCTGAATCTAAACCGACCGCGAGCAACTCGGCTGCTGCGCATCAATGATTTCTGCGCAGCGAGAACCGTTCTTTGCGTGGCCGGGTTGGGCGCACTTGCGAATCGCCTGGCTGCAAACGGTGCTGGTATCCGCGTGGTTCGCCTTCGTTTTTGGCGGCGCGAACTGGGCGACTGCCCAACGAGCGACGCGAGTCCGTGTTCATTTTGACGCCGAACTGCAAATCCCTCTCATTCCATCATTCACGCTCATCTACATGAGCATCTATGGGCTTTTCCTCGTTGCCCCGTTCGTGCTGCGGACCGGACGCGAAATTACGAATCTTGCTGTGGCGCAAACAATCACAATTACAGTCGCCGGTATCGGCTTCTTGTTGATACCCGCCAAACTTGCCTTTCCGGTCGCGACTGACTCTGAATTGGGAGTCTGGCGTGGAATGTTTCGCTTGGCCGACCGTTTGAATCTCGATTACAACCTGGTGCCTTCACTTCATGTCGCTTTAAGCGTTGTCTGTGTTGAGTTGTTTGTCCCCCATGCAAATCTTTGCGGTAAAATTCTATTGCGCACATGGGGCGTGCTCATCGCCGCCTCAACTGTGTTTACGCATCAGCATCATGTCGTCGATGCTGTGACCGGATTCTTACTAGCGTTGGCGGTTGTAAAAATTATGCGCCGGTAGCAACATTGAGTGGGACGGGTGTAACATCGAAATTATCAACGCACCACATTGTTAATTCGACTTGAAGCGCTCTGACATACGCCATAAACCTTGTTTCATAAATGCAGCCGTTGCCACATCACAAACTAAAAATCGCGCTCGTGTCGCCGAAAGGCCCGCTTTACCGGCATCGCGGCGGCATCTGGAAGAAATCGCTGCGCTACCAGCCGTTGACGTTGACCACGCTGGCGGCGCTGATACCGCCGGAGCTTCCCGTTGATTTGCAATTGTTCGACGAAGGCATTTCCGACGTGCCCTTGGATTTGGATGCCGACCTTGTTGGGCTGACAGTCATCACCGGCACGGCGATGCGCGCCTATGAACTCGCGGATCATTTTCGCAAGCGTGGCATTACGGTGGTGCTTGGCGGACCTCATGTGACGCTCATTCCCGAAGATGCCGCACCGCACGCGGACGCCATTGTTTCCGGCTACGCTGAGGATTCGTGGCCACAATTGCTCCGCGACTTCGCCTGCGGCCAGTTACAACCGCGCTACGATCAGTCACCCGGTTTAAGCCTCGCGAATCGTCCTTTTGCCCGGCGCGATTTGCTGCCGGGCAAGCGGTATCTGACCAACAATGTTTTTGAGGCGACGCGCGGATGCATTCATAGCTGCGAATTCTGCGTCGTGCCGACCGCGTGGGGGCGCAAACCTTACCTGAAACCGGTGGATCAAGTCATCGCGGACATCCGCCAGCACGGTGCGCGAAAACTTATCTTCGTTGACTTGAATATCATTGCCGACCGCGACTACGCGGTGCTGCTTTTCACCGCGCTGATTCCCTTGAAGCTTCAGTGGTATGGACTGGCGACGGTGCTGCTGGCCGACGATGCGGAATTATTAAAACTCGCGGAGCGAAGCGGTTGCAAAGGTTTGTTGATGGGACTCGAATCCATCTCACCTCAAAATCTTCGGCAGAATCACAAAGGTTTCAACTCGCCTGATAAATTTGCGCGAGTCGTGCAGCGACTCCACGAACACGGTATTGCGTTGCAAGGCTGCTTTGTGTTCGGTCTCGACCATGATGAACCGGATGTGTTTCTCAAAACGGCCGAGTTTGCCGTGCAAGCGCACATTGACCTGCCGCGTTATGCCATCGTGACACCGTTTCCCAATACGGCGCTCTACAAACGACTCGTGGCCGAAGATCGCATCTTGACGCGCAATTGGGAACTTTATGACGGGCAGCACGTCGTTTTTCGTCCCGCCAAAATGAGCGTTGAAGAGCTTCAAACGGGCGCGGAATTGGCGTGGAAGCACACTTACAGTTTTCGTTCCATAGCGCGGCGTATCCGACATTCACCTGCACCGTGGCCGGTAAAACTCGGAACAAATCTTGGCTATCGGTTTTACGCTCATAATTTGAGCCGGTTCTACAATTGTGATTGGATCATTGGACGTGCTTCGTCCCAGCCAAAAATTCAAACGGCTGAATCGCCGGAGTTAACCACCTCTTTGAGTGAGGGATGAGACTGACCATCATCCATCCGTGCATCGGACGAAAGCCGGGACAGGATTATATCCGCACCTGGCAGATGGAATCATTGCCAGCAGCCACGCTTGCCGGCCTCACGCCGAAGGATGTTGAAGTGCGCTTTTACGACGACCGCATGGAGACAATTCCATTCGACGAGGCAACCGACCTCGTGGCCATCAGCGTGGAGACCTACACGGCGAAGCGTGCGTATCAAATTGCTTCGGAATATCGTAAACGCCGCGTGCCGGTGGTCATAGGCGGATTTCACGCCACACTTTGCCCGGACGAAGTGGCACGTTACGCCGAAGCCGTCGTGTGCGGCGAAGCGGAACTGCTTTGGCCACGCGTGATTGATGATGCACGACATGGGCGGCTAGAAAAATTCTATCGGCAAACTGGTCGCCCTTCGCTCAAGGGATTGAAGCCCGACCGTTCCATCTTTCGCGGCAAGCGTTATCTGCCCATCGGCTTAGTTGAGGCCGGTCGCGGCTGCCATTTCAAATGTGACTTTTGCGCAGTGCAAACAGTTTTTAATTCCACACAAACACGCCGTCCCGTTGACGACATTATTGCCGAAATTAAACAGGTGAAGCGCGAGCGAAAACTTTTCTTCTTCGTGGACGACAACATCACGTCGAATATTGAACAGGCAAAAGAATTTTTCCGGGCATTGATTCCGTTGAAGATTCGCTGGGTTAGCCAGTCGAGCATCAATGCCGCACACGACGAAGAATTTTTGGAACTGCTCGTGCGCAGCGGTTGTCAGGGCATGCTCATCGGTTTCGAGAGTTTGAATCCGGCGAATCTCAAGGACATGAACAAGGCGTTTAATACGATGCGTGGTGGTTTTGAAAAAGCGCTTGCGAACCTGCGCAAGCATCGTGTCCGCGTCTATGGCACTTTTATTTTCGGATACGACCGCGACACGCTGGAGAGTTTTGCCGAAACCGTCGCATTTGCCCGGGAACATTCGCTCTACATTGCGGCGTTCAATCATCTCACGCCGTTTCCGGGAACGCCGCTTTACAAGCGGTTGCAAGATGAAGGCCGGTTGCTTTACGAGAATTGGTGGCTGGACGAGCGTTATAGCTATAACCGGATTCCATTTCAACCGCGTGGCATGACGCCGGAACTGCTCCAGCAAAACTGCCTCGCCGCGCGCCGAGAGTTTTATTCATGGCCTAGCATCGCCCAACGGGGCTTTGCAAAAGTGAACCGCAGCAATTGGTTCATGTGGCGAAACTTTTATTTGATCAACGGGCTTCACCGCAACGATGTGAGCCTGCGTGATCATTACCCACTCGGAGACGAATCATGGCAGGGACAACTCTTGACCGCCAACTGACGACTGCGCGAACCGCTCGCGTTCCATTCGCACTCGCCACGCAAGCCAACGACGCGGACATCCGCCGTCTGCTGCGCGAAAATCCCATGCCCGGCCAGATCACGCTCACACTCGAACGCGAGCCAGATTATTTTGCGGACGCCGGTTTGCCGGGAACGGAGAAACAAACCATCGTCGCGAATGAAGGCGGTCAGGTGGTCTGCGTGGGGAATTGTTCAATTCGTGAACGGTTCGTGAACGGCCAGCCGCGCCGCGTGGGTTATCTCGGCGGACTGCGGCTGGATGCGCGGACAGCCGGACGTTTTGATATTTTGCGACGTGGTTACGAATTCTTCCGGGAACTTCAAGCTGACAGGCCAGCCGATTTTTATTTCACCAGCATCGCCGCTGACAATGCCCCGGCGCGACAATTTCTGGAACGAGGATTGCCCGGAATGCCCGCTTACGAATTCATCGGCGAATTTGTGACGGTGTTGCTGCCAATGGAAAGTAGGACTTCAGTTAACACCGAGCCCGTGGCCAACGCTCTGGATTTCGGCGAACTACTTGATTGCTTGGATAAACATGGTCGCGATTATCAATTCGCACCGCGTTGGTCAGGGGACGAATTGTCCGCACTTCAATCACTCAACTTGAAAGCTGATGACTTTCGGGTCATGCGCAATGGCGGACGCATCAAGGCCTGCGCTGCGTTTTGGGATCAGCGTGCCTTCAAACAAACAGTGATTCGCGGCTACTCGCCGTGGATGGCACTGGCGAGACCAGCGATGAATTTTGCCGCACGCATCATCGGCACGCCGCGTTTGCCTAATTTCGGCTCAACGCTCGCGCACGCATTTGTTTCGCATCTCGCGGTCGAGCCGGAAAATCCAGACGCGCTCATTGCCTTGGTCGCCAAGTTGCGGATGTCCATGTCGGAACGGGGAATCGAATTTCTCACGCTGGGATTTGCAGCCAATGACCCGCGCCTCACTTTGCTTCGCCGCAAGTTCCATTGCCGCGAATATCGCAGCCGGATTTACGTTGTTCGCTGGCCCGGACTTGGCGGTTCAGCAAGCGAATTGGATGGGCGCTGTCTCGGCCCGGAGGTGGCCCTGCTGTGAAGATAATCGCCAACAATATTTTCGAAATTGTGCCGCGCGAAGAACTGACTCCGGCGCAGACGGATGAAATGTTCCAACTGCTCGCGCTGCATTTCGACGGCGTAACGCGGGCGCAGTTCACGCGTGACCTCGCCGAGAAAAATTGGGTGGTGCTCATCCGGCGTGACACACGGCTTGTCGGTTTCTCGACATTGCTGGTTTACGAGTCCTCCTTCGATGGTGAACCGGTGAGCGTTGTCTATTCTGGTGACACCATCGTCGCGCGGGAAGCGTGGGGCACGACGGCGTTAGCACGCGGTTGGATTACGGCGGTAAATCAACTGCGCGAGCGTTATCCGCGTGGGAAGTATTATTGGCTACTGCTGACATCGGGTTTTCGCACCTACCGTTTTCTGCCGGTCTTCTGGCGTGAATTTTTTCCTCGTTACGACGCATCGGCACCGTCCGGCATCAGGCGATTGCGGCAGCAACTTGCGACGGAGCGCTTCGGCGAACAATTCGATTCACTTTCCGGCATCGTGCGATTTTGCCATCCGCAGCGGCTCAGTGGTGAATTAAAAATAATTCCCACCGAGCGAATCGCCAATCGGCACGTTGCATTTTTCGTCACGCAGAATCCCGGGCACGCGCAAGGCGATGAACTTGTTTGTTTAACGGAACTCTGTCCCGAAAACCTGACTGCTGCCGGTCGTCGTATGACTGCTCCACAACTTTGTGAATCTTAAAGCGGCCATCGCAAATTCGCTCTGGAGCGCGACGAATCTGCCGTCGTTTCTCCGGTTCCGTCGCGCATTGCAGCAGCCGAAAGACACTCAAAACGGACTTTTGAAAACTTATCTTGGGAGCAACGCGCAGACGGCTTTCGGCCTGGCACATGATTTCAATTCAATACGCAGCTACAAAGATTTCACGAAATGCGTGCCGATGATGGATTACGAAGACCTTGAACCGTGGATTGAACGGATTCGTCGCGGTGAAAAAAATGTGTTAACCCGCGATCTGGTAACACGCCTCATCCCCACCAGCGGCTCGACCGGAGCGCGCAAGTTGATTCCATTCACAGAAGGTTTGCAGCGCGAGTTTAACGCCGCCATCGGGCCGTGGCTGATTGATTTATTGCGCCAGTCGCCGGGAATTGTAGGTGGCCCGGCCTATTGGTCGGTCACTCCGATCATGGTCAGCTCCGAGCCGGAAGATTCGGCTGTGCCAATTGGTTTCGATGCCGATACGGCGTATCTCGGCGGCACGCGCCAACGACTCGCCAGCACCGTCATGGTTGTGCCGGATGAATTGCGCTTGGTCAAAGACATGGAAGTTTTTCGATATGTGGCATTGCTCTGCCTGCTCCGACAGCGTGATTTACGGCTCATTTCTGTTTGGCATCCGTCATTCTTGACACTGTTGCTTGATGCGCTTTCCACGAATTGGCAGGAACTCCTGGCGGACATTCGCAGCGGCCAATGCAAACACGCGGACAAACTTTCGCCCGTTGTCCTCACCGCGTTGAAACTGCGCTCGCTTCCGCAGCGGGCTGATGAGTTACATTGCGCCGATCCGCAAAAACCGGAAACACTTTGGCCGCTCTTGAAATTGATCAGTTGCTGGGGCGACGGCTCGGCTGGGTTTGCCGCCGCCGGTCTAAAAAAACTTTTCCCAAACGTGATGCTTCAGCCCAAAGGTTTGCTCGCCACGGAAGCGTTTGTGACGATTCCCTTTGCCGGATTGCAGCCCGTTGCGGTGCGATCCCACTTCTTTGAGTTTGTTGACAATTCTGGCGCGGTTCACCGCGTCCACGAATTGCGCGCGGGACAAACCTATGAAGTCGTTGTCACGACAGCGGGTGGGCTTTGGCGTTACCGTCTGCGAGACAGCGTTCGAGTAACGGGATTCATCGGCCAGACGCCGGCGCTGCAATTCCTTGGCCGGAACGGCAATGTGTCTGACTTATTCGGCGAAAAACTTTCCGAAGCATTCATCACCGAAACCATTCAGCAAACATTGGCCTCTTTGGATACACCACTAAACTTTGTCCTCCTTGCGCCAGACAAAGACGCGTCGGGATGCCGCTACACACTTTACATCGAAGGCGAGCCGCTTGGCCATCTGGCTGAATCGCTCGACTGCGCTTTGCGCCGCAATCCACATTATGCTTATTGCCGTGATTTGGGGCAGCTTCGGCCAGTTCGGTTATTTGCCATCGCAGAGCGCGGTTACGAGACGTATGCAAAACGGCAGACTACGCAGGGCGCACGGCTCGGTGAAATCAAACCGACTTCTTTTAGCCGGATATTTGGTTGGTCCGATGTTTTTACTGGAGCATACGTTTAAGCAAATTAAATGACTGCGGGAATCACAAGGCATCTCGCGTTGCATCTGAAGCAACATTGCTACGGTGGATTCCGGTTGGTGATGACCAAGCACTGAACGGGCGTTCTGAAACCGGCAGCGAAACGGAGCAGGTCGGGAGTGGCATGAACGGACGACGGCGGAGTTGAGCGCGGTTTTAGAACGCCCGTTGAGTGCGCCACCGTCTAGGTTTCCATTGCGACGATTTGTCTGGCTGGTTTCCGAGTGCCCGCAGGAAAGCCGGCCAGTCAAAGCGCCGGGTAACATCATTGCGCTGTCAAAATCTGACGATCATTTCAGGTTCTTCCGGGTGAAAAGTGGAAATCTCCAATAAAACCAATGTATTTACGCCGCATTTTCGTCAAATGGCGAGGTCATATTTTGTGTAAAGATTACACAAAACGGGGGATTTTTTCGGCCAAGCTGGTTGCCGAATGAAAAAACAACGACGAAGCGCATTTTATGTATCACATACATCTCCACGGCGCCGAGTTCTGCCAAACTGCCCTAAATGATTATTTTTAATCAACGCTTGAACATCATGTGCGCGGCACAATGGCTGCCTGCGCCAAAACGAATCTAACCGCCGCGTCCTATGAACAACGAATGCAAAGAACTATTGAAACTCGCCACGCTGCCGGCCCGGTTGAACCGCACGCAGACCGCCGATTATCTCGGTTTTGAACCCGACCACATCACGCTGCTGATCAAGGCGGGGCTGCTCAAACCGCTGGGCCGGCCAAAACCCAACAGCGACAAATATTTTGCCGCCGTGAAGCTGGCTGCATTACGGCAGGATGAAACGTGGCTGTCACGGGCAACGCAATTCATCTGCCAGCACTGGAATGATAAAAATAACCGCAATTCCCGACACTCGAACCGGGCGACTCTGACAACACAAGAATCGTGACCCGGCTTCAATTTCTGTTTCTAAAATGTTAGCCATTAAACCACAATGCAGCCTGAAAGATGCCCGGCATTATTTCAAAGAACATCTGACCGTTGGTGATTATTACACCGAAGGCCAGCATGTGCCCGGACATTGGTTTGGCCAGGGCGCGGAAGATTTGGGACTGGCCGGCGTCACCCGCATGGATGAATTCGTCCGCCTGTGTGAAAATCTTCATCCGCAGACCGGCGAGAAATTGACAATGCGCCAGAACACCATGCGGACGGACATCGGACGCGATGGGCAGGAACATGAGAGCAGCAACCGCCGGGTATTTTACGATTTCACATTTTCACCGGCCAAGTCGGTTTCCGTCGCGGCGCTGGTTGGTGTTGATCCCCGGATGGTGGAAGCGCATGAGCAGGCAGTGAACGAGGCATTGCGCCAGTTGCAATCGTTCGCGGCGACACGGGTGCGTAAAAGCGGGGAATGCACCGACCGGCTCACCGGCAACATCGTGGCAGCGGTGTTCCAGCACGAAACCTCGCGGGCATTGGATCCGCACCTGCACAGCCACTGCATCCTGTTCAACGCCACGTTTGATCCGGTCGAGAAAAAGTGGAAGGCGCTGCAAAATTACGAAATGCTCGCGGCACAAAAGTTCGTGGAGAATGTCTATTATCACGAACTGGCGCGTTCGCTAGTCAAATTGGGCTACCAGATCGAAAACAAACCGCGTGGCGATTTTGAAATCAAGGGCGTCTCGCCGGAGCTGGTCAAAAAGTTTTCCAAACGTCACGATGAGATTGACCAGAAGACACGCGAACTTCTGGAACGTGAACCGGAAAAGGCCGAGGGCAACCTGGCGGCGATTCGGGAAAACATCGCACACAAGGAACGGGCGCGAAAGATTCGGGACATCGGTTTGGAAAAGCTGCAAGCGATCTGGGAAGGACAGATGACTTCACCGGAAAAGGAATCACTCCGCCGTCTCGCCGGCGGGCAACCGGTCGTTGCCGGTGTGACCGATAATATCGCCGAAATGTCCGTGGTATGGGCCGAGGAACATTTATTTGAGCGGCGGTCGGTCGTCCACGAACACGAGCTATGGCGTCATGCGCTTGAACATGCCAGAGGCCGGGAAGTTGCGGTTGCGGACATTCAAGCCGTCACAAACCGGCGCAATTATCTACGCATTGACGATCAACCCGGCAAGGTGACGACGCAGGAGCATCTAATGCGCGAATTGGAAATTGTCCAAACCGCAAAGGAGGGTTTTGGCGACTGTCATTCGCTGGTCTGGAATCCGCGTCCGGTCAATCCCCAATTGGATGAGGAGCAATGCCAGGCATTGGGTGCATTGGTTTCCAACACCAATCGGGTCTCGGTTTTTCGTGGCGGCGCTGGCACGGGCAAAAGTTTCGTCCTGCGTGAACTGGTCGAGCAAATTCGGGATGCAGGACGAAAGGTGGTTGTGCTCGCGCCTCAACGCCAGCAGGTCGTGGACATGGAACAGGCGGGTTTCCCGTCACCGGCAACCGTCGCCCATTTCCTGATGAAACGTGAACTGGCCGAAGGCGCCGCCGTCATCGTGGACGAGGCCGGGCAGATTGGCGGGCGGCAAATGCTGGAATTGATCCGGTTGGTGCGCGAGCGGAATGCGCGGCTGATTTTGTCGGGCGACACGCGCCAGCATGGGGCGGTCGAAGCATCGGATGCGTTGCTGGCCATCGAACGACATTCCGGTGTCCGGCCCGTTGAACTGCACAACATCCGCCGGCAAGACCCGGCACGCGGTCAAACCGTGGATGAACGGGAGCATATCAAAAAATACCGGCAAGCGGTCAAACTGGCCGCCGATGGAAAATTGTCTGATTCATTTTCGCAACTCGACAAGATGGGCGCGATTGTGTCATGCGGTCCGGCCGATCAAGCCGATAAGCTGGCGGATGAATATCTCGGACTGGCGGAGAAAAATGTATCCGCCGTGGTGGTGTCGCAGACCTGGGCCGAAGTTCACCGCGTCAATGAACAGGTGCGGGACAAACTTAAATCAAAGGGACTGCTCGGCGCAAATGATGTGACGGTTCAAACGCTGGAAAAGATTGACCTCACCAACGCGCAGAAACGGGACGAACGATTTTATCCGAAAGACGGCGTGATTGTGTTCAATCAAAAGGTGCGTCAGGCCGCTGCGGGAGTGAGCGGAAAATTATTGGGCATCGTAAAGGTTGGCGTGTTGGTTGAGGTGGACGGCAAGTGCGTCACCGTTGCCAACAAGCTGCTCGACAAGATCACCGTGTGCCGCCCGCAGGAAATCAAGGTGGCTGAAAAAGACCGGCTGCATTTGAAGGCCAATCGCAAACTGGCGTCCGGTGGCCGCGTGACCAACGGTGAACTGGTCACGGTGAAATCCGTTGGCGCGGATGGGAAAATCAAGCTGGCCGATGGCCGGGTGTTGGATGCCAGCTATCGTGAATTTCTGCCGGGCTACGCCGTTACGTCCTACGGTTCGCAAGGCAAGACCGTGGATTATGTTTTATTCTCGGACTCGATGGTCAAAGCCGCGACCAGTGCGGAGCAATGGTATGTCAGCATCTCGCGCGGACGGCGGGGCATCCGCATTTTTACGCCGGACAAAGAGCAACTGCGGGAAAATATCCGACGCTCCGGTCACCGACCGCTGGCGATGGAATTTGCGGACGGTTCGGTTCTACACGGACGCACTCTGCTTTGGAAAAAACTGCACGGCTATCTTTTACGCTTCGGTCGTCGAGCCGCCGACAACATGTGCCGTCTAAAACTGGCTCGTCATCATCACCATCAACCCAAACACAAATATGAGCACAAGAACACCCGAATGTTGGGTCAACGACCCGAACGCCGAGGCATTACGCATTGAAGTATCGCCAGGGCGTTCATTGTTGTTACCGCACGATCAATTCATGTTCGCCGAATTAACCGGCGACGGAGACGATCAGAATCTCAAGCTGGTCTTCGCCGCCCACGAGGTTTTGATTCGCGGGCGGCATCTGCACCGTATTGAGGCCGGAATGCAACGGATGGACTTGTCGCAGGTCACCAAGTTGCCCAGCTACCAGCGATCATTGATAACGGAAGGTCAGCCGGTCGTTTTGGAAATCACCGTCAAGGAAGCCAAACAAGAAGGCGTTGGTTAGACGCGCTTCACAGCCCAGCACATACCGCAATCTGCCGTGAGGAGCAAATTGCGGCAGTGCTGGACGGATGTTTTTAATCCTCGTTGTCACCACAAACTGAATCGGGTTCGTAATATACGATTGGCGGCGGTGGCGGTGCCGATGGCTGGATTACGATGCCGACGCTGATGCGCGGCGGCTGCCGCATTTTCCGCCGCAAACCACCGCTGATGATCCACGCGATCACAATCACAGACAACCAGACCAGCGCGAGATACAGATAAACTCCATAGTCCGCGATGGCGTCATCCAGAAAATGAAACACGGGGTCCAAAACTGCGCCTGGGTTCAAGTTCATATCGCCTCCTTGGTTTATGCGTTCAGGATTTTGATCACCGGTTCGACAATTCTGGAGCGGTCCGAAGCATTGTTTCGCATCCGTTCAAATTCGCTCAAGGGTGGCAGTTCCACCTGTGCCCGGCGGGCATACGCGCGGTGGATGGCTTTGCTGTTATGGCCCAATGCCTCCTGTGCGAACCGTTCAGGATAGCCCGCTTTTTTGGCGCGTTCCGCCCACGCATACCGATACGAATGCAGGCTGACACCTTTGATGCCCAAGCCCGCGATGCGCTGGTGAAATTCCGTCGCCCGGTCGCCGGAACGAACGGTGCGCAGATACGGAAACAGCGGGCCGTTCCCCGGCAAATCCCGGAGAATTTCCGCCAGTTCGTCGTCGAAACGCATGATGGCAATGGAGCCGGTCTTCTTGCGCGCAAAACTGATAACGTTGTGTTCCCAATCAATGTTTTCAGCTTCGAGTCCCGCGAGATCGGACTGCGACGCGCCCAGATGCCACGCCAGTTTATAGAACGCTTTGCGTTCGGGATTCAGCTCGCGGGTGACGATGGCCTGATGTTCCTCCCAGGTGATGGCGCGTTTGTCCTTGAACTGAACTTTCGGCCATTGCCGTTTCACGATGACCGGCCACGGCAGCCACGTCATGTCCAGGGCGAAGTTGTGGATGCGCCGCAAATAGACATTGGTCGAAACTTTTCCGGTTTCGAGCACGCGCAAAAAGTTTTCCGGCCTCGTTTCCAAAATCGGCAGATGCCGGATCAAGTTGAACGCCTTGTCCTTGATGGCGGTCTGCCAGCGGTGCTGGGTCTCGTTTGTTTTGAGTTTGACCATTTCGTCCATGACGAACTGCCAGTTGCGGGTGGCAATTTGCGGGTCGCTGGCGGCGAGATAGGCGCGGGCGATTTGCAAATTTACTGCTGGCTGTTGAACCGCCTCGCTTTTGGAATGGAACAACCGGACGGCAATAGCCCGGTCACTGGTGCCGAGGCTTTCCTGTTTGCCGGTCACGTCGTCGTGGATGTAGTAGCGTCCGCCGTTTTTCCGGCGATAGAGTCTGTATCGTTGTCTCATAACTGTTTTTAGCAGCGATGAGTTTACGACGATTGATGACGACCCGGTTAGCGGGTAGTGGGCGAGTTACCACTGATATGCTAGAAGCTGCCCGGATAATTATTTGCTGGCACTTCTGCTGGCACTCGCGTGTGGAAGAATCCCAAGTCCTTGCCGCACACACGGTTTAGACTGGAGGCGAGGGTCGGAATCGGGCGGTTCACGTCCGTTTTTACGAAGAAAATATACGCATTTTCGCCAATGAATGCAAGCACTTTTGCACTACTCTTGACCTTTCCGAACGAACTCATTAACTACCCTCTTACTGAAGGTTTCACTGAAACTTTTACTGAAGGTTTTTCGGCTCATGCCAGAATGTAACGCCCTGATTTTCTAGTGCCAACACGCCGCACCAGCCCGGCATCCAGCAACGGCTGCATCAACTTGATTGCACCTTGCTTGGTCACGCCCAGGGCGTCCCAAATTTCCTGTGGCGTCATGCTTTTGTGGTCGCGCAATAGCTGCAATAACTGCTCCTGCTTTGGGCGCAATACCAGCTTTGTCCGGGTCGAACCGGCGGACAACTTCTGCACCCGCGTCCAGACGCGCTCAAGGGTGACTTGCAAGCCTTCGGCGGCGTATTCCAGCCAGCTGCTTAAATCCTCGCCCTCGCGCCGCACGGCGTCCAGGGCCGCATAGTAGCGCGGACGATTCTCCCAATAAAATTCGTCCACGGAAAAAATGTGGTGCGTGTCAAATCCGCGCCGGTAAAGCTCCCACAAGGCCAGCGCACGGCCTGTGCGCCCGTTCCCGTCGGCAAAGGGATGGATGGATTCAAAGCGGTAATGGACGATGGCCGAACTCAAAACGGGCGACATTTTGGCGGCTTCCTTGTTCCACCACGCCAGCAATTCAAACATCAAACCTGAAACGTCCCCCGCTGGCGGCGGCACATAACGGCCTACGCGCACGGCGATGGTGCGATAGCGTCCGGCAGTTCCCTGATCCATCACGTCCCCGGCCATGATTTTATGGAGGCTTAAAATCTCCTCGTGCGAGATCGTCTTTTTAGCGGCATTCTTTTCCACGAAACGCAGCGCGGCGAAATAATTGACCACTTCGCGCTTGGCGCGAGCGGCGACGGCGGGGATTTCCCGGCCTTCCTCCACGGCGCGGACCTGTTCCAGCGTCAGCGGATTGCCTTCAATGGCGGTCGAGGAATGGGTGTTGCGCGTCCGGGTGTCCTTTTGCAGCGCGGGAATCCACGGCACTTCCACGGTCGCCGCCAGAATGCGCTCGCGCAGGGCGGCAATCTGCTCCACCCGCGCCAGCAATGCGGGTGTGATGATGAACTGTGGCTGATAGCTCATGCGCTGACACTACGCGATGAGACAACCGTAAGTCAACTTATTAGACAACCATTTTGAAGCATGGCACGCGGTTAATGCGGTTCCCAAGCCAACGGCTTGCAGGTCTGCTTCGTGAATTCCTGCTATGAGGAGTGTCAACCGTTTTTTGACGTGGTTTAAGTTTTTAGATCAAGACGCATCAATGCACCGAGAACGCCCGCACACCGGGAGTTGGAGTCTTGTGGCTTCAAAGCCAAAGCTTTGCGAAAGCAAAGCCTAAAGGCCATCAAGCGGGTGGGGATTTTTTGTCAAGGTGGAGGCGACGCAGGAGCACTACCTTGATAAAAAATCCCCACCCGCTACCGGCTTACACCGGCAGTGTGATGGCTACCACGAAGATTGGGGATGGATTTTTAACTCGTTGGTCGGCGGTCAAACTGGCTTCATGAAACTTGGAAACGTCTTCCTCCGGGCGACGAGTCAAGGCACTGCACTCGCGCAACCTGCTATCCGTGCATCAAATATTTTTGAGCACACCATGTTCTATGCGGGACAAGTGGGAGGAAACGGACGCGCTCACTCTAAGAGTCGGTCGGCAACCAGGCCGACCAGGAATTAGGCGACGAGCGCGTGCCGTTTCCAAAAGTGTCATGAGTAAATGTTCATTCGGGTTTGCTGATTGTGGCCTTCATCCCATTTGCCAGCCAAGTTGCGCGGGTTGGACGCGCCCCGTCTGCCAACGCCATAAATCCACCGCGAGCTGCCGGGCGACGGCGACAATCGCCCGCTTCCGCGCCGAGGATGCACTTTGGGCGTTAAGCAAAATGTGTTTCCATTTTTGGATTAACAGGCATCGGGGCTGATATTGCACCAGCCGCCAAGCCAGCGTGACCAGCGAAGAACGCAGCCGGGGGTTGCCGCATTTGTTGATGGAAAGCATTTTTCGTGATCTTCCGCTGCTGGAAACGCCCGAACACAGTCCCGTATAACTTCCGATCTGTCGCCGGTTGGCAAAGCGGTTCCAGTCACCAATCTCCCGGCGGATGACTTCAAATCCCAACGGCCCCAGTCCGCGCGGACGCGCGGCGGGTGCCTGGGCTTCAAGGGTCAGGGTCAATTTACGGATTTGCTGGTCGAGCACCTGCAACACGGCCCGAAAAACTTCCAAGCGCTCCACCAGCCACGCCGGGAGTTTTTCCGTCACCCGATTCCAGTGCCAGCGCCACCACACGCCTTTGACGCGGACGCCATGAAACAACATCAGGCTGCGCCCTTGCCCCCGCACTCGCCGGACTTCGCGAACCAACTGCTCGCGCTGCCGGGACAACGTGCGCTCCCGTTCTTCCTGTTCGGTGGGCACGCGCACCACGGCAAACGCCTTTCGGTTGCCCCGGACATAGGCATCCAGTCGTTTGGCCAGGGCGAGCGCATCGGTTTTGTCGGTCTTGACGCGCTTGCGGTATTCATCCAGCACCAAGGGGCGGATCACAATGTTCTCAATGCCGGCGGCCGTCAACTTGCGGTGCAAACCGTAACCCAGCGGACCAGCCTCGTAACAACTGCACACCTTGTCGGCCAGCGCGAGTTGCTTGACCGCCCAGGCGGGAAACTCGTCGGGCGTCATTTTTTGCGCTGGTTGTGGTGTGGCTCCATCAATCATCCGCACCACGCGGATGGAATCGGCGTGGACATCCAGACCGAGTTTGATGCACTGATGTGGTTTGCTGACGACGGACGCCCCGTCAGCTTGGGCGTTTGTATTTTGATTGGCAGTTTTCATGGCACTTTTTTGTTACGCGCAATTGACTCTGAACGCAACTCCATCATGCCATCTAACCAGCCGCAACTGCTCCGTTTGGCTTGTCAATGTGGAGATCGAGGGCAGCCGGGGCGATACTACATTGACAAGCCAAACGGAGCGGTATAATCGCGGCGGCAATTCACGAAGCCGAGAGCTAAATTCTTTCGCATCTGCGAACTTTGGCTGCATTGCGACCGTGGAGATATTTTTCAGCCAGGGCGGATCAAGCGGGGGGAAACGGGTTTCTGAACACCTGGAAGAAAGCCCGTTTCTCCCCGCCCGCCCGTCCAAGCCAAAGTCTTGCGATGTTTTGCGAGTGGAAGCGGTCCCGTCGAAAGGGTGTCGGGGTGAGACGGGATGGCGGCAGGAGCAAAAGCTCGCAAGTCTTTGGCGCACTTTTGTTTCATTGCTGCTGTTGAACATCCAGCAACTGCTTCAATTCCGATTCAGGACGTGGACTGGCGAAGAAAATTCTTCCGGTGCCGTCTTTGAAGTCCGCGCCCTGCGCGTTGGGAATATACAGGCAATAGCCGCGTGGAATGAGCGTGCCATCAGGATTAGAACTGCGCGCAACATAAACCGGCACGTCGGCGGTGGCCAGTTTTTGAAATGCCTCCTGATTGTTTTTGAGCGTATATTTCTCCGAACGGATTTCATCGGCCAGCGTTTTGTCAAAGTGACTTTTCATCTGCCAATAAGCCGCGCCGATTCCCAAAGCGGCAATGGACAGGCCGACCATCACGCCCGCCGTCAACGCCATTTTCCAAATGCGCTGCGGCCACAGTTTCGCGGCGCGGTCGGCGGCGGCATTGAGTCTCTCCACAGTCGGCCCGACAGTGTAAGCGAGATCACTCGCTCGAACATGAAGCGGCAGGAAGAGGTTTTTCATTGCATCCTCGATTCCCTTTACAATCGCCTTGGTGTCCACTTGCGAGCCAATATTTTTCAGCATCAATTCGATGCTGGCAACCGTCTCGTCGCACTTGGCCTGCGTGATTTTGCAAAGCTCGTCCGTCTTGGCGGCGTGATTGGTGATGTTCACATCGCGGGCTTCAATCGTCTTGGCAATCATGGCGATTTCCTCACGCATGTCCTCCAAAATGGCAAATGACTCCTGATTGGCCTGAACTGCGGCCTTGGGGATGCGCCCGACATAACAGGCATATACGTCCAGCACCAGCAAAAGCTGGGTGAAAAACTGCGTGCTGTCGCCGTCGGCAAACCGCTGATAAACCTGCCGCGCCAGCTCCCGTTTTTCAGCGGGATAGGTGGCGAGCATTTCTTCAAATAAATCTGGTTCGGCCATAACGTCTCCTTTTTAGTTGGTGAGGTTCACTTTTGCACCGCGTTTGACGGCAAACGGTTCGCCGATGGGCGGCACAATCTTGGGTTTTATACCCGCCGCTTCGACGGCTGGCAAAAGTTTTCCGGCAATCTGGTCGTATTGATTGAACATGGTCGCCAGCCAGTCCTG
>Ga0181525_10000688_pt1 | contig 29537 bp, 28 predicted proteins | sample PEATcosm2014_Bin_48_FD_121100 | JGI IMG/M metagenome (GOLD analysis project Ga0181525, IMG submission 121100) | Peatland microbial communities from MTU Mesocosm Facility, Houghton, MI, USA - PEATcosm2014_Bin06_10_metaG | ecosystem: Environmental > Terrestrial > Soil > Wetlands > Peat | place... | reverse complement strand
CGAGGGCAAAAAAATCGGCTGGCGCGACGGCTTCCATGCCTTGTGGTGCATTTTCAAATACAATTTCCTCTGACCGCCCATGCCCGCCGCCATCGCCATCTGGATCTGGTGTTGCGCGTATCTGAACCTGGTCGGCTGGACATTGTCCGCGTTGCATGAACTAAATCCGGCGGGTTACGCCATCGCGCTGGCGATTTTCGTCATTGCCATTCTCACCTGGAAACGGTCGCGCGAAGGCCGCGAAGCCGGCGAAGCGAAAAAACTCCAGCCTTCGATTCCTTCGCGCTCTTCGCGCGACATTGGTTTCAAAAAATATCTCCGCCATTTCCGCCGTCCGCTTCCGGCGATATTCCTGCTCGTGGCGGTCCTGGTTTTCCTGGGCGGCGCGCTGTATGCGCCGAACAACTACGACGGCCTGACCTACCGGCTGCCGCGAATGTTGAACTGGCTGGCCGCCGGGCAATGGTTCTGGATTCCGACTGTCAATGAGCGGATGAACTATTCCACCACGGCGTGGGAATGGATTGCGATGCCGCAACTGGCGCTGCTGCGTTCCGACCGCGGCCTGTTTTTGATCAACGCGGTGGGTTTTCTCCTGATGCCGGGGCTGCTTTTTTCGGTGTTCCGGCAACTTGGCGTGGCCCGCAAGGTGGCATGGACGTGGATGTGGATTCTTCCGCTGGCATATGGTTACGCGGCACAGGCCGGCAGCGTCGGGAATGATTTCACCGGGGCGTTGTTCTGCCTGATGTCCATCCATTGTGGTTTGCGGGCGCGGCGTTCGGGGCGGGTGTCGGATGTCTGGCTGGCCGGACTGGCCGCCGCGCTGATGACCGGTGTCAAATTGTCCAATCTGCCGCTGTTGCTGCCGTGTCTTGTCGCAGTCTGGCCGGCGTTGGGGAAATTCCGAAAAAATCTCGCCGGCAGCGTTGCGGTGTGGGGCATCGCGTTGCTGGTATCGGCCGCGCCGACGGTTGCGCTGAATCAGGCCCACACCGGTTGCTGGAATGGCGACCCGCAAAACGCGGCCCAGATGCAGGTGAAGAGTCCGGGCGCGGCGCTGCTCGGCAACGGCCTGCTGTTGTTGCAACAATCTTTCATGCCGCCGGTGCTTCCAGAGGCGCAAAAAGTGGGCGGGTGGTTGAACCAACAACTGCCCGCTTCATGGTGGCAGACCTTGAAGGAAAAATTTCCGAGGTATCACATGGCTCATCTCAAGGAGCTGCCGCAGGAAGAGGCCGCCGCCTTGGGACTTGGAGTGACCCTGCTCCTGCTGGTGTCCATCGGCGCGGCGGCTTGTGGATTGGGCCGGGCTGGCTCAAATCGAAGCATGATGGCGGCAGTGCCTCCCGTCTGTCTGGCGGCTTGGGTGTCGGGGCTTTTCTTCATGATCAAAATGGGATCGGAAGCCGATCCCCGATTGATGCTGCCGTATTATCCACTGGCCGTTATTCCCATTTTGCTGCTCCCGGGGCAGGATCATCTTTTGCGCTTTTGCGGCTGGAGGGTTTTGATTGTGCTGGCGGCGTTGAGCGTCCTGCCGGCCATGGTTCTGTCACCGTCGCGTCCCCTGTGGCCGGGCCGGTTCATATCGGAACGGCTGGCGCGGCAATATCCCGACAACCCGGCGCTGCAACGGCTGGCGACGGTTTATTCCGCCTACGCCAGCCGCAATGACGCGCTGGCTCCGTTGCGCGACAGGCTGCCCGACGGCGCGCGAAACATCGGCTTTGTGGCTGGCGTGGACGACTCGGATTATTCCCTCTGGCGTCCCTTCGGGCGGCGCAAGGTTGAATCTTTGCGGGATGACGACCATCCATTTATAGCTCTTCCAAGTGATGTCGAATGGATCGTGATCAAGCAAAAGGCCTGGTCGGAAGCCAGCGACGTGCCTCTGGAGGAATGGATGGCGCAACACCAGGCGAAAATTGTGCTGTCGGTTCCCATCGTAACCATCGTGGCCTGGGGTGAGGAAACCTGGTGCCTGCTCCATGTTGAAAAAACCAATTCCGTCGTTCCGTCCGCTCAAAACCCGCGCTCGCCAAATGCCGTGGCGTTTGAATAAAATTTGTCCGTGGCTGAACCAGTTGAACTGACGATTCTCATGCCCTGCCTGAATGAGGCGGAAACGCTCGCACACTGCATCGAATCCGCGCGGCTCGGCATCCAGCGCGCCGGCGTGCGCGGCGAAATCATCGTTGCCGACAACGGCAGCACCGACGGTTCGCCGGCCATCGCCGAAAAATCCGGCGTGCGCGTCGTGACGGTGAAGGAAAGGGGCTACGGCAGCGCGCTGCGCGGCGGCATCCGGGCCGCGTCCGGCGAATGGATTCTCATGGGCGACGCCGACGACAGCTACGATTTTTCCGAGGCGGACCGTTTCGCCAAAAAATTTCAGGAAGGTTTCGAGCTTGTCATGGGCTGCCGGCTGCCCGGCGGCGGCGGGACGATTCTGCCCGGCGCGATGCCGTGGAAAAACCGCTGGCTCGGCAATCCGGTGCTGTCGTTCATCGGGAGGCTTTTCTTCAAATGTCCCGCGCACGATTTCCATTGCGGCCTGCGCGGATTCACCCGGACGGCGTTCGAGAAGATGGATTTGCAGACCACCGGCATGGAGTTCGCGTCGGAGATGGTCATCAAATCCACCTTCAAGCGGTTGAAAATCACGGAGGTGCCCGTCACGCTGCGCCCGGACGGACGGTCGCGCCCGCCGCACCTGAAACCGTGGCGCGACGGCTGGCGGCACCTGCGGTTCATGCTGCTCTTTTCCCCGCGCTGGCTGTTTTTCGCGCCGGGGATTTTTCTCTCGGCGCTTGGAATGGTTCTGGGCAGCGTGCTTTCGGTTCAAGACCTGGTCATCGGCGGAATCAATTTGAACGTCGGGACGCTGATGATGGCGTGCATGGCCGTCGTCGTCGGCTTCCAGCTCGTCGTCTTCGCGTTCTTCACCAAGGTGTTTGCCATCGCCGAGGGGCTTTTGCCCGATGATCCCAAATTCTCCCGCGTCTTCCGGTTTTTCAATCTGGAAAAGGGCATTCTGCTCGGCCTCGCCGTGCTGCTGGCGGGCGTTCTTTTGTTTTTGCGCGCCGTCTGGATCTGGCGGCTGCACAATTACGGCACGCTCGACTACGAACAAAACCTGCGGCGCCTGATTCCCGCCGCCACGCTCATCGTCCTCGGCGTCCAGGGCGTTTTTTCCAGCTTTTTCATGAGTGCGCTCGGCTTGAAGACCGCGACGCGCAAACCGCCGGAGCCGCAAAATTGATGGCTCGCGCTTTCACGCCAAAGGCGGGTCGGTTCATTCCGGGATTTTTCCCTTTCACCATTCGACCTTGATGGAAAACCCAATCCCGGTAGCATGACGCGAAGATTAACCAAGTCATGAGCCGTCTTGTCATCGAAGCCGGGAAAACCGAACGCGCCTACTGGTCCGACCTGTGGCGGTATCGCGAGCTGTTTTTCTTCCTGTCGTGGCGCGACATTTTGGTGCGCTACAAGCAGACCGTCATCGGCATCCTGTGGGCGTTGATCAGGCCGCTGCTCACCATCGCCATCTTCACGGTGCTGTTCGGCAAGATGGCCGGCATGTCCTCGGGCGGCATTCCTTATCCGGTGTTTGTCTGCGCGGGCGCGTTGCCGTGGCAGTTCTTTGCCACCGCCATGAGCGAGGCGAGCAACAGCCTCGTCGCCAACGCCAACATGCTGGGCAAAATCTATTTCCCGCGCCTCATCGTCCCGGCCAGCGCGGTGATCGTGGCTTTTGCGGACCTGCTTATCTCGCTGCTCATTCTGGCGGCGATGATGGTGTGGTATCATGTCATGCCGACGTGGCGGCTGGTCACGCTGCCGCTGTTCACGTCGCTGGGAATGGCCGCCGCGCTGGGCGTGGGTTTCTGGCTGTCCGCGTTGAATGTGAAATACCGCGACTTCCGCTACGTCATCCCGTTTATCGTCCAGTTTGGTTTTTTCATTTCGCCGGTCGGCTACAGCCGCGACGCGCTCCACCAGAAACTGGGTGACACCTTCCTCGGCCAGGCCATTTACCTGTTGTATCCCTTCAATCCCATGGACGGGGTGATCAACGGTTTCCGGTGGGCGATTGGCGGACGGTCCACTCTTCCCCTGGATTGGGACAGCGTCATGATTTCCATCCTGACGGTGGTTCTGATCATGACTTTGGGTCTGCGCTATTTTCGATCCACGGAAAAAACATTTGCCGACATCATTTGACCCGCCATGGAAGTCCGCAGCATTGAAACCATTGTCCGGGCGCTGAACGCCGCGAAGGCGCGGTATCTCATCGTCGGCGGGCTGGCGGTCAACGCGCATGGCTTCGTGCGGCTGACCCGCGATGTGGACATCGTGCTTGGATTGGAACGCGAAAATGCCTCGCGCGGACTCAATGCGCTCTTACAGGCGGGCTGGCGGCTGGCCATTCCTGAAAAGCCCGAGGCTTTTGCCGACGCGGTGACCCGCGAGCGCTGGCGGACGGAAAAGAACATGATTGTCCTGAAACTGTGGAGCGACGAACACCGGCGGACGCCCGTTGACATTTTTGTTTATGAACCGTTTGATTTTGCCGCCGAATTTTCGCGGGCTGGCCGGCTGGAAATTTGTCCCGGCCTTCTGGCGCCGGTGGTGACGCTGGAAACGCTTTTGAAAATGAAGCGCGCCGCCGGACGCCCGCAGGATTTGACGGACATTGAAGAATTGAAACGCGCCCGATGATACAACCTTTTCACATTGAACCGGACTGGCGCTGGGGCACGCCGGAAGGCAGCCGGGAATTTGACCGGTTGCTTGACCGCAGCCTGTCCTTCCGCGAAAAGCTCGAATGGCTGGAGGAGGCCGAGACGCTGTCCCTGCGCCTGCGCGCCAGCCGGAAAACCAGGACCGGAAAGCGGAAACGTGAAACCGCAAAGCGGAAACCGGGGGGCTGAAAATGGACCGGAGAAAACTGGAATTGAAACAGCGGACAAAGAGGTTTGCCGGGCGGATCATCCGTCCGTATGTGGCATTGCCGCTTCGCCGTGCCGAGTTGGCCGTGCTGGGCAGGCAGATGTTGAGGTCGGGAACCTCCGTGGCGGCAAATTATCGGGAAGCCTCGCGGGCGCGTAGCCCGAATGAATTCGTCTCGAAGATCGAGTTGTGCGCCCAGGAGGCTGACGAGACCCAATTGTGGCTTGAATTGTTGCGGGATGACTGCGGCGTCAAATGTCAGGAACTGGATTCGCTCTGGACGGAAGCCGATGAACTGATTGCCATTTTTGTCACCATGTCAAAAAACACGAAGCAGAACAACAAAGACCGGAAGGCTGAAACTTGAAATCTGAAGACAAGCGACTGAAGTTCGTGACCATGCGTTTTGTGGAACGGCATGACCAGCCTGCTTTTCAGGTTTCCGGTTTCCGGTCCCAGGCTTCGAGTCTCTGCTTTCAAGTTTCAGGTCTCTGATTTATGAGCGACGTTGCCATCAAAGTGGAGGGGCTGGGCAAAAAATACCTCATCCGCCACCAGGGCGGCGGACGCCACCGCTACGTGGCGTTGCGCGACGTGCTGGCCGGCAAATTCAAGGGGCTGTTGAATTGGAAACCGGAAACCGGAAACCGGAAATCTGTGGAGGAGTTTTGGGCGCTCAAGGACGTTTCCTTTCAAATCAAACACGGCGAGGCGGTGGGCATCATCGGGCGCAACGGCGCGGGCAAGTCCACCCTGCTGAAATTGTTGAGCCGCATCACCGAGCCAAGCGGGGGCCGGATTGAACTGGAGGGCCGCGTGGCCAGCCTGCTGGAAGTGGGCACGGGTTTCCACCCCGAGCTTACGGGGCGCGAAAACATCTTTCTGAACGGCGCGATTCTGGGGATGCACCGGGCGGAGATCAGGAAAAAATTTGACGAAATCGTCGCGTTCGCCGACGTGGAGAGATTTCTGGACACGCCGGTGAAGCATTTTTCCAGCGGCATGTATATGCGGCTGGCCTTTGCCGTCGCCTCCCATCTGGAACAGGAGATTTTGATCGTGGACGAGGTGCTGGCCGTGGGCGATGCCCTGTTCCAGAAAAAATGCCTGTCCAAGATGGACGATGTCCGGCACAGCGGGCGGACCATCCTCTTCGTCAGCCACAACATGGATGCCATTCTAAGGTTGTGCAGCCGCGCGATTTTCCTGCAGGCGGGGCGGATTTTGGAGGACGGTGCCGCGCAATCCGTCGTTGCCCGCTACACAACGCAGCAGTTGCAGCAGCCGGCCAGCGTCAGCTTCGAGCATCTTCCCGCCGGGTCGCTGGCCCGCCGGAACATCCGCATTTCAAGCGTCGCCTGGCCGCCATCCGCCGGCAACAACCCGCCGTGGGTCGTTCCCTTCGGCGAACCGATCCATTTTTTTGTCAATGTTCATTGTCTCAAGCCGGTGCAAAACGTCGAGCTTGGCATCGCGCTGCACGCCCCCACCGGGACGGAAATCGCCTCCTCTTCGAGCATTGCGACCCGGCCGGGTCTGAACCTGGCGCCGGGCAAATACACCATTTCCGTCACCTACCGCTCCCTGAATCTGGTTCCGGGAGGCTACAATTTCGGGATAGGGCTGAAGTCCGCCGAGGGCAGCGAGGAGCATTTTCCAAATGCGTTCTCGCTGGACGTGGTTCCCTCGGAAAAATCCAGCCTGCATAAAACAGACACGTTCTGGGGTTACGTTGTTCCCGATGTCGCCTACGAATTCAACAAGGCCTGATATGCCCCTGCTCCATCAAACTCGAAATTTCCTGAATAAATTGTTGTCGCCCGTTGGCTTCACTTTTGTCCGCGCTGAAAAACAGCCGTGGTTCCGGCCCGGGATCGCAACCACCACGGTTGGCCGTTATTCAATTCAGATCCCGGCCATCAATCCGCTTTCAACACTTTATGTCAAGAATCCCGGCTATACGGGCCATCTGGGAAGACTCGCCGCGCTGCTGAAGGCAAAATATCCGGGCCTTGCCGCCATTGACATTGGCGCAAACGTCGGCGACACCGCCTGCATCATCAAATCCGCGGCGGACATCCCGTTGCTGTGCATCGAGGGTGACGATTTCAGTTTCGGCTTTCTCGAAAAAAACATGAAACAGTTTCGGGATGTCGCCGTTCACAAATTGTTCCTGGGGGAAAGGTCGGGGGTCATTTCGGCGGCATTTGAAAAAACCGGCTGGAACACGACCATCAAGCCGGACAAGGCTGCTTCCGCCACAAAGATAGACGTGGTGAGTTTGGATGATTTTCTCGCCACTCAATCGAATGTGGCAGATTACAAACTGGTCAAGATTGACACCGAGGGCTTTGACTGCCCCATCATCCGCGGCGGCGCAAAGTTCATCCAGCAATCGCATCCGGTCATCGCGTTTGAATACAATCGCGACAACATGGACGCCATCGGCGAAAACGGGGCGGACACGCTCGCGATGCTCTCGCGGCTGGGCTATTCGCAGATCTTTTTCCACGATTGCAACGGCAGGTTCTTTTCCTCGGCCTCGATGTCCGACCATCAAACGGTTCAGGACCTGCTTGACTACGCCGACGGGAAGCTCGGCACGATTTATTACTTCGACATCACTGTTTTTCACGAAGACGACCGCGCCATCGCCGTGGAGTTCGCAAAAATGGAACGGGCGTTGCGCGCAGCCTGAAATCAACCGTGACCCATCTCCGGCAATCCATTCTTTCAGCCCTCCCCGGCCCGCTGCGCCAGGCCTTCCGGTGGTTGCGGAAAAAGTTCCGGGACCGCGTTGATTTTTTTTATTTTCCGGTCTGGCTGGCCTTCCAATGCGCGCGCCACCGGAAAAAGGCCGTGATTGTTTTCCGCCTCGGCGCGCTGGGCGACGTGGTTTGCACCCTGCCCCTGTGCGCCGAAATCCGCAAACGCCATCCCGGCAGGCTGCTGGTTTATGTCACGCTCGCCGACTACGCGAAAATGGTGCTGCTGTCCCGCGCGGCGGACTGTGTCTATGGCTCGTTCTGGAAATACGGCGTCTGGAGCCTTCCGGCGCCCCATCGGTTTGGTCTGGTCGAAAAAATCTACTACCCGCGGACGACCGATGAGCGGTCCCCGGACACCGGCGCTCAATGCCATCTCGTGGATGACCTTGCGGCTTCGTGCGGCATGACCATTCCCAATCCAAACCGCCAGCCGCATTTGTTTCCGTCACCCGGATTGATCAAGGCGGTTCAAGCCATATATGGATTGGAGAAAGCTGTCGCCGCCGGGCGGCTTGTTGTGGGAATCAACTGCGGTCGTAGCTGGCCTGTGAAAGAATGGGACGCCGCAAAATGGCAGCAGCTCGTGGACAGGATTCACGCGGACCATGACACGGTTGTGTTGCAATTTGGGTTGACCAGAGGCGGTGATGACAAATACGAGCACCTGCGCGGAGTGCAATTTTTGGCGAACCGGCTGAAGTCGGACGAACTGGTGGCACTCATTGCCGGTTGCGATCTGGTCGTCTCCATTGATTCGGGGCCGGTGCATGTCGCCGGCGCGGTGGGCACGCCGGTCATTGGGTTGTTCGGCGCGAACAATCCGCGCCACCGCCTGCCACCGGACTCGCCGGGAACGGGTTTGGTCGGCAATGTGCCCTGTTTGTTTTGCCACCATGCGACGCCACGCGGCCACTGGCAAACCGGATGCCCGAACGACATCCGCTGCATGAAAGAATTGGATGTTCAGACGGTTTTTGACGCCATCAAGCCCACGCTTGCCGAACGAGGGAACAAATCCGCTTCCTAAAACAGAAAACCTTAACACCTTTTCAAAATCCATTCCAAGCCGTGGAATTGCGCAAGGTTGATAGGCATCCGCCTATCCAGCGGGAATAGCCGCCATTCCAATGGGAATGGATATGATGCTTGCGCGAATTATTATGCTTCCTGCCGGAAGCATCATCTTCCCGACCGGAGCGGCATTCATTCCCGCAGGAAGCGCCTTGCCTCCAAAAGGAATTACCTCAATTCCAGCAGGAATGGTTGCGATTCCTGCTGGAATCACCGTGCTTCCAGCCGGAAAAACGACTTTTCCCGCTGGAAAAACCGCCATTCCAACGGGAAAATATCGCAACCAGTTCAGAATCAGCAGTTTGCTATTTTGCCGGAGCCGCTGTGGTGGGAGCTGGCGGCGTGGGCGTGGGCGGATTGGCGGTGCTATGATTGCGCACCTTGCTGCGGATGTTTTGGAGCTTTTTGGCGGCGGGCGTGCCTTTGCCCAGCAACCCGGCCATGGCATCAATCACGCCGCTGGCGTCGTTATAGGCGCCATAGGTCGCGGTCTGCAAATCGGACGTGGCCTGGATGTGGGCCACTTCCGTCTTCTTCTGGACCGGCGCAAGCGTGTTGACCGAGCCCAACTCTCCCTGCAGCCGGGTGATGTGCGCGGTGACGTCAAAATTTTTCGCCGCCAGCGCCTTCTGGTTGTCGGGGTCCTGCATGTAGGAGATGGTTTGAGTGACGATGCCTAGTTTTTCAGTGAATGTGTGCATGATGTTTTGTTGTTTGAATGTTTCGGCCTTCGCGCGTCATTATCATAATCGGTGGAATAATGCGCAAAGCCGGAATTGGCAAATCTTATACATTTTTTGTCATTGTCCCTGCTGTGATTCTGATTTCGGCTTTCCGCCTTCCGCCGTTTGCTTTTCCCCAATGAGGAAGTGACAAGACACATGGCTTTATCCAGAATCTCCAAATCGGTTTTGCCGAATGACATGAACATTTCCGTCATCATCTGCACGCACAATCCGCGCGAGGATTATCTGGCGCGCAGGTGAATCCACTCATGTCGAAGACAATGTGAGCAGCGTTTCCAAATGAACAACGCAACGAACCGGATAAAAACATTGGATGGATTGAGGGGGCTTTCCATCATTCTTGTTTTTCTGAATCATCTTGGATTTGGCCTTTTTGAGGGCGGGTATGTCGGTGTTGATGTTTTCTTTGTCATTTCCGGTTTTGTCATCACCCGGAGCATCAGGAATCACTATGGCGACCCGGATTTTCTTTCGGCTTTTTACGAAAGGCGAATTCGCCGGCTTTTGCCGTCCTTGATCACCACAATTCTTGTTTGCTATGGCATATCACAGTTGTTTTTTGATGCCTCCGACCGGCTCACAATCAATTCTTCCATTCTTCCCTCGGCCTTGGGGTTTAGTAATTTATTCTTTTACAAGCAGGCGGGATATTTTGACGAAACATCCATCGAGAAACCGCTCCTGCACACATGGTCGCTTTCGGTCGAAGAGCAATTTTACATCGCATACGCGCTGCTGATTTTCCTGTTGCACAAACCCGTTTTCAAATCGCATACCAAACCAGCCGCAGCCTTGCGATTGATTTTGCTATTGTCGGCGACAGCGTCTCTTTTGCTGTCGGCTTGCGTGACCAACAAGCACGGATCGTTCAGTTATTTTTTAATCCCGACCCGCTTTTGGGAAATAGGGCTTGGCTGCCTAGCCTTCTGGTATGATTGGAGGTTGCCAGCCCGATGCAGCCGGATAATGCCGGTGCTTGGTCTTTGCTTGATTTTCACCGGCTCTGTGTTTTTCAACAGTGAAACCCCCTATCCCGGCATTGCGGCAATTTTGCCAACTGCGGGAACTCTCTTTTTAATACTCGGACAGTCAAACGAAGGTTCTACCATCAATCGGATTTTATCAGGCCGATGTTTGACTTTTATGGGCGACATTTCTTACGCCTTATATCTTGTCCACTGGCCAGTCATCGTATTTGCAACCGCTTTTTTTCCGGGCGGACTATCGCTGTTCGCAAAATTTGCAATTGTTTGCCTAAGCGTTTTTGCAGCATCAATGCTGACCTTTCGGATTGAGAATCCAATCAGGCAAAAGCGATTCTTTGGATCAAGAAAATCGCTGTTTTCGTTTGCGGCCAGCGGTGTTGGGATGGTCGCGCTGCTCTCTTTTTTCACAATGCACTCCACGCCCAAGCCGGTGCATAAAATGTCCCTCATTGTCGAGGATTCGGTGCTCAAGAGCATTCTGCCAAATTCTGGGGGGGGTGGCTTGATTATGGAAGCGTTGAACCATCGCTCGTTGAGACGGTTGGCGCAGGCAAGAATGCTAACACCGTTGTCTGGGGAGACAGCCATGCGATGAATCTTTTAGACGGACTGGTGGCCAACAGCACCAACTACGATTTGTCATTTAAGTTTTTGGTGGATTATTCCACGCCGCCAGTGCTCGGATTAAGCTCTGAAAATATCGGCAGCGAAATGTATAACAGCAATGCCCTCAAATACATCATCGGACACCAAGAAATCACCAATGTCATCTTAACAGCCAACTGGACGGCTTATTTAGAAGGTGCAAAATACTTTGGACACCGCAGCGGTGACAACCCCACTTTCAACTACCTTGGAAAACCTGTAAAAAAAGATTCCGCATACAAAATTTTCGGGCAGCAACTTGAGGCAACGGTGTCCGCACTGTCAGGCGCGGGCAAGAATGTTTTCATCTGTATGCCGGTCCCGACTTATGATGTAAACGTGTCAAAGGCCGTGCGTTTATTGCGAATGACGGGACGCGACCCGAACTCCGCATTGGGTTACTCCCTGAATGACTACACAAACGTCAATGCCGGCTTGATAAAAGTGTTCACCAAAATCAGCAGTGAACATCAAAACACTGCAATCATTCCGCTGCAATTGTTTTTATCCACAAACGGAACTTCCATGGTGGCTGAAGGAACAAATTCCTTATACAAGGACGCGCATCATTTAAGTTCATTCGGCTCGACATTCATAGGGCGGCAGGTCAGCGAGATCGTCGCCGGACATTGACGGAGAGATAAAAATTGAAAATCCATTGGGGTTCAATTTATCATTAGATCGTCATCATGTGTGTCATTTCCGTCATCATCTGCACGCACAATCCGCGCGAGGATTATCTGCGCCGCGTGCTGGATGCCCTGCGCGCGCAGACGCTGCCATTGCCGGATTGGGAACTGCTGCTGGTGGACAATGCCTCGGAAAAACCGCTGGCGGGACGGATTGATCTTTCGTGGCATCCAAACGCACGCCATGTCCGGGAGGAAAAAATTGGGAAGGCCCACGCCCTTTTGCGGGGAATTGCCGAATTCAAAGGAGGGCTTTTTGTCATCGTGGACGACGACAACGTGCTGCGGGCAGATTATCTCCGGGCCTGCCTGAAAATCAGCGCGGATTACCCGCAGTTGGGCGCGTGGAGCGGAAGTTGTCTGCCGGAATTTGAAGTGGAGCCGTCTGCGGAATTGCGTCCGTGGCTGGCCGGCCTGGTCATCGAAAAGCTGACCGTGGCGGTCTGGGCCAAGCTGCGATACGGGACAGATGCCTGCCCGATGGGTGCCGGGATGGTGGTGCGCCAGAGCGTGATCGAGCACTACCGGGAACTGGTTTTACATGATCCAATCCGGAAATTATTTGGGCCGGACGGCAAAAATCCCGGTGCCGGCGATGATGCGGACATGGCGTTGTGCGGTTTTGATCTCGGCCTGGGCACGGGCCGGTTTCCAGAATTGGAATTGACCCATCTGATTCCGGCGCGGAAGCTCACCTTGAAATATGTCGAAAGTCTTCATGAAGGATTTGGCTATGCCAGCTTGATACTGAAGGCCGTTCATCAGCCGGAACTTTTGCCGGAAGAACCGCGATGGGCAAAAGGGCGGGTTTTGATCAAGGGTCTGCTCTATTGGGCGGCGGGAAAAAGCCGCGTCGAAAGACGGATCAGACTGGCTGAAGAAAAGGGGCGATTGCGCGCAAACCTCGAACTCAATAAAATTGGATATCCCCGTTCAAAATCAATAAGAACGTCCGAGTCGTGACGATGATTGTCTTTTTTATGACCGCCGTTTTCCCAACATGACCCGAATGCGATGAACCTGATAGGCCCTCTAAAAAACCTCCGGTTTCGTTTCTTCTACAGTTTAATGACGAAAAGGGGAATTCCACTGGTGACGTTGGGAGAAGCGAATCAATGGACTCTGTCGGAGGCCGGACTGAATCCCAACAGCAAGGTTCTTTGCGCCGGGGCGGGACATGACATATCATTTGAAAAGGCGTTGATTGCGCGTTATGGATGCAAGGTGGTGTTATTGGATCCATCACCCACCGGAATCGCAACGGTCCAACGGGAAAACATTCCGCCGGAACGTTTGAATTTTATGGCGGTCGGCTTGACCGGGCGGGACGGCACTCTAAATTTCGCGCATCCTGAAGATTCAATGGAAGGTTCCTTTCATGCGCAACCAGCCGGCTTGTCTGGAGGATTGCAATTCAACTGCAAATCGCTTTCGACTTTAATGTCGGAACTCAAATGGAACCAGATTGACCTGTTAAAATTTGATATTGAAGGCTGTGAATACGATGTGATTCAAGACTTGCTTGAAAAGCAGTTGCCAGTGAAGCAAATTTGCGCCGAGTTTCACTATGGGCTGCAGTTCGATCATACCAGGGGAGAAATGATACAAAAAATCATGGCTCTTCGGCGCGGGGGATACGATTTGATTCATCAAATCCATCGGGATCATACGTTTTTATTGAGATCCCGCAAAATGTGATTGCCGCCGGCCAAAAGCTGGCTTGTCTTGGAGAACATGGGCGCTTCAGGTTGTTTTCTGGTTAAACTTTCTTGAATTCCAATGGCAATAACTATATCTACCGTTGACCGTGATTGAAAACCATCCACCCCTTCTGATTGCCGCAGAGTTTCCCCCCAACGCTTCGGGCGGCGGGGGGGCCATCGTGCGCCAAATGTTGAAGGACTGGCCGGTGGACCGTCTGTTTTGGTGGAGCTGCCAGCCTGACCGTGACAAACGTTTTGGCCAGAAGGTTGCCGCGCATCGGGTCGCGACCATCCCGCCCAGGCTTTATCCCAATCGCCGCTTTCGTTCTCCCAAAGTCTGGTTTTTGAGGCATGTCTGGAGCCGGTGGGCGGCGCATCATTTTCACAGCACGCTGTCGCTTTTCAAACCGGAAATGGTTTGGGTGATTCCATCAAGCTGGAGCATCCCCCCGCTCGTCAATGCCCTGTTGCCGGCCAATCTTCCTTTCCATGTATCCGTGCATGATTATGCGGATTGCAACGACTGGGTGAAACCGTTTGGACTGGCACAGGCCCGCCGGTTGCAGGCGCAGTTGGAATTGTTATATGCGCGGGCCACCAGCCGGGATGGTATTTATTATCCGATGATTGCGGATTTGCGGGCGCGAACGGGCCGGGATGCCATCGGGCCGGTCCATGCCGGCCTGGAAAAAATGGATTTTGAATACCTGCAAACCAAGACAACCGGTCCGGGCGATCAAATCCGCATCGCCTATACCGGAACCATCAGCCGTGAGGAAAATTTTGCGCAATTTGTCCAGGCGCTCGCCGCCGTCCGCCCCAGATTCTCCAAGGTCGTTTCACTTGAAATTTTCAGCTCCCATTCCTATCGCGACCGCCCCTGGTTTGACGCGACGTGGATGAACGAGCGCGGCAATCTGGCGGAGCCGCAGTTTTCGGTTGAATTGAAAAAATGCGCCTGGGGTTTTGTGATGATGTCACTGGCTGAGGATGACCGCAGCCAGCGTTTCAGTTTGCCGACAAAGTTTGCCAGTTGCATGGCCGCCGGACTGCCGGTGTTTGCCCTGGGACATCCGGAATGCAGTTTGATAAAGGCGGCCCAGCAATACCGCGTGGGTGCCTGCGCCACCTCGGGCGAACAGGAATACTTGCGCGCCAAGGTGTGGGAGGCGTTCTCCCTGCAAAATCCGTGGGAGATTTTCGGGCCGGAAATCCGGCGCTGCGCGCGGGAGGAATTTGACGCGGTCCGCATCCGCCAGATGCTCCATCAGTGCTTCATCACCGGCGCGCGCGGGCGGCAAAACAAAGTGCCCGCCGCGCCGGCTTAAAGGAACGTTATTTCTTTGCCAATCCGGGTGAGACGGAAGCTGACTCTTGCCGCTCGTCCGCCACCGCTTTGCGGCTTAACCGCCGGAAGGATCGCGGGTTGTTCAGCGTGGCCGGTTCGCCGCGCCGGGTCAGCCGCGTTTTCAATTTCCGGAGCCATGCCGGCCAGTAGGGATTCAGGGCAACGCGCCATTTTCCGAGCGCGGTGGACTGGTCAATGGCCTGCGCGGGCCGGCTCCACGCCGCCACGTAATCGCTTTGCTGCGGCGGACGGGCCAGAATCGGAACGTCAGCGGTCTTTTGCGCCAGCACCGCCATCAAAACGGGGCCGGAGGCGTTCAATTCCACGCGCCGCCCGATCACTGCGGGATTGTTCACCTCGTAAAACGGCGAGTCCCCCTTGAACGTCTCGAACAGGACGATTTTGCGCAGGACAAACCCGTTTTGTTCGTTGAAAACACCGAAGAAAAGCTCCGGGCTGAACTGGTAAAAGCCATGCCCCATGAACCCATTGGCCGGCGTGACAGTGATGAAATGTCCGCCGACCCGCAACAGCTCCAGCGAATGCTTCAGTGCGGCCTGATAGTTGAAAATGTGCTCCAGCGTTCCACTGTCCAGCACCAGATCGAAGCGGCCCCGCATGGATTCCGGAAACGGTTCGTTGAGATCGTGCAAAAAAGTGGCGCCTTCAAAATCGCTGCGATCAATGGTCACCAGTTCTCCGGCGCCCAAAATCCGGAAAAATTCATCGGCGAAAACATCCTTGCAAGGCTCGCGCAAAAAGCAGCGGTTGATTTGCCCGCCGGTCGCCGGAATGCCGAAGTCTTGCGCGGCCCGGCGCAAAGCTCGCGGCGGACAATTCAGCCCCAGATGTCCCAGTGTGGCGGTCCGGCTGAAATTGACGCCGAGATTTTTTGCCCAAAGCAAAAATTTGGCCGTGTTAAAATCTACTGCCATAGCACCGCTGACCTGCCCGGCGGCGCGGGATTTATAGCCAAACCACGCGAGCGCCGGCAATCGAATTCTTCAGCCCGCCGCCGGCATTTGCCATGCGGACAAGCGCGGAGAGGGATTTTGAAAAGGTGTTGCATTGAAGCAGACGGCTGTTTCAAATGTCCGCAAATGCAAGTTCTTTTGGCGACCTGCGGCTCATGGCATTTGCGGCAGACGGCCCGGGCTTTTGAAGATCGAGGCGCGCTGGCCGGTCTGTGGATTTCCGACAAGAACAGCACGCGCATCGCGGCGGACCAATACCGCCGCTGCTGGCCGTATCATCTGGCCATGAAACCGTTCTACCAGTTGGCTTCCCAAATCTGGATCGAAAGGGCTTTTTATTTTAATTCCCCAATCTGGCGCGCATGGATCAAACGCCAGCCCTGGCCGGAGGCGGATGTGGTTCAGGCGACGATGGGTTTTGCCGCGGAATTGTTTGACCGCGCGGAAAAGACCGGCACGCTGAAAGTCGTGGACTGTCCGAACAGCCATCCCGCTTCCTACCACGGTTACTGGCAGCGCGAGTGCGACTTGTGGTGTCCGGGCGAGAAGGTTCCCATTCCGCAGTGGATGTTTGAGCGGATGAAACGCGAGCTGGAGCGGGCGGATTTGATTTTATGCCCATCCAATTTTGTCCGGGACACCATGACCGCCAACGGCCTCCCTGCGGAGAAATGCTTTGTGAATCCGTTCGGCGTGGACACCTCGATTTTTGTTCCACGCGAAAGCGCCCCACGAATTCCGCGATTCATCTGCGTGGGAACCATTTGCCTGCGAAAGGGACACCAGTATTTGTTTCGCGCCTTTGAACAGGTCAAACGGGCGCTGCCGGCCGCCGAGTTGATATGTGTCGGTGATGTCAAAACTGATTTCCGGCGGGAATGGCCGCGCTGGAAGGGAACCTTTACACATCATCCGCATCTTTCGCACCCGGAACTGGCGGCGTTGCTGCCCCAATGCACGGCCTTTGTTCTGACTTCGGTGGAGGAAGGTTTCGCCCGCGTGATCACGGAGGCGATGGCCGCCGGCCTGCCCGTGATTGCCACGCATGAAAGCGGGGCTGGCACACTGGTGACTGACGGGGCGGAAGGATTCATCGTGCCGGCGCACGAACCGGAGGCGGTCGCGTCGGCCATGGAAAAACTGGGGCGCGACCCGGCGCTTTGCGAGCGCATGGGCGCGGCTGCGCGCCGGAAGGGGGCGAAAAAAAACACCTGGCAGGATTATGGCGACCGGCTGCTGGCGGAATATCACAAGCGATTGAGCCGATGAAAATTGCCCTGCTCACCACCGACAACCGTGACCATGACCGCGATTATGCCGGCGCGTTTCCCCGTTTTGGCACCGCACCCGAAGCGTTGTTGCAGGGGTTCGCGCAACTGCCGGAAGCGGAGGTGCATGTGGTCAGTTGCACGCGGCAGCCGCTGATCGCGCCGGAAAAAATCGCGCCGAACATTTATTACCACAGCCTGCGCATCCCGAAAATCGGCTGGATGCGCACGCTGTTCCAAGGCTGCATCCGTGCCGTCCGAAAAAAGCTGAAGGAAATCCAGCCGGACATCGTCCATGGCCAGGGCACGGAACGCGACTGCGCCATCAGCGCCGCGCTGTCGGGCTTCCCAAATGTCCTCACCATTCACGGCAACATGGCCGAACTGGCGCGCTTGTTCAATGCGCGGGCCGGCAGCTACGCATGGCTGGCCGGCAGACTGGAAAATTTCGCCTTGAGGCGGACCGCCGGCGTTTTTTGCAACTCGGCCTACACCGAAGGCCTCGTCCGTCCGCGCGCAAAAAAAACCTGGCGCGTGCCCAACGCCCTGCGCGCGGAATTTTTCAGCCCGCAACGCCAGCCTCCCGCCGCCCGCTGCCAGTTGCTCAACATCGGCGTCATCACCCCGCGCAAACGGCAGTTGGAACTGCTCGGCGTGGTCGAGCGGCTTCGTTCCACGGGAATGGATTTTCATTTCCGGTTTGTCGGTGACGCGCCCGCGGGGGACGATTACGCCCGCGCCTTTCTGGAAAAAATCCGCCCGCTGGAGGCGGCGGGGGTTGCCAGCCATTCCGCGCCGATGGGGACCGCCGGGTTGGTGGCGGAATTCGACCGCAGCCACGCGCTGGTTCATTTCCCAATTGAAGAGGCATTTGGCCTGGTGGTGGCCGAGTCGCTGGCGCGCGGCTGCAAATTTTTCGGCGCGCGCACCGGGGGCATCGTGGACATCACCACCGGCGTGGCGGGGGCTGAACTGTATGAGGCGAACGACTGGAGCGGCCTGGTTTCCGGCATCGCGGCATGGATGCGCGGCGGCTTTGGGTGTTCCACCGGCGGCGCGCGGATCATGCAGGACCGTTACAGCCCGCAGGTCATCGCCCGCCGGCACCTGGAAATTTACAGCGAGGTTCCCGGCCATTGAGCGGCAATTGGCTTGACTCTTTTGGCGCAGCGCAAATTATCACGGAAATCAACCAGGCATGATGAACAAGATTTTTCCCGGCAAACATCGCGACCTCGCGCTGATCCTTTCTTTTTTCGTCGGACTCGTGATCCTGTTTCACGTTGGCACCGCGTTGCGCGGGCACGGACAGTTTCGCGACCTCCATCTGGGCACGGCGCTGCACTACGCGCAGACCAAAATTGATCTGGCGGACACGGTCATTGTCGGATTCAACGCCACGGGAACGCCCACGATCCAGGAGTTGCCGGTGTGGCAGATGGCGGCGGGGCTGGCGTTCAAGCTCCTCGGCCCGTGGTGGGGCTGGGCGAATATCGTCGCGCTGGGGCTGTTTTTGCCCTGCCTGTTCCCGCTGTTCCAAATCGCGCGGATGTGCCTGGATGAGCGGCGCGCGTGGTGGGTGCTGATTTTCTTCCTGGCCGAACCGCTGGTGTTCATCAACGCAGGCGCGGCGGCCACGGACGGCTTTTGCCTCGCCGCGGCCATCTGGTTTCTTTATTGCGGTGTGAAGCTGGTGCGTGAGCCGGGCTTGAAATGGCTGGTGCTGGCGTGTGCTTTCGGGTGTCTGGCGGCGGTCTCCAAACTGCCGTTTTTCATGGCCGCCGGACTGGCATTGTTGATCCTGACATTGTGGCAGTCTGGTTTTGATATCAAGCGCCTGGGTTTTTTGGCGGTGGCTGGCGGCGTGTCGGGCATGGTTTTTCTTCTCTGGACGCACTACACCGATTCATTGCAGGCGAACGCGGTTTTTCCATTCGTGGACCTGCGCCTGAAGGGAACCACGAACGGGAGCACGATGATGTTCTGGTATTTTGGTGACTGGCACTACCGGTTGTCGGCAGGCAACTGGATCAAGGGCGGCTGGCGCTGTTTGACGGCGTTGCTGGGAAGTTTTCTGCTGGCCGGCCTGGTTGCGCTCGCGTTGGCGGACAAGAAGGGCAACCCCGTTGCCCGTTGTCTGCTGGCCGGGGCGCTGCTGACGACGCTGGTGTTCACCCATCTGGTGCTGCATCACTGGCATTATTACCTGATGTTCGCCCCGGCGGTGGCGCTGCTGTGCGCGGAGGGACTGGCGGTTTTGGAGATGAGATTTGCCCCGCAAAGCTCGAAGCCGGCCTTTGGCATTTTTGTGGCCGGGCTGCTCGGGCTGTCCCTGCTGCAAGGGTTGATGGGAATGCGGAGTCTGACGTATGACCCCTACCCGGCTGAAATGGCGGACATCATCCGCTCGCATACCGCGCCCACCGACAAACTGGTCGTCTCCGGCGGCGGCTGGGGCGGCGAAGAATTAATTCGCGCAGACCGCCAGGGCCTTTCAGTCTGGAACCTGCAAATCTTTGACGACCCCGCGAATTGCGCGAAATTGAAATCCCTGGGTTATGACAAGCTGGTGATGATCAGCGAATCTCCGTTTCAAAATGCCATCCAGATTGTCAATCCGGGGCAGGCGGGCATTAAGCGCATATTTTACGCGGATAAGGTGACGCCGCTGGTGGGGAAATGGCCCACCGTGTTCCAGACGGATGATATTTTGATCAAGGAAATCCCCTGATGGTTCAGGGCTTGTGGCGCTGCTGGTAATCGCCCCGGCTGAAATATTTTTCCAGCCAGACATACGCGCAGATGAAGAAATAGCGGCTTCCCATCTCCTTGATTTTTAATTTTGCCACGCCAAAGCGCCGGTTGCGCCAGGTGATCGGAATCACCGTCCACGAATAGCCGCGCACGATGGCCTTGAGCGGGATCTCCACCGTCAGGTTGAAATGCGGCGCAATCAGCGGTTCGCAACCCTGGATGACCGTCCGGCGATACGCCTTGAACGCGTTCGTCGTGTCGTTCAGGGAAATCCCGAAAATGCAGCGGATGAAAAAATTCGCGAGCCGGTTCACGATCAGCTTCACCTTGGGATAATCAATCACGCCGCCGCCCCTGATGAACCGGCTGCCGAACACGCAGTCCCATCCTTCGTTCAGCAGCTTCCAGTAGCGCACCACGTCGCGGGCGTCATCGGACTCATCGGCCATCATGATGACCACCGCGTCGCCCGCGCAGTTGCGCAGGCCGGTAATGATCGCGCGGCCAAAGCCGTGTTCGCCGGTGTTCCGAACCGGGCGCAGCGTCGGGATTTTTGCCTTCAACCGCTGCAACACCTCCCATGTTTTGTCCTCGCTGCCGTCATCCACCACCACAATCTCGTGCGGGATGTCATGGCGCAAAACCTCCCGGTGCAGGCGCTCCAGTATCGCGGGCAGGGATTCCTCCTCGTCACGGGCCGGAATGACCACGGAAAATAATTTCAGCGGCGGCGCGGCTGGATTGGGCGCGGGCGAATTCATTGAATAACAAGCGGAAAGCGGAAAGCGGAAAGCGGAAAGCGAAAGTAATCTGAGCCGCAAAAAAGCGCGGAAGTCACAAAATGAATTGCGGTCCGGCTTTTGCGGTTTTTGCGATTTTTTGCGGCTGACAAAAAAATTTGCATTTATGGCTGTGGGTTTCCGCTTTCCGTTTTTTTCATTTTCGCTTTCAACTTGAAATCTCCAGCCAGTCCGGATGCCGCTCCGCGTGCGCGGCGATTTCGTCAAGCACCTGCGGTAGGGAAATTTTCGGCGACCAGTTCCATGCCTTTTTCGCGAGTGCCGAATCCAAAACCATCCACGGAATATCAAACGGGCGCGGTTTCGCGTCGCTCCGCACGGCGTGTTTGCCGAAACGCGCGTCGCACCAGTTCGTGAGCTGCGCGAGCGACATGGCGCTGGCCGCGCCGCCGCTAAAATTGGCGATGCGCGGTTTGCCGTCGCCGCGATGTTTCATCTGCGCCCGCAGCGCCGGCACGAGGTCGCGCGGATGCAGGCAGTCGCGGACCTGATGGCCTTGACCGCCGAAGCCGATGTATTTGAGCGGGCGCTGCCGCAGATGCGAATTGATCCAGAACGAAAAAATCCCCTGGTCCGGCCTTCCGAATTGTCCCGCGCCCGCGAGCACGCCGCAGCGGTTGATCCAGACGGGAAAATCAAACGTCGCGGCGTATTCGAGCGCGATGGCCTCGCTCGCCAGCTTGCTGGAGCCGTAAAGCGAAATCGGCGGCGCGGTGGAAAATGTTTCACTGACACCGGCGGCGGTCAATCCCTCCGGCAATTTCGCACCGGACTTGGGCCGGAACGCGCGCTGACGGACTTCCACCGGCAGCGCGGCGAGTGGCGGCACGGAATAAACGCGGCTGGTGCTCAACAAAATCAGCCCGGCGCCGTGCATCTTGCAGTATTCGAGGAGGTTGACCGTGCCCCACAAATTGTGTTCGAGCAACTGTCGGGAGCTGGTCTTGCCGTCCACGCCGGCCAGCACGCTGGGATTCGCGGCGGCATCAATCACGAAATCGGCGGCGGGCAGCGGCTCGAAATCGGCGGCGCAGCGGACATCGGCGTGGATGATTTTCACGCCCAGTCTTGCGAGATCGCGGCGGTTCAGTTCACTGCCGGGGCGGACGAAATTGTCCACGCCGACGATCTGCAAATGTGGCGTTGATTCCAGCAACGCCCGCGCCAGCGTGCTGCCGACGAAACCGCAAATGCCGGTGATGAGAATCTTCATTTTATTTCAGCCACAGATTTTCACAGATTTGACTCTCTGCGCCTCTGTGCCTCGGTGGCAAATTTTAGCTTTGAACCGCCGCAAAAATTTCATTCAAAATCTCCTTCAGGCCGTAGCGGTATTTCCAGTCGGGATAATGCTTCTGGAATTTCCGCACGTCGCTGACATACCAGATGTGGTCGCCGATGCGGTTGTCCTCGACGTAAGTCCAGTTGAGTTTTTTGCCGCTGATTTCTTCGCAAAGCGAAATGGCTTCGAGCATCGAGCAGTTCGAGTGGCGGCTGCCGCCCATGTTATAGACCTCGGCAACGCGCGGTTTCTGCGCAAATTGCCAGAACGCCTCGACGAGGTCGTGGCTGTGGATGTTGTCGCGCACCTGCTTGCCCTTGTAGCCGAAAACGCGATACGGCCGGCCCGTCGCGGTGCATTTCATCAGATAGGCGAGGAAGCCGTGCAACTCCGTGCCCGCGTGCGCCGGGCCGGTCAGGCAGCCGCCGCGAAAGATCGCCGTCTTCATGCCGAAGTAGCGCCCGTATTCCTGCACCAGGACATCCGCCGCGACCTTGCTCGCGCCAAAGAGCGAATGTTTTGTCTGGTCAATGGACATCGTTTCGTCAATGCCCTCGTGATACGCGTGCGCCGGGTCAATTTCCCAGCGCAGCTCCAGTTCGCGCAGCGGCAGGAGATTCGGCGTGTCGCCATAAACCTTGTTGGTGCTGGTGAAAATGAAAACCGCCTCCGGGCAATGCCGCCGCGCGGCTTCGAGCAGGTTCAAGGTGCCCGTCGCGTTCACGCTGAAATCCGTGTGCGGTTCGCGCGCGGCCCAGTCATGCGACGGCTGCGCGGCGGTGTGGATGACGACTTTGATTGAAGCACTCAGCCGGGCGAACAGCGCGTCAACTCTGTCGTTGTCGCGGATGTCCACCGCTTCGTGGCGGTAATTTTTCAGCGACTTCTCCAGTTTGGCGCGGGTCAGCGCGGTGGAAGCCTCCGCGCCAAAGAAGCGCGCGCGCATGTCGTTGTCAATGCCCACCACGTCAAAGCCCTCGCCGTGAAAGCGTTTGCACGTTTCTGACCCGATCAAGCCGGCGGAACCTGTGACAAGAGCGATGCTCACGTTTGGAATTTGACTTAATTTACGCGGGCTGATGATGCCTTTGTGTCAAAGCGCGCGGCAAGCACAAAGACTTGAGCCGCCTCAAAATTGTGCAAATCGTCCGCCGCGCCGCCGCCAAAGAATGTTCATTCCATGGCGCTGCGGACGAGGGCGGCGATTTTTTCGCCCTCGCGCACGGCAAAATTCGTGCCGCGATCCTCTGGAAATATCTGCGAGAAGTTCGCCAGAAAAACCCCCGGCAGCGGTGTTTTGCAGCCGGGGATTTTTTCCTCGTAGCGGGTGTCCACAATATGCTGCGCGGCGCGGAAACGGAAAATGTGGCGTTCGCCGATGCGCGCCGCGTCGAATCCGGGAAACAGTTTCGGCAGGTAGCCGAACCACAGCCCGGCCAGCTCGTCGTCGGACAACGAAAAGATTTTCCCGTCCGGCGGCAGATACGCGCCGATGTAATAAACCTGTTTGCCGCCGTAAATACTCTTGTCCACCAGCCGCGTGTGGTTGAGGAAAATGAGGAATGGCGCGTCCGGCTCGCTGATGTTGACCCAGTAAAAATCGCCGAGGTTCTGGTCGCTGGTGAAAATCAGGCAGACCGCGCCGAGGTATTCAATGCCGCGCAGCCTGACCGCGTAATCATTGAGCGAATCCCGCGCGGGCAGCAGCCTTGCAAACGCCGGCGACGGGCCGGTGAAGACGCAGAAATCAAATGGCACGGTTTTGCCGTTGATGACGGCGGTGTGTTCATCGGAAATGCTTTCAACGGTCGCGCCGGTCCGGATTTCAGCGCCGCGCCGGCGGATTTCATTTTCGAGCGTTTGTGTGACGATGTTAAACCCGCCGCGAAAATAGCCGAGTTTTTCGCCGCCGCCGCCGGAGCGCGAATTGGCGCGGATGTGGATGCGCGCCCAGAACCACGCCATCGAGACGTTTTGAAAATGGCGGTCGAATTTGCCCTTGAGCAGCGGTGTCCAGATCGTCTCCATCGCGCTGCGCCCGCAGGCGCGGGTCATCCAGTCGTGCGCGGTCCGCCGCGTGAAGCCGCGCCAGCTTTTCCGATGCTTCAAATAGAGCACGGTGATGCCGGTCCGCAAACGCCCGGTGAAGCTGCACGGCGCAAACCGCAGCAAATCCAGCGGCGTCTTGAACGGATGGATTTTTCCGCCGCGAAAAACGCCGACGGAACTTTCACACCACATCAATTTTTCCTTCAACCCAAGCTCGTTGACCAGATTCAAGATCGCCGTGTCGGTCAAAAAGAGATGATGGTAGGTTTTTTCCAGCGACGTGCCGCACAGCGGGAAGCCGGCCGCAAGCCCGCCGAGCTGGCGGGAGCTTTCGACGAGCATGACGGAGAAATTTTTGTCCGCCGACAACCGCCACGCGGCGGTGAGGCCGGTGAAACCGCCGCCGATGATGATGATTTTTTTTGGCGCGGACATCAGCGGGCCTTGCGGAAGTTGAACCGGGCGTTCGGGATGAACGATAGCGGTGTGCCGCTCGCATGGTTGACGCTGCTGACGCCGATGGTGCAATGTAGGGGAAATTGTTTTTTCTGGAGCAGAAAATCTTTCACGCGGCAAAAATCATTTTCCCGCCGGCAGAACGATTCCCGCGCTGTCGCGGATGATCCAGAGCGGGCGGCCCTTCACCTCGTCATAAATGCGTGCGATGTATTCGCCGAGAATGCCGAGGCAGATCAACTGGACGCCGCCCAGGAATAAAATTGAAATCACCAGCGTCGGAATGCCATGCGGGCCGGGCGTGAAACCAAACTCCGCAAATTGCGCCGCAAAAATCTTCTCGCAAAATGTGAACACCGCGCCGAGAAACGCAATCGCCGAAACCCCCAGTCCCAGCCACGTCGCCAGGCGCAGCGGCACGGTGGAAAACGAGAAGATGCCATCCATCGCCAGCCGGAAGGATTTCTTGAAGGTGTATTGCGGCACGCCGCCGGCGCGGTCGCCACGCTCAAACTCCACCGAGATCTGTTTGAAGCCGCACCATGTCCGCAGGCCGCGCAGGTAACGGTTCCGCTCCGGCAGCGCGTTCATCACGGCCACGACTTTTTTGTCCAGCAGGCAGAAGTCGCCCGCGTCGGCCGGCATCGGAAACCGCGCCATCCCGGAAATAACGCGGTAAAATCCCCAGGCTAGAATCCGCTTCCCCAGCGGATCACGGCGCTTTTTGCGCGTGGCAAAAACCACTTCAAACCCCTCGCGCCATTTCGCGAGCAAGTGCCTGATTTCCTCCGGCGGGTCTTGCAGGTCGGCGTCAATGATCACGGCGGCATCGCCGGCCGCATAATTCAGCCCCGCGCTCACCGCCGCCTGATGTCCAAAGTTGCGCGCCAGCGACAGGCAGCGCCAGCGCGGATCCTTTTGGTTTTGCGCCTTGAGCAGTTTCCAGGTGCGGTCGCTCGAACCGTCGTCCACACAGAGGATTTCATAATCCATTCCCCAGTCGGCCGCCGCGGCCGTCATCCGTTCAAAAAGTCCGGGCAAAACGACTTCCTCGTTAAAGCAGGGCGCGATGACGGAAATTTTTTGCATATTGGCCTTCGATGACGGTTTGTAAGCGCGTTGAAGCGCGGGCGCAAGAAAAAATCGGAATTATCCCCTTGACATACGGTAGGCGTTGGCGTATATTTGGGGCATGAAAAAGAACAAAGAAAAAGCCAGTGCAACGATTCAAGAATTTCTTGCAAAATTCTCGACCGCCGAAGCCTGCTTGCAACACCTGTTTGATACCCGTTTTGGTCAAGGCCATGTCTGCCCGTCCTGCAATAAAAAGGCCAAGTGGTATCGGATTCAAGCCGAGCGTGCTTATTCCTGCCAGTGGTGCGGGCATCATCTTCACCCGACAGTAGGCACTCCGTTTGAAGATAGCCGGACACCGCTGCAACTTTGGTTCTACGCCATTTACCTTTTTACCACTTCCCGTCACGGAGTTCCGGCGAAGGAATTGGAGCGTCAGCTTGGCGTGACCTACAAGACAGCATGGCGCATGGCGGATTTGATTCGCAAACACATGGCAACCGTGGACGATGAATGGCCGCTGTTTGGAAATGTCGAGGTTGATGAAACTTACATTGGTGGTCGCACTCATGGCGTTCGCGGACGCGGCGCGGCGAACAAGACGATTGTGTTTGGCATGATGCAACGTGACGGCCAAGTGATGACAAAGGTTGTCCCGAATGTCGCCAAGAAAACTTTGCAGCCGATTATTGAGGAAAATGTTTTGGACGGCACTACGGTTCACTCTGACGAATTGGTTTCTTACAAGGGATTGAAAAAGGCTGGCTACAATCACAAGACGGTGAATCACGGCGCGAAGGAATATGTTGTCGGCGATACGCACGTCAACGGGCTGGAAAATTTCTGGAAACACTTGAAGGGAAGCATCCGCTCCACACACATTCACGTTTCCAAAAAGCATCTTCATAAATACGCCAAAGAATTTGAGTATCGCTTCAACTCCCGCGAGAACCCTTCCGCGATGTTGCCCGCTTTGCTGTCGCAGTTCCCGAAACCATAGATTTCAGGACGGCATGAAAATGCTTGCGGCTTGCTGGCGGATATTTCGCTTCGTGTTCTTTGGCGAATTGCGCCAGTTTGTTTTTTGCGATGGCTTCTTTGAGGTGCATAAATTTAGTTTGCTGAATCGGGAAGATTGTCCGCTAATTTTTGGATTGAATCGGCAATCAACCGGACTTCTTTGTAGCTGCCATCAAAATTCCACATTACAGAATCAAATTCCTTTGAATCCTGCCCCGCTTTGTCTAAATCATCTCGCATCAAGGACGCCCTTAATCCAAATCGTGCGACGTATTGCTGGACATTGTGATATTGTTGTTCTGGCGGTTCGGTGTCTTTCCAGTCTTTGATGTAATCGTGAATTTGATTCGCCAAAATAATGGCTTCTTGTTTTATGGGCGTTGAATCTTTTGACCTAAAATTTCTCAACCACTCGTTATCTTTGTGCAATTTGTCGTTTTCCCGATTCGCCGCGTCCCGCTCTTCTGAAATGGTTCTGATTGTATCATCTTTCTGGCCTAAATCTGCATCCTTGCGAATTATGGTGGAATCTTTTTCCGAAATTGTTCCGCTGTAATGCCATTGGTCAATTGTGAAAATTCCAATGCCTAAAAGCGCGGTGCAGATTATTACGCATGTTGCGAATGAGATTGGAGCACCTTTCACAGTGGCTTTCTCCTTTCTGACCATTGCGATATACCACGGCAAATCTGTCTGTGGTTCTGGCATCTTTCCCGCTGGCGGCGGAACTGATTCGCTTTCGGGCTGCATAGGGCTAAATCATCGGCAAAATCCTTTGATTTGTCAACACCGTATGCCGAGGGGATAATTCCGGAAAAAATAGCTTTATCCCGGCGCAGCCAAAAAGGGAATCCGCTCCCGCTGATTGGGACAATGGGAATTGTCGGGCAGATTCTCTGGAATGCGGCCATGGTGACGGGCGGCATTTTGAACGCCAAATTTGACTTTCAACGCGGAAATAAGACCATGCTGTCATGGTTCCTGCGGAAATCCAAAAGCGCGTTGACGAAATCCGGTGGCATCACTCGATTGATCTCGGTCATGGCATCGTTACGCCCGGCCAGGACAACAGCCGCCGAAAGCTTGAGCGACTCAAACTCCCATCTTCCTTTGCCGGCAAGACTGTTCTTGATGTTGGCGCCTGGGATGGTTTTTTTTCCTTCGAAGCCGAGCGTCGTGGCGCCAGGCGCGTGCTCGCCACCGATTCCTATTCCTGGAACGGCTCGCATGACTGGGGCGACAAGCGCGGCTTCGATCTCGCAAAGTCCGCCCTTGGATCGAAGGTCGAGGAAATGGAAATCGACGTGCTTGAGCTTTCGCCGGAGAAAACCGGGGTCTTTGACGTCGTTCTCTTTCTCGGCGTGCTCTATCATATGCGACATCCCCTGCTCTCGCTCGAACGCGTCGCGAGCGTCACCGGCGACATGGTCATCGTCGAAACTGTCGTGGACCTGCTGTCGTGCCGTCGGCCCGCCATCGCCTATTATCCCTTCAGCGAACTTGGCCGGGACAACACCAACTGGTGCGGTCCGAATCCCGCCGCCGTGGTCGCGATGCTCAAAACGGTCGGGTTCAGGCGAGTCGAAATTGTTTCCGGCCTTCGCCCTTTATACTTCCGCATGGCCAAAGCCGCATGGTTGAAATGGAAACGCAATCACCAATTCTGGAGCATGCTCCGCACGGATCGCATCGTGGTTCATGCCTGGAAATGAGCAGCGGGATGCTTTTCAATGATTTGGGGAATCCTCTTTGAAACAGCAGACGGCTTTATCCCAGTGCGTTGAGCACGCGTTCGTAAACGGCCAAGAATTGGCGGGCGACCTCGTTCCATGACGCGGGTTTGGGCGGCGGTTTCAGCGACGGGGCCGCATCGTAAAACTTCCGCAAAAATCCCGCCGTGCGCTCCGGCCCGGCCACGGGACAGTAGCTGGCGTGCCTGTCAAAGGTGCTGCGCGCCCACGGTAAATCGCTCAACAGCAGCGGGCATTCGCACGCGGCGGCCTCTTCCGCCGAAAGGCTCCGGGTCTCCGTGGCGCTCAACAGGACGAATCCTCGCGCCTCGCGGTAAATCCGCGCCAGTTGCGCGCGGTCGGAAATGGCGCCTTCGTAACGCAGCATTTGCGGCTGCTGTTTCGCCAGCGCAAAAAACTTTTGCGCGTAAGGATCGGTATCGGCATAGGCCCGGCCGACAATCCAGACCGGCGTCCGCGCGCGGACGGCGGCCCCGGCCAGTTCCAGGACGCGCTTGCGCTCCGTGATGGTGGCGGTGCAGACGAGCCATGGCCCGCGCGCGGCGGGCGCTGAATTCAAAAAGATTTCTTCAACGCCGTTGGGCACGACATGGACACGCTCCTTTGGCACGCCGAACAGATAATTCATCAGATGCGCCTCCCAGCCGGTGTTGGCGATGCAGGCGTCGGCAAGGCGGTAGGCGTCCCACGCCAGCCGCGCGGTGTATGCGGCGGGCAGGATTTTGCGGAGAACCGTGGTGGAAAGTTTTTGCAACGCCAGTTCGCCTCGGGATCGCGAGCCGGCCCCGGCCAGCAGGTCCGCGACGACAACCTTGCGGCCCCGGCCTTGGGCGAAGAGGACGTATTCAGCAGTGGGCCGGCCTGCGAAATGGATGATGTCGCCGCGCTGCGCGTCGTCCCACCAGCGGAGGTAATCTGTTTCGACTCCGGCCTGCGACAAGGCCGCCTTGGTCTGGATGATCTGCTGTTGAAAGCCGCCATGGGCCAGCGCAAACGGCATGTGATGGTCGAACAGGACTTTCATTTTTCGGCGGAGCTTGAACGGCTGCACACATTCAAGGTAATATCCTTGGGGGAGTCAATGGGATTCCGGGCCGTGACATGGAACAAACAATTCGATTGCCGAAGTTTCGGGGGTTCGGTTAATTTGAGCGACAGCGCCGCGACCGAAGTTGTCACGACCTGATGCAGGTT